>Ga0209596_1004139_pt1 | contig 11165 bp, 23 predicted proteins | sample M_130807_MF_Meta_FD_187314 | JGI IMG/M metagenome (GOLD analysis project Ga0209596, IMG submission 187314) | Freshwater microbial communities from Lake Montjoie, Canada to study carbon cycling - M_130807_MF_MetaG (SPAdes) (version 2) | ecosystem: Environmental > Aquatic > Freshwater > Lake...
TGAATTTTGCCAACTTCATCAAGGGTGGAATCATTGCTAAATCTTTCGTGCAGCACTTCTTTTTCTCGCGGGTTAAGCGTTCCCAAAACCTCATTTACTATTGCTGATGTTTCTGCCGCCAATAATAAATCTTCAGGTGATGGCAGGTAGTCGTTTCGGTTTTTCTGCTCAAGCAAATGCTGCACAAGGTTTGCATCTATAGCCCGTTCTCCGCTGTTCGTTTTGAGTTTGATAGTCAATTGCTGCTCAGTCCAAAGGTCAGTAGGTGCCGCGCCAAGCACCTCCATAATTAGCTTTGCTTTCTGCGAAAAATCTCCGCTTTGCAAGATGGGCGCTTCTCGCATTGCGACAAGATTGTTTATGCTTCCAGAGCCAAGCTCGCAAGCTCTCTCAAACTCAGCAACAGAAACGTAACCCTGCGATTCGATTGCGGATAAAAGCAAGTTATTGCGAACAGAAACTTTAAGTCTGAATTCTTTCATTACGGGGTTTCGTTTCTTGTCATGATTGCGTAAAAAACAGCCGCCTCTTGGTCAAAACCCTGAAGCGAGGCCGCGGTTCCGTAGATATAAGGGTCAAATTGCGTAAGGTAAGCAGTGACCATGACGGACAAATCCGAAAGATTTGACGCAGTTAATTTAATTGATAGCATGGGATTCCTAAATGATTGTTGACGATCAAGGGCAATTGAAAAGTCTTGCTCGCACTGAGCGAAAGCGTTGCTGCTCATCAGAACGGCAAATCGTCATCAATATCAGCCACTGCTTTTTCTGCCTGCTCGCGGGTCTTTGGTTGGTCTTTTCTTGTAAATGACAAGCTCTGCCACTTGTTTTCGTTTTTGTCTACCTTAGTCCATGCTGATACCCAATACTCAACGCCTCCAATCAACGCAGATCCGGTCATGTTCGGATGCTGCTCGGTCAATTTCTTTTGGTTCTTAAACATTGAGCCGCATAGCTCTTTTTGCACAAATTCAGCCATTATTTTATTCCTTTAAGTTTTTTAATCATTTCGTCGACAGTTACCAAAAAGGCAACCACCGCGGTTTCCAGCTTCTCTATTTCCTTCTCATCACGCTTAAACCGGACAATCAGCAATTGCAAGTTTTCCGGCAGGTCAGGCCGGAAGCTGACGAAATCGCACCAGTCCCGACCAGTACAAGCCATTTGCCACATCATCTGATTCTTGTAGCCAGCCGGAACAACATTGGCAATCAGGTTTGCAAGGTGCGTGGCAGGCTTTGGACACTTAATCTCTACCAGTCCAGACTGCCCAACAAGCCCGTCAGGACTCGCGCCAGCGCGTTCTATTGTCGGGTGGATGCAGAGCCCTACCTCGTCGACGCTGAAGCCTGTCTCGGCTTCGTAGGCGCTCCGGGCGAGGGGTTCTGTCTCCGTCCCGAACTGCATTGCCGCATTCGTGTAATCCGACCCCTGCGGCTTGCCGGTTAAGATCTCCGCAACGAGCTGCGCCTGATAATCCCTGAAACCCGCTGTTTCGGGCTTCATCAGCGTTGCCGAAATCATGCTGGCCGTGACTTTGCCTGCTCGAGCAGCCAGCCATTCCGGGGTTCCCTGTACCGCGTCTATGATTTTCATGCGGTTGCCAGCGCGGTTTTGCGGTTGTTTTTAGCGCCGGTCAGGATAGCCATTGCCACGGTGTCGTTCTGCCCCTGTGCGTCTTTGTAAGCGGTTTTGAAGGCTGCTTGCAGGTCATCCAGCGTCGGCGCCGCATCCAGCGCTGCAAGGTAAGCCCTGCAGTCCATCGTTTTCTTCGGCTTTGCGCTGCTGGCTGCGTTACCATCATCATCTTCCGGTGCGACTCCGGTGGCTGCGCTCAGGCTGTAGCGCCGGGCGTAAGTCAGCGCCGAGCCGTATCCCTGAGCATCGGATTTTGAAACCGGCAGGGACAGCACGCCGCAGGCAATCCATTCTCCCGAACTGTGCAAAATCGTGGTCTCGACGCGCACCTCGTCTTTGTCGCTCGGCTCAACGGTCTGGATGTAAGACAGGCCGTTTGCGGAAAATGCAACCCGGATAGCCTCGACTACGCTGGCCAGATCCGCATACTTGCTCTTGAAAAACGGATTGGCGCTATCCTTGACCGCGCCTTTCATTGCTCCTTGCGCTTTTGCCAATGCTGCCGCCAGTGCTGCTATTGATTCTGATTTTTGCATAAATCCTCCGATTAAATTGAGAACAACAAAACAAGGAAAATCCATCCTGCCGCCAGCGTTGCGGCTCCGCATACGCCAGCGCCAACTACCTCCAAAAAACTCATGCTTCGCTCGCGTATTCTGCCGCGAGATCCGCAACGATATCCGAGTCTTTAAAATGCTTTTCCAGCATTTCTTTAATCGTTGCCCGTTCGCGCCGGATGCGGTCTGATATGTCATTGTCGGTTATTGCGCCGAGATACATTTCCAAAAAGTAAGACGGGTCGCGTTCTTCTAGCAAAAAGTCGTAAAGATCAAACTCCGACTTCTTGAATTTGCCTTTTACCGGCTGCGGCCACATGCCGTAGTCCATCACGGTTTCCACAATGTTTTCCAGCGCCAGCTCGCGGTCGTGAGCGTTCGGCTGATGGCTGGTTGAGTAGCCCTGCAATGGACCGCAAACAGGGCAATCAGTCGCACCGCACATACATGGTTCTGCACTCATAATTCCTCCGTTTTGTTGCCGGATTCGCTCCGGCTGCGTATTCCAAAAACCCCGCGTGGGCAGGGTCAGGGGAATCAGGCAATCAGGAATCCTGCGCGCTTCATTTCTCCAACGTAATGCGGAAGGTGCGATTTTCTTACGTTGATCGAAATGCAACTTTCGCCAAACCTGCGTTGAAATTCTTTTACGCCTTTCTCGCTCGCTGGTTCAATCGTAAATTCAGTTGCGGAAAATTCTGTGTGGATGATTAAAAAGTCGTTCATTTTGTTCCCCTTGTAAAAGTTTGTTTGCAACTCGGTATGGAAATGATTATAATCAGTCCGTATCACTTTGCAACAACTATTTACAAGTATTTTAATACTTAACTAAATCAAAGGGTTAGCCATGCTTAAATCAGACGTTATTGCGTATTATGGGGGCGTTCGGGCGGTTGCCGAGGCGCTAAAACTAAGCACGCAGGCGGTTACCGCGTGGAAAGCAATCATTCCGGAAGTCAATGCCTGGCGCATTTACTCGCTCACAAAAGGCGAGCTCACGATTGACCAGGCGCTCTATGCTTGACCTCAAAGATCAGTTCGCGCTTGCGGCGATGGCTGCGCTTTTGCAACGCACATCAAACCAATCACCATACTCTCCTGACATCGCAACCAGCGCGTGGCAGTGTGCCGAATTTATGATGTCTGAACGGCAGAAACGAATCGACATGGCTGCGCTCAACGAGAAAAAAAACAACAGCGACATGCGAACGCTGAAGCTGACCACGCGCTTGCATTACGCATTGTTGTCGGAAGATTTGTATACGATTGCCGACATCTGCGCTTACACGGAAAAAGAGATTTTGAGGATTCCAAATATTGGCCGCACACAATTAAATCATTTAAAAGAGGCTCTGGCTGCGGTTGGTGAAACATTGGCGGCGGCGTGAATGAGCTGGCTCTTTTCGCGGGTGCTGGTGGAGGCATACTCGGGGGACACCTCCTCGGATGGAGAACCGTCTGTGCCGTTGAGTGGGAACCCTATCCCGCAAGCGTATTGTGCGCTCGACAGAATGACAAAATTCTCGCGCCTTTCCCGATTTGGGATGACGTACGTACCTTTGACGGAAAGCCGTGGCGAGGAATTGTTGACGTTGTATCTGGCGGGTTTCCCTGCCAGGACATCAGCGCAGCAGGACACGGCGCAGGCATCTCCGGCAGTCGATCAGGACTCTGGTCTGAAATGGCAAGGATTATTGGGGAAGTACGACCACGATACGCGTTTGTGGAAAACAGCCCAATGCTCACTTCTCGCGGACTTGGAACAGTGCTTGGAGATTTGGCCGCGTTGGGGTTTGATGCAAGGTGGGGTGTCGTATCAGCAGCAGACGTTGGTGCGCCACATCTCAGAGAGCGAATCTGGATTGTTGCTAAATTTTCCAACGCCGACGGTAATGGATTCGACTCTATCCTGCAAAGGCAAAGCGGGCGCAAAGGGGAAACACAGTGTGCAACTGTCGCACCTAGCAACCAGCGGGGCTCTGATAACAGAAAATCATTGGGAAACTCAGGACAAATTACGGGAAATGGGGATGTTGTCTGCGGCAGAAAAACGGCAGAGATTTCCGACAGTAACATCTACAGCCAATCAACTAGCACCATCCATGCAGAGCCGGTATGCAAATCCGATATTCCCAACACCGACAACGGGAGGCGGGGGCGGCGAGAGATCAGCGGAGAGGGAGGGAACGGGCGATCTGAATTTTATGGCGAGAACGAACAAATGGCCGACGCCGAGGGCAAGCGATTACAAGGGGGGGGGGCAGCAGATGATACGCAAGGACGGGAAATCAAGGATGGATCAACTCTGCTTCAACGTGGAATATCAAGAAACTGGCCGTCTGAACCCAACGTGGGTAGAGTGGCTAATGGGGTGGCCGCTAGAGTGGACAGACTTAAAGCCATTGGAAACGGACAAGTCCCAAGAGTGGCAGCAACAGCATTCCGACTTTTGAGCAAGAATTTATGATTTGTCTAGGTTGCCTCTACATCGAGACCGCGCCAGTCACGCTCCGCGATGGCCGGGTAGTCTGCTCGAGCTGCGAGGCGTGGCGCCTGGAATGCGAGGCTCGGATGGCGTTAAAGCGCCGGGATCGCAAAGAATACCTTGAAAAAGTCAGGCAAAAACGGGGCGTGGATGCCGCGGTCGAGCTGCGGAATGAAATGCTTGCAATAAAAGAAGGCAGACAATATGATTCCAAGTGATGCGTTGGTCGGCAGGCCACGCAAGCTGAACCCAGCCAGTACTGGGTGATGGCGCATCACTTCTTCACCTTACTGGAGGAAAAAATGCATCATTTCCCATTTCACATTGGCGACTACCTGGCCGCCACCTCGCATTTATCTAATGACGAGGATCTCGCATTTCGCCGCATCCTCGACATGTATTACCACACCGAGCTTCCAATCCCGCTTGATACAAAGTGGGTTGCCAAGCGGCTGCGGGTCTCCGTCGAGGCCATAGAATCCGTCTTGCAAGACCTGTTTGCAAAGCACGATGACGGGTATCACCACAAGCGATGCGACGAGGAAATAGAAAAATACCAGAGTTTTACCGTTAGCGGCAGGAAGGGCGCGGCGGTTCGGTGGGGCAAGGAAAAGGGTCAGGAGGCTATCGGGGGCGCATTGGGAGAGGATGGGGAGCCTATAGGCAGCCTATCGAACCCTAATAGCAACCGAGAACCGAGAACCGAGAACCGAGAACCGAGAACCGAGAACCTTAAACCGGGTACATCAAAAACTATAGTCGCTAAACGCGACTGTATTCGTCCCGAAACGGTATCTGAGCAGGTCTGGAATGACTTTCAAACCCTGCGCCGGGCAAAGAAAGCGCCGCTGACGAGCTCGGCTCTTAGCAGGATTGACAAGGAAGCTGGCAAGGCGGGTATCTTGTTGGAAGCGGCTTTGATCGAGTGCTGCGCTCGAGGTTGGACTGGGTTTAAAGCGGAGTGGATGAAGGGCAAGGCCGATCCGCTGAACTTCACCGCGGCGAACCGCAGACTGCTCGAAAAGATTGAAACCGAGGAAAGATTGTTGATTGTAAAACCGCTGGAACTGGGATTCTGAAAGGGACGCCATGAACAGGAAATGGACTGTACGACTGTCGCAACTATTCAAAAACCAGTACGCACAAAAGTTTACGAGCGTCTTTAAAGACGAGAGCGAAATGGATAGCTGGGTCGAAACGTGGTCAGCATTGGAATGCGACGTTGACAGCATGAAATCGGCACTTGCGAGATTGCCAACGGAGTTTCCAGACTGGCCACCGACTTTTGGGCAGTTCAAGGCGTTGTTGGAAAGCCAGCCTGTTTACCTATCTCTGCCGCCACCAATCAAGACCCAGCCAAGCCCGGAGCAGGCCGAGCAGCTGGAGAGCCTGATAAAAGCCAAAACCAAAACCGTTGGGCAGTGGTGGACACCGGACAGGGTGAGGAACCAGCAGCAGGTCGACTTCATAATCCTGCAAGCCAATCATTTCGGCAAGGATTCGCAGGCGGCCGACTTTTTGCGGGACTGCCGGGCGGCAGGGGTTATTACGGGCAATAATATTTCTACTTAAATCGGAGGATTTATGACTAGAGCAGAGCAGATTTATAACGACTTTGAGCAATTCCACTTGCAAAACTACCATGTCTGGCAGTTGTTTGAAAAATACGTCCTGATGATTATTCAAAAGGATTTCAAGCATTACGGAGCCGCGGCGGTTTTTGAACGGATCCGCTGGCATGTTCAGATTGAGACTACCGGGCAGGAATTTCGGCTGAACAACAATTATTGCGCCTATTACGCCAGGAAGTTTGAGGACGAGTATCCCGACTACGCAGGATTTTTCAGGATCCGGCGGCTGGTCAGCGAAGGGGGTAACGCAAAATGACGATAGCTTTTGTGCAAATGTGCCCGGTCTGCGAAGAAAGACGCTCCACGGCTGCAAATGCGGCGATGTGGCCGATTTTGGAGGCGTGGTCAAGGCAACGCCAGTGGCCAGTCAATGGAACGCTGCAAACGCTTTCTAGTGAGGAATGGAAGGATATCCTGACCGCGGCCTTTGAAGGGGACACCTCTCCGCGGCTGGCGCCGGGGCTTGAGGGCGGGATCGTGATGCTGGGTCGACGAACCAGTCGTTACGGTAAAAAACGGTTTTCGGAATGGCTGGATTGGCTTAATGCTGCTTCGCACCATGCTGGTATTAAAGTCCCGGCGCCGGATCGTTATGAACAAAGCTGAGAAGCAATGGATGGCTGCCGTGGCCGACCTTGGCTGCATTGTCTGCAAAAATGAGGGGTATGGTTTTGTGCCGTGTTGCGTGCACCATTTGCTATCTGGCGGGCAGAGAATGGGACATTTGCAAACGATCGGGCTTTGTCCGAGCCACCATGCCAGCGGGGTCAAGACTGCGGAGTTTTGCAGTCGGCATCCGTGGGTTAGAGAATTTGAGAAACGCTACGGAACGGAAGAAAGTTTACTGAAACAGACGCAGGGGCTGATAAATGACACCGACCCAACGTAGTTTGAAATATTTAAGGGATGAGGGCTATTTAGTGGCTATTGTGGAGCATTGGCAGCCGTTTGCCCGAATCCGTAAAGACCTCTGGGGCTGGGCAGACTTGCTGGCAATCAAGCGCGGCGAGGTGCTGGCTGTGCAAGTCACCAGCGAGGGCGTTGCAAACAGAGTTGCAAAGGTTACTAACAGTGAAACCATTGGCCGGGTGCGCGAGGCCGGGATTCGGGTTGAGGTGCATGGCTGGAGGAAAAACTCAAAGGGCAGGTATATCCAGCGCGTAGTCGACCTGTCCTGAACAATATATTGCAATATGGTAGAAAATATACCTATGATTGCAATGCATTGACACCTTGACTTATAAGCACTAATCTTGGCAGGCGTATATCTCCTCCGAGTGCGCACAATCCCGTGTAACCGCGTGCGGCGTTAGCGGGAGCGCCTAAAGTGTAGCCGCGGTTACTTTTTTAGGATCGCATGAGCGACGTTGCCGACTTTGTTCTGGTTTTATTCCACAGCGGAACGAACGCGCATATCCTGCATCTGCGGACGGATTCGTTCTCTGCGCACTCTGCGTTGAAAAATTACTACAAAGAAATTGTCAAACTCACCGACAGTTTTGCCGAGTCTTATCAGGGCAAGTTCGGACTGATTGCCGATTATTCGTCCGATTATCATGTGCCGATGGATGAGCCCATTGCCTACGTCAGCGGGCTGCAAGCGTTCGTGCAGGAGTCCAGGCAGCACCTTCCGCAGGATTCTGAATTGCAGAACTTGGTTGACGAGATTGCGGATCTCATCAACGAAACACTCTACAAACTGAAGTTTTTAAACTAGGAGAACAAAATGTACGGAACCGATGGTGCAAAAATTCCCGCAGCCACTTCGTCTGATAAAAGCGGCGAGCGCAATGAATCCATGCGTGGTGGTGTTGCGATGGGCAAGGCAGACGCAGTCGGCAAAGATAATCAATGCAACACCGGCAAGACCGCGGGCATTTGTTATACGCACGATCGCAGCAAGAATTACCCCAAATAAACGAAAGCCCGACGCGGTAAGGTGTCGGGCTCTCTAACCATCACAATAGGGAGGTATTGCAGTGGCTGATTCAGATTCTACATGCAAAAGTTGTCGATTTTATTCGGCAGGTCACGTTCTAGGGCAATGCAGGCGATATCCGACGTTTGTAAACCGGCACCAAAATGAATGGTGCGGCGAACATGCGGAGCTCGAGGTGATGGAAAGTATTTACGCACCGCTGGCGGTTAAATTTGTGGACAAGCACCAGGACGAACCGAGGAAACGCGGGAGGCCGAGAAAATCATGAGATTGCAACCTCGAGCCGACAAGATTGTGGTTTTGCCGTTGCCGCGTATTAAAAGCTCAGTCATCGAAGTGGTGATGAGCGAAAACGACAACATGGGAACCGTGGTGGCTGCGGGACCGGGCAAATGGAACAAAAAAGGAAAGCTGGAGCCGACACCAGTATCTGTAGGCGATTTGGTGCGGTTTGGCACGATGGGTAGGGACGAGTATTTAAAATATTCTGAATACGTTGAAGACGATGTAAGGTATTTAATCATGTCGTGGCAGGACATTTGTTTCGTCCAGGATGCGGCTTAACTAAGGACTAAAAATGGCTAATTCAATCGCAATAGGCGTGGCGTATAAAGATCAAGAGATTGTCGGCGGCACTGTTGATAACACCGTAATCGGTGGTACCACCAAGGCTGCGGGTTCGTTCACGACGGTAACGTCAACGGGTGGTTTCGTAATGCCGAGCGCTACCGTTGCCGCTGCTGGATCGACACAAGCAAATGCAACGCAGATCGCTACAGGTTTCACGCTGGTAAGTGGAGCAGATGCAACTAAGGGCATTCTGCTGCCGGTAGCATCCGCGGGTGCAACCTGCGTAATTAAAAACAACGCCGCGGCTGTGCTAAAAGTTTGGCCAACCAGTGGTGACGCAATCAACGCTATTGCAGTTGATTCAAACTACGTGCTGGCAAGTCTGACCAGCACCGTGTTGGTTGCGTACGATGGCACGACTTGGTATTCCGTCCCGCTGCTGGCTAGCTAATGAGCGCCGCCTGGACTAAGAAGGCAGGCAAAAACATGGCTGGCGGTCTCAATGCCAAGGGCAGAGCCAGCTATCACGCTGAAACAGGCGGCACTCTAAAACCACCAGTCAAAGCGGGTGACAATCCTAGGCGGGCTAGTTTTCTTGCGCGGATGGGCAACATGCCGGGACCGGAACGCAAACCTAATGGCGAGCCGATGCGGTTGCTGCTGAGTTTGCAAAAATGGGGCGCAAGTTCTAAATCTGATGCTAAGAGCAAGGCAGCGGGCATCAGCCAGAGAAACAAAAAGACGAAATGATAACGGCAACTTTGCGCCAATAAAAAGAAAATGAATCCTCCGCACGAGCCAACAGACGATCAGCGCAAGAAAGTGCAACGCGCATCTGGTCTAGGATTGCCGCATGAGCAGATATCAGCGCTAGTTGGCATCTCGGCTCCTACGCTTAGAAAGCATTACTCTCTTGAGTTAGGGCTAGGTAAAGCAGAGGCGAGTTCGTCTATTGCGGATACTCTCTACAATAAAGCTATGGCTGGCGACACCACGGCTTGTATCTGGTGGACGAAAGCTCAGATGCGCTGGAGCGAAACGAACACAACGCAGATTGCGAACGCGGACGGATCGAAAATCGAAGGTATTAAAGTCATATTTGTCGATCCTAAGCCGCGAGAATGACCGTAGACCTGGAGACGGTCTTTGCGGGGGCCGAGTTTCCGCGAAAGTTACACTGCTTGTTTACGCCAGAGCATTCGCGCTACCGCGTTCTATACGGCGGCCGAGGCGGAGCTAAGTCGTGGGGCATAGCACGCGCCCTATTGATTTTAGGCGCTAAGAAGCCGCTACGCATACTCTGCGCCCGCGAATACCAGACCAGCATCAAAGACTCAGTGCACAAGCTGCTGTGCGACCAGATCGAGTCCATGGGCTTGCTGGGCTTTTACGAGATCACGCAGGCCAGCATCCGGGGCAGTAACGGCACCGAGTTCCTGTTTGCCGGGCTGAAGAACAACATCAGCAATATTAAAAGCTATGAGGGCTGCGACATTGTCTGGGTCGAGGAAGCGCAGTCGGTCAGCCGGTTAAGCTGGAACGTGCTGATACCGACGATCCGCAAGGACAATAGCGAGATCTGGATCTCGTTCAATCCGGAGCTTGAGACCGACGAGACTTACGAACGGTTCGTGCTGAAACCTCCTGATGACTGCGTGGTGCAGAAGGTTAACTGGAACGATAATCCGTGGTTCCCACACACGCTGGAGCTTGAGAAGGATGCGCTCAAGAACCGCGACACTGAAGCGTATAACAACGTCTGGGAGGGTCTGTGCAGGCAGAACGTGGACGGTGCAATATTCGCTAAAGAATTGCAGATGGCCGACATTCAAGGCCGTTTGACAAGGGTCATATACGATCCGTCCAAGCCTGTTCATGCAATATTCGATTTGGGTTGGTCTGACAGTACAGCTATTTGGTACCTACAGTTCATTGGAATGGAAACAAGGCTGATTCGTTATATGGAAAACAGCCAGAAAACGATGAGTTGGTATCTGGCCGAGATGCAGAAGTTTGGTTACGTCTACGACACGCTCTGGCTGCCGCATGATGCCGAGAATAAGACGCTGGCGGCGAACGGCAAGAGCATCGAGGAAATCGTCCGGGCTGCCGGGTATCGGGTGAACATCATCCCGCGTGTGCCGGTCGTGGACAGCATTAACGCAGCCAGAACCATCTTCCCAAACTGCTGGTTTGACCGCGAGAACGCAGCAGATGGGATTAATTGTCTGAGACACTATCGGTATGAGACAGACGCATATGGCAGCTTCAGCAAGTCACCACTGCACGACGAATACAGCCACGGCGCAGACGCTTTCAGGTATATAGGTCTGATGGTCAACG
>Ga0209596_1004149_pt1 | contig 11149 bp, 27 predicted proteins | sample M_130807_MF_Meta_FD_187314 | JGI IMG/M metagenome (GOLD analysis project Ga0209596, IMG submission 187314) | Freshwater microbial communities from Lake Montjoie, Canada to study carbon cycling - M_130807_MF_MetaG (SPAdes) (version 2) | ecosystem: Environmental > Aquatic > Freshwater > Lake...
GGGGTTAAATAGGGGGCTAAATAGGGGGCTGCTAATGGGGTTAAAACCCCGGCTTAAAGGGCGGGGTATAAAGGGGTGGTATAAAAGGTGGTATGGTATTATAAACTAAGAGTGTTGAGATTACTTGGACTTAGGTGGTTTTTGGCAGGGTGGGCAGATTTCTATAACTACGACGCCGTGCCGAGCGAGTTGTTTGCCGAAGCGCTTTTTGTTGCAGAGGTCGCAGCGGATGATTTGGAGATTGCCGTGGGTCGTGTACATGGTGATTCCTGATATATTGACTATAACAAATGTGGGTGGGATTGCACAGTTTTTTTAAAGTGTTAGATTCGGGGAATTCTTACCCATCTTGAATCTTTTTACGTGTATCACCGGGTATGTGACTTTTTACAAATTCCCATGTTGCTGATGAAGATGTGTACCGTAGTATTTAAGATTTACGCTTAGCGCTTCGAACCTTTAGAAGAATTGGTCGAATCTGTGCATTGGTATATCGTTCAGACACAGTCTTCGCCTCATAGAAGTTCTCGAAGATACGAGCATTACTAATGTTATTCCAGCCCGTTGCTGGTGATAGGAAATGGCGTGAAGAATTGCGGATGACGTAGGCAACAGAGTACTTGTTCATAGATTTACTTTATCAAATTGTGTGGTGAATGCAGGAATATTACCAGGGGTAGTAGAGTGAGATATTAGCTTCTCCGTAGCAAAGTTCCGGGTTTCTGCGGTTCGTGCGGAAGCCGAGTTTGTTTAGTCTATCGTTTTCTTCTAGGAGGATCCAGCAGATGCGAGATTGACTTAGGATACACTCGATCTGTTGTATCGAGTGGTCTACTGGTAGTGATAGAAGTTCATTTTTGATGTCTGCCGCAGGCTTCCAATGTTCCCAGTGAAGGGTCGAGTTTTTTCTGCCACCCGGGAAGTTTCTACCGTGGTCGAAGTGGTAGAGTCTGAGGTCACCGATGCCGAGAGAGAACGCGTGGCGTTGGGCCATAACACTTGCGTTTCTGGGTGCAACATCCTCCATGTTTCTGCAGAGTTGGAGGAGCAACGCATTGAGGCCTCTGAGTGTTTCTGTATCAGAGACCATTCTCATTTGTGAGATAATTGTCTCCCCAACCTCCGCCATGGAGCGCATGAAATCCTTATTCATGAGTAGATAATAACATACTCATGATGGAATACATGAGTTAAGATTCGATCCAGAAGTATTTTTTGTACCTCGGACCCAGAAAAATCCTACTCACTCATCATCAGATTCGTCTTCGTCTTCGTCTTCTTCTTCTTCGTCATAGTTTCCTTCAAACATCATCTTTCTCTCAGTGGTCATCGTGTCCGTGTCGAGCTCATCGAGGTAGAGTGTGGTATAATCATCTCCGAGCTTCGCATAACGATCGAGAAAACTCTTCTCCCCTTCTTCAAGGGTAAGAAAATAGTCCGTGAACACGTCCATCGTGATGGATTCGTTGATGGCTTCGATGAGGCAATAGATCTTCATGACAGACTCCGTTGGTTGTTGATAGACTGACTATATTATATCAGGTGCACTTTACACGATTGTTACGAATTTTGTTGGAATCCATCCCGTTGCGCCGTTTTCTGTTAAGACAAGCGTCATTTCATCGAGAAATGAGCAACCCGCCCTTCGGGCTCCAAGCACCGTACCTCTTTCTCCTTTTTTGAAAGGGAGATTGCGCTCGGCTCGTAGCGTCGTTGTACTGTATAGATAATATACGTCGTTGATTGGGTTACAGATAACTGTTTGATTCACTGATGTGCTTATGGTTGGTTTAGTTGATAGACTTAGTATATCCTATCTCAGAGAACTTTACACACCTGTGATTTCCTATGCATTAAATCGTTTCAGAGCTTCCAGACTTTTATGCCACGAATCATTTGCCGCCAACACCTCGAGTTCCATTGCAGCTTTTTGCACCAAGTACGCCGCATTTTGCTTCTTTCTTTCGAGGCACTGCCGATACTCAACGGTGTTCATTTTGTCAAGTTTCCGCGAAGCCTCACACCATGCGGCGTAAGATGTCTCCCTGGCAAGAATACAAGATTCGATAATAGTTGACATTGTGATTTCCTCATTCCAGATTGTAACAGCCGAGAGCATAGGCAAAAACATCGTTCCGGTTGATTGAGTTATTTGATCCTCTGTTGTTGATAGACTTAGTATATCACTTTAGATGAACTTTACACTGGGAGGGAGTTTTAATTCTCCGACCCAGAAAAAGTCAACCTACAACTTTTGCGTCTTCAGCAAACGAAGGCCACAGCTCACCGTTCGAACCCTTCACGAGGAGAAAGTCCGCGTGAGGCCCATACATTTTGACAACCTCGAACGGAGCACGTCCAAGGCCATTGTGTGGAGCCAACACAACCATCGAACCGACATTGATCTTTTTGCTCATGATGTTCTCCTATTGATGTTTTTAGTATATCACATAGTGTGTGGATTGCACGTGAATGTGTTAGTTTAGCAAACCGTTGAAGTTTGCGGTGCCTGTGTGAACGAAGGTGATGTTTTCCGGATGACCAGTGTCATCCCCAACGGTTTCGAAAGCGAGGGAAGATACTTCTTCCCATGTGTTTCCAAAAAGCGGGAGCACCTCTTCGGTGCCATCGGCCATGACGTATTCGAGGAGGAAGAAGTTTTCTGATGCGATGACGGTGGTGACGTTGACGATGGTGTTCATGTTGATCTCCTGTTGATAGACTTAGTATATCAGGTGGTGTGCAGAATGCATAAGAAAGTGGGATGTTTTGACACTTGCCCAGGTGTAAGGTTACTTCTTAGTTAAACATCAGCAATTCCATGCTGCCTTTGAGCCGTAGCGTAGTTGACGTCCTTCGACGATGAAGACATCTGTTGCCGATGTTCCGTTTTCATACACAACGTCTTCATCGTCTTCATTCGAGCGAAGCATATCCTCGCGAGTCGTTACGTTCGAGATGCCGTTCTCGAACGGCCAGGTTTGTTGAGCCATGATTAGTACATTCGCATCAGGGTCGAGTTCTTGAAGCATTTCGATGAGTTCTGAAACAATCATGTTGTTCTCCTGTTGATAGACTTAGTATATCTTATTCAGGTGACTTTACACATTTCAAATTGACATCGAGATAATTGCGTTTTCCTTCGCAGTTTCTACTGCGTCAAAGTCGTGGTTCCTCCATGCGAAGGAATCCATCTTCAACCTCTTCGTCTTGCCATACACTGAGAAGATAACATTCTTCGCCGTGATGCCGGTGATCTTGGCTGTGTAGGCGAGATTGTAAGAGTCGTATTCTGCAACGTCACCGGGACGAAAGACACGCACATCGACCAGCTCGCCATTCTCACGGTGTGTGTGGATCTCAACCTTTTCACCCGGCGTGATGAAGAGGTTGTAGGAGCCGCGATGCCCGTTTTGAATTTTGATAACTTCCATGAATTAGAATCTCCTTGATCAGCAGTTGATAGATTGATCTTACCACTTCAGTTGAACTTTACACTTATCCCGCTGCAATTCCTTCTACTACCGGAACGATGTATTTGCCTTTGATGGTTGCGGGCTTTCGGGTAACAGTCTTCGTGATCACAGTGACCGTTTCCTCGAGGAAGATGTCGAAGTCCCCTGCCGCGATGACCTCGTGCCAACCGTGACCGACGCGATTTTCGAGGACGAGGTCGCCTGCATTGTCGATGTAGTTGTTACCTTTGCAGGTGAAGGCCTGCCCCGTTGGCATGATCTCGCCCTTGCTATAAGCTGGACACCACGCGTGTTCTTTATTGAGAACAGCGATTACCTTCGACGAAACCTTGGTGCCTTCTTCGTTCTTCGACATGACTTCCTCCGTTGATGTTCTCAGTATATCAGGAGTTGGTGGGTTTGCATTGAAAAAAGAATTTTGATGAGTTGATTCGCAGGTTTGTAGAAACCTGGGTTTGGGGAACATCGAATCCACGATGATTGTGGGTGTTTGGTGACATGATATGAAGCCATGTACCCATGACTTTGGTGACCATCCAGGCTCGTCCTTGATACACCACACAGGTTCCTAGAGTGATTGGGTTCATTGTTTAAGTAGATAGATAACGCTTATGAATGTAATGGTGACGCTTATAAGTGTAGTAATTTCTAATGGTGACATATCAATTATTGAGACTATAACATGACTGTGGGTATATACAAAAGTTTTTTGTGTCACCATTTGTATGTGTTATCGTCTGGTGTTTTTTCTTTGCTTGTTGTGATTTTTTTGGGTTCTTTAGTTTCTTTGCATAGACGTTGGACAACGGTTTCAAGGTCGTCAACTTTTTGTATAAGTTTTTCTATTTCGACGTCTGCTTTTTTATGTGCACAGAATTGTATCCAGAGAACAATACAATAAGCAACTAACATACTGAACGTAAAAGTCAGTGCTGTTATTAAATCCATGACATTATTATATCATGTCATGTAATGTTTACATAAATTATTACAAGAAAACGATTTTATTTTCGTTTAAGAGTATGGGCTTTAGGACTTTCGTTGTGGTTGTTGTGGTTTCTTCTAGGAAAGTATCGAACCCATCGCTGTCAATCACTACATGATCGCCATAAGCATTCCAATGTTCAAGAATAAGTGCTCCTTCCTGAATATATGCACCCTCGCGGGCAGTACACCTAATTTGTTTGCCGATTGGCAAAATTTTGGTATCACTATAAAGTGGGTGATATTGTTTATCTTTTTTAAGGATCACAACGATGGCAGTAGAAACTTTTGTTTTTTCCATGATCTTACTATATCACTTCAGGTGAGCTTTGCACTGAATTCAGCATTCAACAGCACTCGATGTACTTCTCTTCTATCCAGCCTAGCTTCGCGCCAGATGTAAGGACAAGTACCTTCGATGTGTGTTCGAAGCCACTGATGTACGGTTTGATCTGCACCACAATTGCGCTTTCTCCACGCTTGATCCGGAGGTGCTCGCTGTACATGTTGTCAGCAGGATCACGCAGGTAGTACGTGTCACCCTTGTCACGACAGGTAACGAGATCGCCAATGTTCATATGGTTCTCCGTCTGTTGATAGACTTACCTTATCACTTTAGATGAACTTTGCACATTTCAAATTGACATCGAGATAATTGCGTTACGGGTCGCTGTGGCGGTCCCTGTGGTTCGCAATATCGAAGTCATGGTTACACCATGCGAATTCCTCCATCTTCAGCGTCAACGACGCGCCATGTACATCGAAGATAACATTCTTCGATGTGATACCTGAAATCTTCGCCGTGAGGTTGATGTTGAACGAATCATATTCTGCGATATCGCCGGGCAGGAAGACACGTGTATCGAACAGCTCGCCGTTCGAATTGTACGAGTGGATCTCGACCTTCGCGCCGGGAGTGATGAAGATGTTCCAGGAACCTCTCCGCCCGTTGTTGATTTGCATAACTTCCATGTTTCTCTCCTTGATCAACAGTTGATATAACTATATCACTTCAGGAGAACTTTACACTGGGAGGGAGTTTTAACTCTCCGACCCAGAAAAAGTCAACCTACTTCGAAAATGGGTTGGTCCAGTTATCGTATTGAGATTGGCTAACCTGCCCATCCTTGCACAGACAGTCGACATAATCGAGCCAGGCAGCATACTTCCACACCACGTCGCCACGGGGACCGCTGTAAAATTCTAGAAAGCTGCTAATGACCTTCTTCTTCGTCATGAACTTCATGATGTGCTCCTTGATTGGTTGATGATAGAACCACTATATCATGTCATGTCATGTTTACATAAAGAAGGTTCATGAAAGAAGTTAATTTCGTTTTCAAAAATATCGTCCACAGTACCTTCAAAAGAATTGATCATATTGATGACGCCAGATTCGTCTCTTTCATTAAAGAAAAGAGTCATATAACGATCATCAATACTCTTAAGATGTTCAAAAAAAGCATTTTGCGCATCGTCAAATTCTGAATACAGACTATATTCTGTAGTCGGAATTGTAGGTTCATCAGTTGAACAAGTGATTGAATAAACTTTCATAAAGTCTCCAAAGGTTGATATAACTATATCAATCTGAAATAAATTTGCATAGGAATCAGAAGAATTTTTCCTTAATTCCTATGCAAACTTATATCCCACCAAATCACTCCCAGCAGCGGTCAGCGAGATCGATCTCACCTTCATCTGATTCATTTGAATTATATTCATCAATGAATTTCCTCGCCAATTTCACCAGAGCTTCGGCGGCTTCGCGCTCGTCAGATGATTCAATTCCGGCTTTGCCCTCATCTCGAAGAGCGTTGAAGCACTCACGCATGGCGAGCAGCGTATTCTGAAATCGGCAGTATGACATATTGGCCATGTGAATCTCTCCTTGATCAGTTGATAGACTTACTATATCACTTCAAGTGAACTTTACACAGAAAACACTTTGTTTTGAACGATGTATTGTACCGTTCGAAAATTAGTCATCTTCTGAATGTCATCATCAGACAAATCTGTGTATTCAACAGGAACCAAATGCAGAATCTCCTTGAGTTGAACTTTGAGGTAGTATTTCAGCGCTACTTCGATTGAATATCGTTCTTGCTCGTCGAGTTCATTGATGTTCATGAGAACCTCAGTTGATGATAGACTGATCTTATCATACATACGTTGGTTTACACAATTTTTTTTTTCATTTTTTCAGTGCAAAGTTCACCTGAAGTGATATAGTAAGTCTATCAACTAATCCAGTCAAGGACAAATCAAAAATGCGAACTCACAATGACGCTAATCAGGATGGCACTTTCATCGACGCGGACGGGACCCATCTAATGGGTTATATTGACACTAACTACACTCTACTTGTGAGGTGTTTTGGAGAACCTCTCGACTCTAGTTATTGTGACGGCAAGGTCAAAGCCGAGTGGGTTGTTGAATTTGATGACGGTACTGTGGGGACGATTTATGATTACAAGTCCCCAAGAACTCCACAGCAAAATACCTGCTGGCATGTTGGTGGTCATGATAAAAAAGTTGTAGCTATGATTCAACTTCGATTGAATCAATAAACTGAATCAATAAAAAATGAATCAATTCCTAAAAAGTTTTGATTCATTTTTTTATACAAAGTTTATAATATTTAAGGATACTATGAGTTGGAATTATCGAGTTATAAAGACTCTTGAAGGTACCGAATTTGTATTCGGTGTACATGAAGTATATTATCATGAAGATGGATCATTGTCATCATATACTGAAGATCAAATGGCACCATACGGTTCAAGTATTGTTGAACTAACAATTTGTATTAAAAGATTCGAACAAGCTACAAATTTACCTATACTTGTTCCAGAAGACTTTAATGTTGTGTGATTATAAAAAAATGGGGAAGTGTGATGTCACACTTCCCCATTTTAATTTTATTAATTTAGGATTTCGTTGATGTAATCATCAATTTCATCCTCATTAATAGAGGGCCCACCTTCCTGGGATTGCATATCAATGATGAACATTTTAAGTGACTTTTTGGATGCAAATTCCACATTTGCCTCACCATCATTATTAATGGAAATGACCTTTACCTTTTTGGAAATTTCATTCAATTCATTAATTAGGTCATTGACATTAATTTCCATGTCATGGATGGTATCAATATCATAGGACGTTTGAATAGTGACAGTTTTCATTGTGGCCTCCTGATACTTCTAATATAACATATGGTGTGAGGTTTACACGATAAAAAAGAAAAAAGTGGGTGGCTTTTGCCACCCACTTTTTATGTATTGTTTAGTCTAGCCAGATACAATCGCCCTGGGCATCCCAGGTTTTAAGGCCACCCTTTTTAATAAGTTGGCCTTGAGGACCAATAACTGACCAACGAAAAGTTTGGTTTGCATCGTCGTCGTCTGGATAATCCTCGTCGTCTTGGCTATCCCAAACCGTCTCTGCCCATTCTAACTCATCTGTGTCAGATTGCATGTTTTCTTTGCCGTAAGTTTTAAGCCAGTGTGGATCTTGAAGGCTAATAACGTAGATGATATTATCTTGTGGGTCAAATTTAACCACGTTGTAACGGCCAGGGATGATAACCTTATCGTTGTATTTCTTAGCCATTTGCTTGCCTTTTTGTTTGATGGCCGTTGCCGGCCATGTAGCTAATATAACATGCTACACGTTGTTTACATAACCAAACGCTAAAAAACAAGTTTTTCTTTAAGCTTCTCAATGCAATCTAAAGCGCCTTCATAAAACGCATCAGGATCATCAAACTCATTAGACACACCCTCAGCATCTCGACGAATTTCATTCGGAGAATAATCCGTCATACGATCATTTGCCCAAGACCAGCCTGCTTCATAATCCATGATATCCTCCGTTGATAGAACCAATATAACATACCACGTAAGGATTGCACGTTAAAATGTGAAAACGCCTCTACTAAAAGCTAAAATAACATATTGTGGTATGTTTTCATCCTTCCAAAATGGGTCAGATAACAAACCTGTAACATCATCATTAAAGTTAGAATCTATTGCATCAACAAGATTATAGATAGCTTGACCCGTTCTTAATCCTGGAAACAATTTCATATATTGTTCTAACTTATCAAGAAATTCTGTATAAGAATATGGTGTTGTAGCATCTGGAATTAGTTGTAAGATTGGATTTTGTATGTTGGGATTTGACAACATGTATTGATTTCCATTCAAATATTTTCTTAATTTAAATGTTTTATCGCGCATGTTGAATCAATTCCCATTCAAACGACACCCACCAATCTAATCTTTTATACGTAGGATGATATAAATAAAGGAATTGTACGTCTTCTTTATCAGTATATGAAACATCTTGTATTATTTGTAAGGGTAATCTTTGCGAAATTTTACCATCTATTTTAACTGCAACAAGATCACCTTTTTTAAAGGTACACATGTCACACTTTGTTATTGAATCGTAATTCAACTGTTGCGCCTGTAATTTCTAATGATTGTGCGACAAATAATGCAGATTCTCTTGGAAGACCAGAAAATACTTTTACGGGTACTTTCTCAGTGTAGAACTTAATTTCACTTGACGATAATCCCGTCATTGTAGTTAAGACGTGGTTTAAATATGTAATATTTTTACCTGTAGAAACAATTACTACATCAGCAAAATCACCTGAAACTTTATTGAGGTGATGAGGGAATATTTTATTCCAGAATTCTTGCATCCAATTCATATTATATGATCCTTAAAAAGAAACACCGGGGAATCCCCGGTGTTTCATATTCTTCTTATTAAGTCTCCAATGTACCCAGCAGCCATTGCTGCGACAATCAAACTCGGAAAAAGAATTATATTGTTCACTTTACTGTAATTGGCATATCGTCAGGTTTAGGATCATGAATAGTAAATTCTACTGATGATTCAGATTGCTTTACTTTAAAATAAAGATACGTAAAGCTACAAATACCTATAAACATAAAAAATGCCCCAATTACAGGCGCAGCTGTAATTAATAATGTTATCATTTATTTAGCCACTTGTTTTTTGAGTTGTGTCTGATGTTTGCATTGCATTAATCTGTGAAAGAAATGTGCCAGCCATTGAATTAATCTGTGTTGAAAAAGATGCAAAAAAATCAGGTTCAGATATTTTTTCCATAAGAGTAACAAGATTATCTGGTACAACTTCTTCGACTAGAGCATTTTGTATAACAAGTCCATTAGAATCAGTATGTGAAACTCTAACCCAGCCTAAAACAATGCTAAATATCGTTTTAACGATATTGGTATTATTTGCAGGTGGTACAAATTTTAGTATAAAATCGCCGTAATTCATTTGGTTTCCTTTTTCCATGAAAGGACATGGAGATGTAAGTAAATATACCACCCAAAATAAAAAGGTAAATTAAAAAGATAAATTTTTAATAATTCTTAAAGAATAGGAAATTTCCTTATTGAAACTAATTGAAAGCTTAAAATATACAAAGGTAACATGGTTATATATAAAGGAATAGAAACAAGCGAAAGATGAGTGTATGCTTTCATTTTTCTTCTAAAGGAAGGATATCTTGTTGATCAACCCATCCAATAATACCCTTTGGTCCCATGATTTTATATTTATATCCTGTAAAAGTTTCAGAATTGTCTTCTTTTATTTTTGTTTCCCAAATTTCAACGACAATGCCTGTTTGTCCTATATTCCAATATCCGATAGAATCTCGCCAATGTCTTCTTAATGGATGTCCCCATATACGAACATAAAGGGCTCCGAGAAGTTTATTTGCTTTACAAGCAGGTTTAACAAGCTCACCTGATTTCAAGCAACGTCCTTCTTCCATTCATCATAAGTATATAACATGATAAACTTTACAATATAACAAAAAGAAAAGGATATCGACCTTGTGCCGTAAATTATTTAGAATTTACTATATCACGTTTAATTTTGGTTTACATAAAAAAAGACCCCTTTCGGGGCCATGGGGAAGCTTGCGCTTATTAATCGATTTTACTCGCAGCTTTTCACAGCATTTAAAATAAAATTGAATCCCGATATTATATATTATAAATTTTTGAAATAATATATAATATTATGACAAAAAATGAACAGCTTATAAGAATGTTGGTAAGGGAAACAATCCAAGCAGAATTAAATGAATTTAGCTTTACTGATTTAAAATTGCCTAAATTTGGATCTAACGTAAATAAAAAACCTACCTCTCAAGAAGCAATGAATGCTAAAATGCAATTAGATAATCATTTTATAAAACACAATCCAAAAATAAACTCACCAGATATGTTAAAAAAAGTAGAACAAATTTATTCTAATTTCTACGGTAAACCATATCCTAAATCCGTTCAATCTGCTCAAACATCAATTAATAGCCCTAAACAAAAATCTGATCCACATGTTGATCCATGGAACACTTTTGATCGATCTGCGGCCCAAACAAGAGCAGAATTAGCTGAATCAAAAAATAAAAAACGCCGTTGATTTTTAATCAAAAGCGTTAAGATTAAGTTTAAGATTTTTAGGAGGTCACTACATTTTCATAGTGACTTGTAAGTACTCGTAGTAAAGTACGTGCTTCTCGTCCAGAGAAACTAAGTGTATTTCCTGATCGGCCTAGAACAAAGACTGTGCTACCATGTGAATTTGTTTCAAGTATTGCCTGTAGATTCTCTCCATCATATCGAGTATCA
>Ga0209596_1004150_pt1 | contig 11146 bp, 1 predicted proteins | sample M_130807_MF_Meta_FD_187314 | JGI IMG/M metagenome (GOLD analysis project Ga0209596, IMG submission 187314) | Freshwater microbial communities from Lake Montjoie, Canada to study carbon cycling - M_130807_MF_MetaG (SPAdes) (version 2) | ecosystem: Environmental > Aquatic > Freshwater > Lake...
TGTTTGATCAGAATTATTTTTAAGTTTACCAGCTTCATCATTCTTAGATGGATCTGCTGCATTGTTTACAGTTTGAGTTGCCCATTTAAGTCTTGACTGAGGAGACCCATATGAAGAACTAGATGAGCTAGATGAGCTACCATAGCTACTATAACCAGAACCACCAAAAGGATTAAACTGAGGAACATTATTAGATGCCCATCTACTAAAAAGATTACCTCCTTTTGGCATACCCATAGCCATTTGTGGCATAAACATAGCAGCTAACTGTGGATTAGCTTTAAGAGCTTGACCCAGTTGTCCTAAGTCATATTCTACTTTACCTTTTCTTAATCCTCCTAAAGGACCAAACTCATAATCTGTAGTAGCTCCAGGAAGAGCTATAGGAGAACCAAAGAATGCTTTATTAGCTCTCTTTACTCTTCTAGTTCCACCAAATGCCATTTGATCTCCAGAGAAAAAAGTATTAATCCCTGTAGTATTCATATTAGGCATCTCATGTTGAAGTGCTTCACCATAGTTATGAAGATTTGTAGCCCAATCATTAGCACCACCTTGTTCAGCTGTGGGCATTCCCATAAACTGTTGATTATACATTTCTTCTGCTTGCTTTCTAGCCGCTTCTTCATCAACAAAACTTTGAGCAGTTCCTTTTATTGCAGCTACTATAGATTTATTAGGAGTAAGATCTACACCTCTTGGATCATCAATTGTTCCATAAGGATTTGGCATTTCACTAGCTGATGGATCTTTTTCCATACCGGCTTTAGCCTTCATTAATTTCTTTACTGTGGAATTAATAAATTTCTTTTTATTAGGAGCACCACCATTCTTAAAAGAAGACATATCATTAAACATACCTGGCCATTGAATTTTTGAATCATCTACTTCCATTCCAAATGCAGCTGTGTCAAGATCATCATCATAAGCAGAACCTTCATTCAACATAGCATTATATTCTTCATCATCATCAGAATCATCATCTGCTGCATCTTGAGCTGTTTGAGCAATATCATCTTGCATATTTCTACTTAACTCTTTTCTTTTTTTTCTGTCATCTTCTTCAGAGTCATAAGATTCAATCTCATCTTCATTAGGAATGACATCAGAATCCAGCATAGAATCTTTCTTACGTTTCTTTTCATAGTAAGATTCTTCTAAGTCTTCTTCAGCGGCATCTACTAAACTTTTTGCAGTAGCATAGTCATAACCACCTCTAACAAGTTGTAACATAACTGAACTTGCTGATTGATTTTTATCATCTAGTTGATATTTGATAGCTTCTTTTATTTGCTTCATTTCATCAACCTGAGCACCCTGTGCAGCAGTAGGGAGAAATCTTTCAAGTTTACTTATAAACCTTCCTGCAGATCCTCCTGATTTGTAAATTCTAACCTTCATAATGCGATGTTATATATTAAATATACTAATTTTTAATTTAATGGGTAAACTTATAAAGTTTACATCTGTTCTACATTGAATCCATTAGCAATAAGTTGATCCAACATATCTTGATCAATATCCATTTCTATGGCTCCACCATCCTTTTCATAATTAAGACCTTTCATTAAATCTTGAATTCTTTTTTGATAATCTAATGACATACCGGTTGCATCCACGCTAGGTACACCTGCTTGATGAAGTTTCAATTCTAGATCTGTACCAAGTCTTTTTTTCATAGCACCTTGTAAATTTAAACCAGCTTGTTTACTACCATAGATTAAAGGATTACCTCCTCCATATACTTGGTTTTGAAAGAAGTCATATGTACCAACATTACTAGGATCAAAGGTAGCTGTATGAGGATCAATATCAAATAATTGAAACTGATTTTTATTTCTATCAAACATATAGTTATTACCAGCAAAGTCAAATCCTAAATTATTTTTCTTAAGAGTTTGTAGATCATCATGAAATCTAACTAAACCATCATCAGACATGTTTAAGTAGTCATCCATAGTAAGTTCATTATATGGAGTACCATCAAGTTTATTTAAGATCAATGCTCTATTACCAGTTGTTGGACTAGTAACTTGATGATGTACTTTACCAAATGTAGGTCCGCTAATATTTTGCATAGCTTCAGCCATATTTGTATTTTGATAATCAGGCATTCCTCTTGCTGCGCCAACAGAAGCAGGATTCTCCATTTTAATAATAAAGTTAGGATCATCTACAACATTAAAGACACCCATATTAAATAGACCTTCTGTTTGTTGTGATGAGCCTGTTAAACCTTTATTGAAAGCAGTACCTTGCATAAAACTTTTTATGTTAGTTGCATCTGCGCCAAGTACAGCAGCAGTTTTTAAAGGACTTACTTCAGTTGCTACTTTACTAGCTAATTGAAGATACTTAAGTTTATCAGGAGATAAATTAACTTTACCTCTTGTCATAAAAGCAAGAGGTAATCCAGCCATCATTAGATCACTATTTTCATTATCAGTCATTGCGCCTGCTGTTCCTATAATACCAAGACCCATCGGAGTAAAAGAATCTACATAAGAATTTTTATTTTGAAAGTTAATTGCATTATCTAGTTCTTTAGTACTTTTTAATTCAAATTTCTTTTTAAGAGCATCATCTAAATTTTCAGCCATACCTTTAAAAGTATTACTACCATAATAATCTTTATAACCAGCATCTTTAATGAACCAGTTATTAGTAGTTGGTGTATTACTAAAACCACCAAATGGTTGCCATGCACTCTCTGTTGTTCCTTTACCAAATCCTAATAGTCCTTTATTACCTTTTTTACCAGCCCAACCAGTAGATTTATAAAAATATTCAGAAGATCCATCAGGCATTTTAACTTCAACAATTGGTCTACCTGAATAGGTGCCATGATACTTAAGCATATCAGAGTTAAGTAATTCATCACCTTTAGCTCCAGCTTCATCCCAATACTTTCCTCTTTGATATAAACCTGTAAGAGATGTACCAACATCTTTATGATCAAATCTTGGTGTACCAGAACTAAACTCAACTGCTGAGTTTGCTGGTTGTGAAACACCTTGCGAAGCATTAGATGCTGCAGTATTTTGAGCTTGTACATTTGCACTAGCTTCTTGTTGTAAAGTTTTAGCTGCTTGAAATTCTTTATCTATTGCAGTCTGACCCCAGCTACTTACTTGATCATAATCCTGACCATACTTTTGTTGAGAGATTTTATTCTTAAGAAGAATATCATCACTTACTTTAGTAACGGTAGAAGCTGCACCTTGACCTGATGTAGCTGCACCTGAAGGTAATGGCTGAGCCTTAAATGCATTATCTACTTGAGATTTTGCTAAACCTGTTAGGTCATCAAATTTAGAACCATACATGCTTTGAGCTATTTCATCAACAGTTTGATACTTAGTTGTATTTTCTATAGCTGTTTTTGTTGCAGTGGTATTAATACCAGCTTTACTAGAGTTACTTACTCTTAGTGGAGAAATCATTTCATACCATGGAGTATTACTAGCATCTGATTTAAGAGTTCCCCACCAGTTTTTGGCAGGCTTACTTACTGCAGTACCAACCTTATCAGCAGTTCCTGTGACAACATTTTTACCTTTCTCATATGTTTTACCAAGGAATCCTGTAGCAGGATTTGCAGTTGCTGCTGGCGCAGTTACAGATTGTGCTAATTGACCTACTCTATCTTTATTTGCAGCAAGAATCATTTCTTCATCCATTGTCATTTGATTGCTGAATGTTCCTTTCTGCATCTCACCTTTTTTCTTCTGAATGATTTGTGTTAATAGATCATCTGAAGCACCTTGGTAGTTATTTGTTTTAAGACTTTGAAGTGTTGCATCATCTATAAGAGAGCTTCCACCTGACGTACCTTTGAACCAATTACCAATACCAGCTTGAGTCATTCCTTGAGCATCTCCTACATTTTGAAATTGATTTAAGTCATCAAGATACTTAAGACCTTTAACTGTGGGCCCTACAAAAGGTAGTAAGTTTAATGCACTCATACCAGCATTACCCCAACCTTTAAGTTTGTCATCTTCTTTAAATCCTTCTATTGATTGACTAATTAATCCACCAGGCCTTACTGTTTCATAACCCATGTATGCATTCAGTGCATTGCCTGCAGTTGCCCACGGGGCTGCTGAGATTGGTGCATATTCAAGAGCTCTTGTTAAACCTCTAAAACCTCCTCCTAATAATCCTGCACCAGGACCCATAATATATTTTTCAGGATAAAGCATTTCAACTGGCCCATCAATAGTCCGTCTTGTTTCATATGTACCTGGAGTCCATTGTGCTCCTTCAGGAGTTACATCAAACTCAGACTTTTCTCTACCTGGAGATATTCTAACATAAGGGTCATTATACAAACTGATTTCTGAATTTCGGCCTTGTGGTGCATTTTTATATTGAAAATACTGCTCAAGTATCTTATTGAACTCATCTGGATTCTCTAAGAATTTTTTTCTTTGATCATCTGATAATTGACCTGAACCTAGAATTTCTTTTGCAGCCTGCGCTTGCATTGCTGTAGTAGAGTTGTATTTATCTAATGCAGCTGTAGCATTAGTTATAGCAGATTGATTTTTTTCATAAGCTGTAGTATTATTACCTTGCATGTATTGTCCCGTGAAAGGATCTACAAAACCCGCATTGTTTCTAACAGCTGTACTTTCTCCTGGTTGAATTGCATATGGATCCCATGATGCTACTTTATCATTAGCTGACTCAACATTCTTTTGATAGTCTGTATCTGAAAAGTTTTTAATATTCAGATACATTTGTCTTTGATAATCAGTCAACTTACTAGGATCACCAATACCCATACTAGTTAATGCTTCTACCTCAGCTTCATTTTTATTATAGGCAGCATCAGTGTACTTACCATATAAGTTATTCAATCCTGTCTTTGTACCTTCTCCTTCTTTTACAAGTTGATTGATTGCTTTCTCTTTAGTATATCCTTGATCAATTAAGTTATTTATCTTCTCTGTATTTCTTTTTGCATGTATCATTGATGCATTAGTATACACTGGTTCAAAATAAGTCTTTAGATCATTGCTATTTCCTAATTTAAATTTAGTAGCAAGTTCTGTAGGAGTAATACCTTTTTGATAAATTAAATCTGCTATGTCTTTATTTGAAAATACTTCATAGTCTCCCTGTGGTGTTTTGTTAGCGTAGAAACCATTATCTTTTAATTCCTTTAAGAAATTTTTAGACATGTCTTCTGCAAGAACATAGTGTCCTTTAGGTCTTGCTAAACCTTTGAATGATATATCTCCTGGATTATAACTATTCTGTCTATTCATTCTTGCATCATAGGCATCTTGTTCTGCACGGTATGCTGCTATCTGTTCTGGTGTATAATCAGGTAAACTAAATTCAGCTTCAGGTCCTGAAGGATATGTAGGAAGTGGGAATGCTTCTTCACCAGATTGAAATATTTGTGGATTTGCTCCACCCATTGGGGTATAATCAGCAGCCGGTCTTCTTCTCCTAAAGATCCCTCCATTGGAGAAACTATCTACTTCCTCAACATTATAACCTCTCTTGATATAATCTTGTACTTGTTCTTTAGGAATATCAATTTCAATAAAGCCTCCATCTTCAAAAGGGTTTATCATAGATTTGGGAGTCTTATTTTTCATAGGATTATATAAATTGTTCCAATAATACATTGGATCATAAGGTGCTGTTTGAAATAAAGGTTTATAACTATTTGTTTTTGGTTTCTTTTTAGTTAAATCCATCTTAGGCATAATAAATGGTTTTACATATGGTTTAACATATGTAGCATCTGCAGGACTTAATCTAGGATGATATTGATTTCTTGAAGAAATAGAAGTTCCATATGTAGGATTACTTTTAACAGGAGTCTTTGGTTTAACTTTAGGTTTGTCAGAACCTGTATATTGATAAACAGATAAATACTTAGAATTATTTTTAACTCTATCAGCATAGTTATCTCTGGTATTCCATTTAGAAGGAAGGTATGTCCAGATATCTTTTTTCTGTTCTGCAGTTAATTGTTGATTATATCTTACACCTAATATAACTGCAGTTCCTATAGCAGACAAATCAGGATTCATAAAATCTTTATTAGATGTAATACCTACTTCTTTTAATGCTTTTTTCTCATCTTCATTTAAGTAGTTCCATCTTAACTGAGTAAAGCCTACACTTCTATAATCTTCAGTAGCACCATATGTGGTATACTTAGATTCATAATCTGGAGAACTTGAGTTTTCAGGATCTAACCATTTATTAGCAGCTCGTCCCAAATTAGTAACACCACTATGAGTATCTCCATAACCAGACTCAGTACCATAAATACCAAAAGTTAGTTTTGCAATTTCATTATAAACATCTCCATTAATTTTAGCAGCTTTCATTATCTTTTGCTTTTCATTTTGAAGAGCATTAATAAATAACTTAGTCTTTTTTAACTCTGATTCATCATCCCAGTCCATTGCAGTAAAGATCTCATCTCTAAACTTGCTCTCATCAAATTTGAGTTTAATAGGTTTATAGTTAAGAGTATTCTCTGTTCTATTTACACCTTGGCCTTTTTGAGATTTACCTGTTTGATCATTGTAAGTATTGTAATCTTTTCCAGAGTTAACTCTAAAATTAAGCTTACCATTTTCATATACAAAATCATTACCTTTATCTTCAGGTAGAATATATACCTCGGATGAATTTTGTAAGTATTTAGTAAGATTATCTAATGTAGTTTTGTTACATCTTATACATCCATTAGAAACTCTTGACTTATCATCTTTTACATAACCTTTATGAAATGAAGTAGAAACATTTTCTACTTTACCAGTTTTTAAATAATTATCATACTGGCTTTCATTCATCATATTAAGAATAGGCAAACCTTCATAGCCAGTTGCATCAATGTTAGAGATGTAAAACTTACCTGCTCCTGTAGATAGATTACCAGCAGACCAGTCAACATTATTTTTATTTACCTCATTACCAGATATCTTGCCGTCTTTATTTAAATCTTTGTATTTAGTTACTGTTTGAGCATCAGAGTTCAAAGCACCTAAATCAATTGCAGAACTAAATAGTTCTGTTCCTTTAGGATCATATAGATGTAAAAGTCCTTTTTGCTTATCAACAATTAAAAAGTTTTTATCACCTTTAACTTTTTGTCTATAGTTAATAATCTTGTCTGCATTATTTTTTTTATTGAGCTCTAAATTTTTCTTTTTAGTTTCTTCCCAATCCTCATATGGATCTGGTTGTAACTTAACTGTACTTTTAGAAAGATATGGAGACTTAAGACTTTCATTCTCTTTTTTCAATCTAGTTTTAACTTGAGTATTATTCATACCAGACTCTGCAAGAACTTCTGCTGAAGGATTAAATGTTTCTCCCTTTAGGTTAGTACCATACTTTCTACCATCATACTCAAAAATATGATTAGCACCTAATGACTTTCTTGCAATACTAAATGCTTCATTAAATGAGTTTGCTGTTTTGATACTTGTAACAAGTGCGGGATCTACAGGACGAAGTCCAGTTGGTGCAGGATCAGCTACAGATACTTTTGTACTTAGATCTTGTGATACATCTAATTGACCTGAGTTTAACTTTTTAAGCAGACTTATATTATCATCATAACTTCCAGTAGTAAATCCTTTTGCCTTGGCATCTGCCCATGGTGTACCAGTTATTGTTTCCCATTTTTGAGATACAGTTCCTCCTGTAGGAAACTTATTTGGGGGTAATGCTGCAATTCTGTACTTTGCCATTATCTTATTTTTTCAAATACATATCCTAGCTTTTCTAATCTTCTTTTAGTAGCTTCATCTACTTCATCTCCTAACTGATATCCAATACTACCTCCTTGTTTTGTATACTGTAGTTCATCCTCAGCTTGTGGTGAAGTATTATCATTTTTAGAAATATTTTGAAGCATCCAAAGAATTTCTTCATCAGTAAATTCATTCCGTAACTCATCTATTGGTTTAAGTGGTTGCCAGTTTTCAGAATCTCTTTCTTTGTTTATATAATTCTGAAAAATCTCTGGAGTTATTTGCTCTGTAAATGGATCATAAATATCTTCTTTTTGTGCATGAAATCTTATTTCACCAAGACGAGCTCTTACTTCTGTTGGATCTGATACATAATCATGACCCATTTCTTTCCAATATTTTTTATCTGTGTTACTATAATCTTTAGCCTCTTGCTTATTTTGTTTTTTAATAGACTCAAAAATATTATTAAACTCAGGCTCATTGGGATCAAATCCATTTTCTATCATATCTTTTTTAATCTCTTCATCTGTTTTAGGTGTATACCAACCTGCAGCTTTATTTAACTTGTAAGCTTCATTATCTTTCCAATTAGAACCTCTATGAGTAGTAATATACATCTGATCTGATTTAGGCATTGTTCTATCATGCCATACATCTTCATTAGGAAATCTTGGATCATTATACAACATCCAATCAGGATAACCTTCAGCAGAATATGCTGGATGATCCCATTTATATAACTCTCTTGGTCTATCAGAAGAGTGTAATATTTCATGAGTAAATAAAGAAGGACCATAATTATATCCATCAGGAAAAACTTCTATTTGTCCTGTGTCTGATTTAGACCAAGCAGCTACACCTGATGAATCTGGTACTTTGCTATCGTTAGAGGCAGCCTTTTCATCCATTACAGTTAAAGGTGGTAGATCTGCAATATTTTTCTTTCTAAGTTTAGTTACATAATCAGCATTCTGCTGCTGACCATTATAGCTATTAAGAACCATTTGATTATACATTGGAGAATCATGCCAATTAGATACCCAATTTTTAGCTTCATCAAAATAACCAGGTTGAGCAGCTTTGTCTGCTTCAAATTTTTCTTTTTCTAATTGTTCTTCATAAGTTTTAGTATAAGCATTTAACTCTTCGGGTGTCATTTCTTTTAATGTAATAGGATCATACCACAGTTCTTTTTGAGAAGTTTCAGGTAATGGAAAGGCCTCCTGTTCTGGTGAAAGAATCTCTATTGGTTCCATTTGTTGAGGTTGCTTTTTCTTTCTTTTTAAGAATCCACCTTCAGCATAGTCATCTATTTCTTCTACTATGTAACCTCCGTTAATATATTCTTGTATTTGATCTGTAGAAAAATCAGCTATTATTCCACCATCTTCATAATCTTTTCTTCTATGTAAATAAGGAGTTGAAAAGTTATGTTTCTTTTTACCATTAAATAAAGGTCCAAGAGGAAAATGTTTATTTAATCTTGGTGTAGTAAAAGAATGGTATTTTCTATCCCATTCCCAATCGGTTCCTTTAAGTTCTTCAGGATAATCTTGTATGCCAACGGATTCAACTAAAGGAACATCTGGTGTTGGAGTAGGAGTAGGAGTAGGATCTATTACTTCTGTTTCTTTAACAGGATCTATTACTTCTTCTTTAACAGGATCAATTGGTATAACTGGTTCTTCTTTATTATAACCTAATAAATAATTTGATGGTTTTTCATAAACTGGATAAAAATGTCCTCCGCCAGGATGTCCTTTAAAACCTATTGGTTTAACTGAAGATTTATCCATCATTTTTTTCCATTGACTAAATGAAATCATTGATTCTCTTAAAGATGGAATACCAGGACCAAGACCATTTGGTATTAATTGCCCAGTACCATATGACATCATTGGGCTAAATCCATGTTTAGGTATAGATTCAAAAGTTTTATAGTATTTATCTTTAGCTCCTATTTTTCCATACTTTTTAAGTATAGCAGCCTCTATAGTATTATGAATTTTAACTCTAGAAATATATTGATTATATAATTTTTGTTGTTCTTTTTTTGATATATTTAATTTTGCTAATTCTTCCTCACTATATACTATTTTTGTATTCTTAGGAATAATTTTACATTCAGTTCCTGTCCAGTATTGTCCTTCGGGACAGCCACCTTCCATTGGAGAAAAAATTATTTTTTGTTCTGAAGCACCGCCTGATTTATAGTAAGTTGGGTTATTTCTAGCAGCTTCTTCAAGAGTTTCAATTTTATCTTTATAAAACATCTCAGGGTCAAATCTAGAAATATAAGCTGTTCTTTTTTTATTAGGTTTCATTCCTGACCAAACTCCTTGATTCCAATTAAAATCAGTTGCTTCACCATTACTATCTAAATAAATTGGAACTCCATCTTCTCTATAGTGAGAGAATGTCATTGCATGTGATGTACTAGGATGATTTTTATCACCAGTATCATTTGATCCTTTGAAATTAATTATGTCTCCAGGTCTAAGTAATCCTTTTTCTTTTGAATCAAAATCTGACTCATTTGTTTTAGCAACTCTTTTAAAAGGAACAGAACCTTTATTAACTGCAGAAATAAAACTGTCATTAGATTTAAATGCTGATTTAGGTAGTTTACCTTTAGTTTCTGGTAAACATTGATAACCCATTCCAGCAGCCCACATACAGTTAGCAGGATTTTTCATTCCAAGATAAGCAGACAATGATTGAGCACCTCTACTCATCCATTCTTTATTAGCATCACCTGGACGAACACCTTCTGGATTTACCGCTTCTTGTACACCCCACATTACTCCTAAGTTATCATATGGAATTTGAGAACCTGTATCAAGCATGTTTTGAATCTGATCAGTTTCATAACATCTACCATCATCAGTACATTCTACTTCCGGTTCAACTGTTGTCTCACCACCATTATCAAAATACTTAGCATTAGGATCATAGATTCTTTTGGTAGACTTTTTCTTGAATAGATTATTCTTAGTAAAAAGTTTGTTAGTACCTGTGAGACTTTTTGTGTATCTCTTAGAGTTAACACCACCACCTTTTTTAAATTGCTCTCCTACTAATCCTAATGCAGCTATAACTTCAGGCTTATCATCAAAGTGTTTTTCTACACCAAGTTGTTTTACTTTACGCACCTTAGCTTCATCTGAACCAGTTGCTATAATATTCTCTTCAGGAATGCCCGCCTTTCTTGCGCGCGCTACCATGTCTGGAGTTACTTTATCTCTGGCAGATACAATAAATAAATTGTAGCCATCTTTTAGCATCTGTCTAGCTTTGGCTAATCCTTCATCTGTAGCAATGGTTTTATCAAAATCAAATGATGCATACTTACCCTGACCAAAGTTTTCTGGTTGTTCCATGTCAGGATGCTCTTTATAATTTGCAGT
>Ga0209596_1004152_pt1 | contig 11143 bp, 8 predicted proteins | sample M_130807_MF_Meta_FD_187314 | JGI IMG/M metagenome (GOLD analysis project Ga0209596, IMG submission 187314) | Freshwater microbial communities from Lake Montjoie, Canada to study carbon cycling - M_130807_MF_MetaG (SPAdes) (version 2) | ecosystem: Environmental > Aquatic > Freshwater > Lake...
TACTCTTCATCATTCTCATCATTCCTATATATCTCCATAGGTATCATGGCAGGAGCTACTACTCTATACTTTAAGTCATCTGAAAAAAACAATTTTTTGTGCTCATCAAATGCCATCCCTTTAGTAACAATAGCAGGAGTAGAGGTAAAAGCTATCTGCTCAATCCCTAACTCTTCACCATCTGAATACTCAGGATCTATAGTAATTTTATAGATTGGTATATCTTTTGTCATAACTATATTATATTTTTTTTATATTTGTTCAAAAATTAAAACTATGATACAATTATTTGGAAAAGAAATCCCATCTAAAATGGATGAATTAACACTAGAGCAGTTCCAAAAAATATCTGCTATCCATAACAATGATGAGTATGATACTCTAGAAAAACATTGTAAAGTCTTTGAGTACTTAGGCATTACAGAGGATGAGATGGATGTAGACTTTGACCTGTTCTTAGCTAATGTTAAAGAGTTTAATAATAATAACTATACTCATAAAGATACAGTAGAAGAGATAGAGCTAGAGGGATATACTTATAAGGCTGAGATGAAGCTCTCAGTGAAAGATAGTAGGATTGTTGAAAAGATTGTTAAGAAAGATAATAAAGAATATATATCTGACATTATGGCTCTGATGTTTAAACGAACTGACTTGACTAATACTGAGCATTATGATCCTGCACATCTTAAGCACAAAAGTAAACTATTTAGTAAACTCAAAGCAGATATATCTATCCCTTACCTTACCTTTGTAACTAACAAAATCACTAGCCATGCACAATCACAAACTACCAAAGAATTGGAATCAGATATCAGTGGAGCAGTTCCTGGAGCTGAGGAGTCTGAGCAGTGAGGATGGAATGTTTAACTATCAGATTGATGTACTTTCTGCTTTAACAGATAGCGATATCTCTGACTTTGAGGACCTAGATATAGATGAGCTAGGGGAATTAGCTAAGGAGATTAAATGGATACAGTCAGAGCCATCTAAGAGGTATAAGAATAAGATAGATAACTATGTGCTTAAGCCTTATTCTAAGCTATCACTAGGTGAGTTTATAGACCTAGAGCATTACTTCTCTAATAACTACTTAGATCACTTCTGCCACATCTTAGCATTACTATACAGGAGAACATCTAAGAACATCTATGGTGATGACATTATAGAGCCTTATGAGTATAGCCCTAGAGATAGATTAGATTGGTATTTAGATTACCCTATCACTGATGTTTATGGATTAATACCTGAGTATATAAAATTTAGAGAGAACTTTACCAATACCTACACTAATCTACTAGCAGATGTAGTGACTGATGATGAGGTGCTTGAGGATGCTGATGAGATTAAAGAGCAGAAGAGAGAACAGCAGAGGCAAAAGTTTGCATGGGAGTATACTATCATGGCTCTATGCAATGATGACTTAAGTAAGTTCAATGATATCCTAAAGATGCCTGTAGTGTTAGTCTTTAATATCTTAGGAATGAAAAAGACTTTAGACTAGTAATCTAGCTCTCCATAAAACTCTCCGAATAGAGGCTCAAATGAGAATAGTATATCTCCTCCTCTTTCTAGTATGTTATCTATTTCTAAGATAGGATATTTAGTTGTAAGATATTCAGTATAATCTCCCCAAATCTCTGCATAGATTCCATCAGCATCTAATGCTGCATCAAATTGCCTAAGTAGATTGTAAGGTGCTATAGTTTGTGTACCATTATTTAGAAAGCCAAAATAATAAGCTGCTACTATTTGTATCCTTAAATTAAACCTATCACTTATCTCTGCATTGATTCTTACTGAATCTACTAGAGTACCTGTGTCTACTAAGAAATTAGCTCTAAGTACTCTCCTAAGTACTGTAGCCATCTTTCTCCGCATTGGATATTTAATATTGTATGCCATAACTATATTATCTTAATTAGTTATTTTGTTCAGGAATTTGGCAATTTGTCCATGACTTAATCACTACTGAAAGATTCATCTGCCATCCTGCAGCATAGTCTAGTAGATCATTATTCAATGGTATAAAGATAGGCTGTCCATCTATATCAAAGTCATAGTCATCACTGAATGTAAACTCTAGGTATAGATCCTGGAGTATCTGCTGAGTATCACTTAGAATAGTAGTGATGTTAGCTCTATCCATCTGTATAATATCAAAGCAATATATTTCTAGATTAAAGATAGTGACATTCTGATAGGGAGTAACTCCACTAGGAACTACATAGACTAGAGGATACTTCTCATCTTTAGTAGCAAAGTTCACCATCTGCTCTTTAAAGTCTGAGCCTACCTTTTTAACTTGCAGGTGATTGTCATAGAATGTGACAATCTTATCTACTATGGATTGATAGCTTATCATAATACTGAATTATTTTGTATGTTATTAATATGATTCTGTGATGCTGTTATCTCAGTCTCAGATACTACTGCTGTCACTGTTATGTTATTTGTGCCACCTCCTGCATTCACTTGACTACCTGTATTAGCTTGACCAAATAAGTTAGGTCCTCCTGATGGTGCTACTGCTGTAATGGATGGAGGAGTATCAGTGCTAGGAGCTGTACCTGATGTAAATGTAGTAGATGCTATCTTAGCTATATTAGTAGCTGAGGTAACTGCAGCGAATGCTAGTGATGCTATACCTGCAGGGTTAGGTATAGGACCTATAGCTATAGGTGAGGATGCTAGTGATGCTGTAATAGCTTTACCTGCATCTACTATAGCACCTGCTAACTGCATAGACTTATTTAATTGGAATTGTTTTTTAAGTAATGCCTCCTCCTCTTTACTACCCTTTTTAACTTTCTTAAGTTTATTATCCATAGCCAGGTTAGTGATACCCTCAATAGCTGAGATAGATTGACCTGCATAATCTAGAGCTGCATCTGCAGTCTTTAACTGCTCTGCTCTTTTTTTCTCCTCTGCCTCTTTGACAATAGCTACTTCTTTATCTTTAGCCTCTTTAGTGATATTAGCTAGACTAGTCTCTAGCTCAATCTTAAGTTGTTTTAATAATGGATCTCCCTCTTTTAATAAAGCTACTTTCTCATCAAATGCTGCTAATAAAACTGCTTTCTCATAATCTGCAGTAAGTGCTAACTGCTTAACTTTATCCTGCTCATTAGCTGCAGTAAGTCTCTGAATCTCTAAGTACTTCTCATCTTCTAATTTAATAGCAGCTGCAACTTCAGCTTTCTTAGCTTCAATATCAGCCTTATCATCAGCATCTTTTTTATCTCTTTCTTTAAGATTAATATTATTAATCTCATTCATTTTCAATATCTCAAGCTCACTAGTATCCTTACCGTACTTTTTAGCCTTAGCTAGTAGATCAGTGTACTTTGCCTCTACAGCATTTTTCTCTACAGTGATAGCATCTAGTGTAGCATCTAGATTAGCCTGTCTAGCTTTGTCAATTTCTTTTTGTATCTCATCTCCTCCTGTATCTTTTGCCTTAGGTGCAGGTTTTTCTTTAATCTTAGGTGCAGGTTTTTCTTTAACAGGCTTAGGCTCTGCAATTTTCTTAGGCTTATTATCCTCAGTAAATTTAGTGTTAATTAATACCTGTCTACCTGATTTGCTATCTTTAATTAATTTATCTTCAGCAGCTATTTGTGCCTTAAGTTTTTTTAGCTTTTCCTGATCTGCCTCATCACCTAGTGCAAGCTCTTTATAATATGCCTCTCTTGCTAGTTTTAATCTATTATTAGCAGCCCATTGTACTATATATGTTCTCTTAACTTCTAAATCATAAGTGTTTTTACCTAGTGCTTTTTGTTCTGCTATCTGTCTATCTATTGCAGAGGTAGCTAAGTCAGTAGCCTCATTAATTTTAGCAGCTCCATCCTCATAAGCCTTAGCACTTTTAGCTGCAGATTCCTCAGCAGCATATTGTGTAAGTCCTAGCCAATCTGTAAGGTTTTTAAATTCTTGAATCAGAGCATTGACAGGAGCCATTAGTGCATCTAGCACATCATCTAAGAATCCAAATGCATTAAGTACTAAGGCTATAGCAGCCACAATAGCTACAATTATAATAGGTATTAAAAAGAATGGATTAACTAATATCTGAGCTCCTAGTTTTAGGAATGCTTTACCCATAATACCTACAGTATCAGTCAATCCTTTGAGTGACTTAGTGATATCAGTCTTATTAATACTACCTAATGCTGTAGCAAACACCTTAGACTTCTCTGCTGCCTCCTCAAAGTCCAGGCTCATCAATGAGCTTTGTATCCCTCCTAGTCCATTACTTACCTGTTCAAACTTAGATCCTGATGCAAAGACTTTTACTGCCTCATTAGTATCCTTAATCTTATCAGTAAGTACACCTGCCTGTTGTGCAAGTGCAGCCATTTGTGCAGGATCAGTAGCATTAGCTAACTCACCTTTCAATTCTCTTAACTCAGCTTTCATCTGAGCTATGCCCTGTATCTTAAGGGGTATTACTACTTCATTCATATACTCTGATTTCTATTGTGTTTCTAACTAAGTGTGTATCGTGATGTGAGGCTGTAGGATTTTGTAGGTTGGTAGTCTCTATCTTAATAGTATCAATAGTTTTTCTATATACTAATGCAATACTATTAGTAGCTACTTGACTAAGTGTAGTATAAGTTTTATCTAAAGTAAAAGCTCCTGCAAATGTACCCTCATATACTCCTGTACTTATTCTAGTCCAAACTATAGGACCTATAGTATTCTCTAGCTCTATGACTGTAGGTGCTGAGGTACTACTCTGACTAATCAAAGCTATGTACTTCTTATAAGTTGGTAGGATATCACTAACTGCTCTACCATTAAGAGTGCTAGTCACTGTAAGATTAGTAGTAGCTATACCATCACTAGTCAAAGCCTGATAATCTCCTACTACTATCCCTCTCACTCCATCAGTCACTATGTTACCTGAGCCAAAGATTAGAGCATCAGTGTTGTTAGTAGTGACATTAGTAGTACTCCTATAAGTATTCATGATAGATTGAATCTGAGTGCCATTACCTGGTCCTACAGGCTCATTATTTCCACTAAAGAATGGAGGTAGGTCTATCTCAGTCTCTAAGCTAATCAGCTCTACTTTGGTAGGTGTTGAGTCATTAGCATTATAATCTATAATCTTATTAATACTCCACCATGAATTGTCTATCCTTATCTTATCATTCAGATCCATGTATTGGATGTCATTCTCTCTGAGATAAAAGTAGGCAGTCAATAGCTTACCACCATTTATCTGAGCTACTGTTCTCCTCCAATATGAATTATATAGATTGTTATTAGTGTTCTGAGCTACCTGATAATAGTAGTATTGACAGGGTGCAAAGTTAATATCAAAGATAGGATTAAATGGATCAGCTCCTCCAAAGTGTGAGAGGTAGGGATACTTTCCACCTGTAGGAGTTACTGTATCATGTCCTGAAAGTATATCCACATTCTGAGCAGTAGGTGCTCCATTATCAAATAGTATTCTTATATTAGTCTTAGGAGCTGCACCATTGAGTAATGGGAGGAATGCACCAAACTCTGTACGCTGTACAGGAGTAGGTGAGAAGATAAGCTCTTTGACATCTATCTCCTTTACATACTCATTCTCAAAGGTTATCTCTACCTGCCCATAGATTTCTCTAGTGACATCAGTATAGACTGTATTAGGTGAGTCAGTATCTGCCTTATAGCTGAGTCTTAATTTCTTATTGTTAAGCTCAGGGATAAAGACCATAGACTGCTCCATGTCTTTCATTAGTAAGTTAGTCCAATCTACTGCCTTACCTGAATCATAGTACTCATCTCTAGCGATTAGTATTAGGTTATTCTCATTCTCAATATCAGGAGTAGCATATAGATTATACATCATAAATACACTCTTGATAAAATCTGACTGCTTAATCTTCTCAGGGATAAATGTATTCATAAACACATCACCACTGTTCAATGGTATGTTATCAGATGGTCTAATTGTAAGCTCTAAAGTTGTTACATCTACCTGAATCTGAGGAGGAGTAAATGGTCCTGCTAATGGTACAATATCTCTTACCCAAAAAGGCTGTCCATTACCATAAGGACCAGGAATATCCTCACCATTTACATCAGCAGCTACAGCCTCTACTCCTAATACTAATAGCTGTATATCTGCATAGTCTATACCTAAATGATCTACATCATTGAATGCACCTTGAAATGTTAGTATATTGTCAAAGCTCCCTATATTAGTAGTAGTAGATATTGAGCCTGTACCATCAAAAAATATAGGAGTACATCTTACACTATAATTACCTGCACCTGTAGGACCTATCCTAGCTCCTAGCTTTACATAGTAGTTTACATAATTTGTCCCACTAATAACACTAGGTATAAGAGTAACAGTACCTGTAATCCTAGCTGAATACTCATAGAATTGACCTGCTGCATTATTAGTCCATTGAGGAGTAGTGTACTCTCCATTGGTAGCATCATATATACCTGCAGGATCTGATATCTCAGTCCATCCTGTAGTGACATTCATAGTAGCTCCTACTTGAGGTGCTTGCCAAGAGGCACTAGTAGTCTGAGTAGCAGTCAAAGTTTGACCACTATTCTGTACTTCTACCTTATAATCACTCCAATCCACTATATTCTGATCACCATTGTAAGGTATCAGTAGCTTATCAAAGTTAGCAGCTGCTAGTCCATCCCAAGTATATGAGTATCCTGAGCTAGCGAAGATTCTATCAAAGTAAGTTTGTGCATAGATGCCAGGTTTAAACCAATTTAGCTGATACTGATTGTCTATGTTAAATGGCATCACATACTTATAGCCCTCTGCTACAGTATGACCAAAAGTATCAATCACTACATTAGCATCTACTACATGATCTAAGTCTGAGAAATCTAAGTCACTCAAATACTTATTAGAGATGTCAGTAAAGAATGTACCTCTATCCTCTTTAATCAATACCTCATACTCCACCATCTGCTCATAGGCTGATGTAAGCTGTGACTTCTTAATGTTAATGAGCTGAAGAGTTGCGTTTGTCATTACAGGGATACCATCCTGAATAACATCACAGCTAGTTAGAGTATTGATATTGAAAGTACCTGCTTGAATGTTTACATCATAGTAGTGATTCAGTAGAGTATTGTTATTGTTATTGCCTATCAGTGTAATGGTCTTACTAAAGTTACCTTGTCTCTTAGATATATCTCTGATATCTCCTACCTGAAAGTTTAAAGGGAATGATGTACCCTCTTTGACATCTAGGTATCCTGTGCTAAGTTGTATCCTAACCATTGATAGGATCTTGCTGTGCTAATCTAATAGTCACTGATTGCTTAATAAGTTTCTTATTCTTTTGGCTGAATACTTCAAAGGTATTATTTTCTATTACACAGGCAGCAAAAATTTCTGCTCCATTTAAAAGGTAATATACTTGAGGAGATGTCAATAGCTCTTGAAATCTAGTAGCATCATATTGGTCCATCCAATTAGTATTTAGGTCAAAGGTTTTAGTGACATTAGTGTTATAAGTTCTGAATCCTTTTTGTAGAGGAACTCCTACCCACTCTGCACTTACTACCTGTCCATCTATATGCTGATTGTACTGCTCTCTAGTTATCTGCCCTTTCTCATAGGTCCTTAATTGAAATGCAAAAGTCTGCCATGATCCCATTCTATCTAAGTAGATAAGCTGTTGGTCATTAATGGTGCATCTATTGTCATAGGTGAAATAGTAAGCATCAGCAGTAAATCCTGCTATATCACTAAAGACATCTATATAATAATCTTCAAAAACACTATCAGTAGGTCCTACAAAGACAGCATAGATACCATCATTAGCAGGAATAAACAAATAAGAATCTATTTCAGTATTACTCATATCATAAAATCTTACAGTATAAGTAGCTCCTGCATATACTCTAAGGTTGTAATAAAATTGAGCACCAAAGAATGCAGCTGCAGGATGATATGCACTAGCATAATTACTAGTCATTAATAAACTATTAGAATTATTAGCTAAAAAGTATGCACTAGGAAATGCATTAGATTGATTGCCTGTATTAGTCCAATTATTATAAGCTCCATTAAATACCTCTTTGTTAGTTATTAACGAGTCATTCAATACCTGAGTCTTTCTTAAATCTGCATAGGTTACATTACCATTGATAGTGTCATCACCAATAGTAGACCAAAGTACATTGACGGTAAAGTTATTAGCATCAGTAACTGAGATGACAGTGTGCAATCCCTCAAGTGCAGGATTAGCTACTCCACCATCTGCCTGAGTAATCACTATCTGATCACCTACTATAAAGCCATGAGCTGTAGAAGAGGTGATGTTAGTATTTAGTCCATCTATTGTCAGTGCAGCTGTATACCCTACATTATCTATATACTCAAAGCCTAAGTCTACATCATATTGATACCATGATTCTGAGCTGTTGTATGGTGATGAAGCATTATAACCAATCCCTGTCTCATTATATGTCACCAACGATTGCATCAGCCTAGAGATATCCTGCTCACCATAACCTGTACCATATACAGGTAGCACTCTATATTGAGCTATTACATTGGCAGGGATGTGAGATCCTGCAGCAGGATAGATGGTGAAGATGTATCTGAAGCCAGGCTCATTCTTATTAGTGTTATCTATGATATACTTAATAGGATTGTAAGCAGGCATTAACTGAGCAGGTTGTGCTATGATTGTAGTAGTGCTAGGCATATTATAGTCCTCCGTCTGTTATGGTCCATAATGCTGTACCTGTTAAAACCAATCTTCCTGCTGTAGCAGCCCCTGTATATTTTGCAGTGCCAAAATCTATACTTAAATTTGACTGTACTGCTTGTGTACTCCACCCATTATAGATTGCGTTAAGATTAGTAGTAGAGAAAGTTGCAGGTGTTTTGCCTTCCATAAAAGCTGAAAAGTTTGTAACATTTGCTACATCCCAAGTCCCTATGTTTTGGTCAAATGCAGTGGCTTCCAAAAACATTTCACCCATATCTGTAACTGCTCCTGTATTCCAAGAACCTATATTTTGATTAAATGAAGTGCATTGAAAAAACATCCCACTCATACTTGTAACTGTTGAAGTATCCCAATTTCCTATGTTTTGATTAAATGCTATAGCTCCATTAAACATATAACTTACTCTATCAAATGCTCCTGTATTCCAAGAACTTATGTTTTGATTAAATACTTCTGCTCCTTCAAACATACTTCTCGTATCTGTAACTGCTGAAGTGTCAAATAATAACGGCTGATTAAATGAAGTGCAACCATAAAACATACTACCCATATTTTCAACCGCTGAAGTGTTAAATGACAACGCTTGATTAAATGCAGTGCAACCACTAAACATAGCACCCATAGTTGTAATTGCTGAAGTGTCCCAAGAATTTATATTATTAACTGAAGTTAAAGAAGCACAGTCATAAAACAAGCCATCTAAATTAGTTACCCCTGTTAAATCTAAAGTATCTGAAACTGAAGATAAATCTAATAAAGGGCAATATGCAAAGTTATAGCCATAGTTCTCAGGACCTAATTGAAGCTGTCCCCAATTTACTACTGAAGTAATATTTGGTGAGCCACCATAATTACCAAAATACCAACCTGTGCAATCTCCATCTATTATAACCGTATAAGTTCCTGCTGTTGCGTAAGTGTGAGTTGTTACACTACCATCATTAACATCTGTATTACCATCACCCCAATCAATAGTCCCTGTATAAACTCCTGCACCATAAGGTAAAAATATTTGCTCACTTGGAGCAGTTGTAGTCCATTCAGTAGTGAATAGAACAGGAGTAGCTGTAATAGCCTCCCATGCCTCCATCCAATTTCCATTAATAGTCACTGTACCTCCTAACTCTAGCACTATGTCCTGAAGATAGTCAGTAGATGTAGCAGGATTGCCTCCTACCTCAGTTAGTATATCTGCCATTAGATCAGTAGAGGTAGCTAAGTCTACTCCATAGTAGTCAGCTATGCCACTAAGATAGCTACCATTGATGGTGCTTACTCCTAGATTATCGGCTATTTTTTTTAGTGTATCACTCATAACTATATTACATTAAAGTTGCTTTTTGTTTAGAACGAATAGTAAGAGTCATCAGTGTAATACTCCTGCCTTATGTAAGTGGTAGCATATCGGATAGCATCCATAGCATCATCATATAATTTGACAGGCTCATCCATTATCTGATCACCTATCTTTTTCCACTTATAATTCTCATACTCTTTCATTATCTGCTTATCCTCCTGACAAAATACTCCAAAGGTCTTAATGTTATCTATGCCTTTCTTAACTACCTTGTTAGCATTATGCACATCATACCCTGCTGTATTCATCTCTGCTATTATCTCAGGTCTAGAGTAGTCTGCCATAATCTCTATCTGCTTATCTACATTCAATGCATCCATCTTCTCTATCAGCTGAGTAGTGGTGAGGTAGCTCTCATAGATAATCTTTTCAATGAAGATATCATTGTCACAGTAGTAGACTCTGACTAGAGCAGTAGGGTGATTGTATCCAAAGTCTAAGCCATATACATACTTAACGAACTTAGTTGGTCTATGAGCTATGAATGTCCAATTAGAATAGATGTTACTCTTAGAGATAGCTTTCTCCCCTAGAGCATATATCTGATACATTGCCTCATCAGTTCTCTTTAGATCCTCAATCTGCTTTTTAATGCTATCAGGTAGGAATGGATTGTCTCTATAAGTAGACTTAATAAGTATGCTCTCCTCAGTTGGTAGGTCATAGAGCCAGGAGGATGACTCAGAGGGATTATAATCAAAGATTAGCTTGTCCTCAGTTCTCATGTTCAGCTGAGTAAAGTCATCATAGAATAACTCATTGGCCTCATTGCACCATGCCACATCTCTCTTCCTACCCCTTATCTTCTGCTCGTCATCTACACTAAAGAACTCCACTATAGATCCATTAGGGAATGAGTAGATATGCTCTGACTTGTTATGATTGCTAACCTCATAGATGTCCATGCTCTTCATGATCTCTAAAAAATCCCTCATCACTGTAGCTCTCAGTGCAGGGAATGTCTTACGAATGATTGACACTACCTTATTCTTATTCTGATAGCAGTAGACTATTAGCATCTGACAAAGGCTGTAGGTCTTAGAGCTTCTACTCCCAC
>Ga0209596_1004155_pt1 | contig 11140 bp, 8 predicted proteins | sample M_130807_MF_Meta_FD_187314 | JGI IMG/M metagenome (GOLD analysis project Ga0209596, IMG submission 187314) | Freshwater microbial communities from Lake Montjoie, Canada to study carbon cycling - M_130807_MF_MetaG (SPAdes) (version 2) | ecosystem: Environmental > Aquatic > Freshwater > Lake...
AAGAAGTCCAAAGTTTGAAATCCAAAATCTGCAATCCCCGCTGCGCGCTTTCGTCCGTGATCAGAACGTGTGGAGCCAGCGCCTTTTCACTGGCGAGAAGTCGCAGCTTACGCGCGACGGCTCGAAGGACGACGGGTATCGCGAGCCCGTGTTCGTCTCGCCGGATGGTACGCGTGCCGTCGCGCTGCGCGTGAAGCCGGAGCAGGAGCACATCGTCCAAATCATCGAGTCGTCGCCGAAGGAGCAGCTCCAGCCGAAGCTGCACACGCACCAATACCTCAAGCCCGGTGACCGCATTCGCCACGAGCGGCCGGTGCTTTTCGATTTGGAGAAACGCTCGCCCGTCGCCGTGGACGATGCGCTCTTTGCGGAGCCGTGGGGCATTTCCGACGTGCGATGGAAGCCGGACTCGACGCAGTTCACATTTCTCTACAACGAGCGCGGGCATCAGGTGCTCCGGGTCGTCGGTGTGGACTGCGCGGGTGTCGCTTGCACGCTCGTCGAGGAAAGGTCGGCGACCTTCGTGGACTGCTCGCAGAAGCAATGGCACCGCTGGCTCGATGCGACGGGCGAGCTGCTGTGGATGAGCGAGCGCGACGGGTGGAATCACATATACCTCGGTAGCCGCGCTTGTGAGAGCGCGGGCCGTTTGTCTGCCGGTGAAACGATCAGCCCGCGCTCTCACGAGCACTAAGCAGGTCGTGAACGCGCTCGAAAGGGCGAACAAGGACTTTGACCTTGTCATCGTGACAGGCAGCAATCACGGCTCGGCGGAGGGCGCATACGGCAGCCGCCGACGTGCGGATTTCCCCGTGCGGCATCTGCTCGGCGTGGAACCGTGCGAGCGGTGAAATCGCGGATTTACTCACCACGCTGCGCGCATATCTTCGCCGCACGATGAGTCTCCTCCGCGCAAAGCGGGCGACGAACACGCAGCCTCACTGACCCCGCACGCATGGACATTTTTCACACACTCGGCTGGCAGGAAATTTTGCTTCGCCTCGGCAGCGCCACGCTCGTCGGCGCGGTGCTCGGGCTGAACCGCGAACTGCGCGGCAAGCCCGCGGGCCTGCGCACGAATGCGCTCGTGTCGCTCGGTTCGGCGCTGCTCATCCTTGCGGGAGTCGGTGTCGCGCAGGGCGGCGGTGACTTGCAGGCGAATGTGACCAGCCGCGTGATGCAGGGCGTGATCACGGGCATCGGCTTCCTCGGGGCCGGCGTGATTTTGCGCGACACGGGAGGCACGCAGGTCCACGGCATCACGACGGCGGCGACCATCTGGCTCACGGCCGCGCTGGGCGTGCTGTGCGGTGTGGGAATGTGGGCGCTCGCGCTGCTCGGCACGGCGTTCACGCTCGTGGTGCTGATTCTCGGCAAGCCGTTTGAAAAATTTTTGCACCGCAAGTTTCCGAAGCTTACCGAGCATTCTCACGATGAGATGCCACCGCGCGGCTGAACTTCAGGAACCGAGGGCAGGATTGCCCTCGTTACCGGATACGACGACACGCCGCCGCAAAGTCGAACATCATTACGGTGTCAGAGCCCGAGTGCGTGCAGCGTCGCGGGAATGTCGGCGAGGTCTTCGAGCAAAATGTCCGGCGCGTGCGGCGCGAGCTGGTCGGCGCGAGAGTTACCTGTGGCGACTGCGACCGCCTTTGCTCCGATGGCGCGTGCGCAGGAAATGTCGTGCTCCGTGTCGCCGATGACGAAGGTGCGCGACAGCGGGATGTCGTGCCCGTGCTCGCGTGCCCGTGCAAGGGCGAATGGCCCGAGCCGGTCGCGCTCGTGGTGATCGTCGGCGAATGCGCCGAAGCCGAAATATTTCCACATGCCGAAGTGCATGAGCTTGTGCTCCGCGCCGCGCGCGAGATTGCCGGTGAGCAGGCCGAGTACGACATCGCCGCGCGGCCCCAGCAGTGCGAGCAGCGCATCCACGCCGGGCAGCACGCGGCCCTGCGTCGTGCGCAGCAGCACGGGGAGGTGGCGCAGGTAATTTCCGAGCAGCTCGGAAATCCCGGCATCGGTCTCCGCGCGGCCGTGCTTGCGGAGAAGCTGGCGCGCGATGCCGGTGTCGGTGCGGCCTGCGATCTCGATGTCGCGGAGATCGTCGTCCACGCCGAATGTGTCGCGCACGGCGAGGCGCAGCGAGCGTTCGCCGCAGCCGCCGCCGGTGATGAGCGTGCCGTCAATGTCGAAGAGGAGCAGGGTCTTTTCCAAGTTGCTGCGTTTGTCGGGTTGCGTGGAGGATTCGTCAAGGCGGGCAGGGGGCGATGTCCGTTTGAAGTTTGGAGTTGAGCGTTTGGTGTTTGATGTTTGGCCCGCCGCAGGCGCGTTCCGAATGTGGGCGCGCGTCGTGGCATCGTTGCGCCGCTGCGCGGGGCTCAACGTCAAACATCAAACGCTTAACGCCAAACATCCAACGCAGAGTGGCGCTCGGATTTCTTGCCGCGCTGGCATCTTCCGGCGACAAGCGCGGCGATGAAACGCATCCTCCCTGCAATTCTCGTCTCCTGCATGGCTGCATTCGCGGAGGCTCCGCGCACCGCCGCCCCTCCGCCGGAAAAAACGAAAGCCGAGGTTCCCGGCCCGCAGGCGGACGGTGCGGTGTTGCTGCCGAACCAGTGGCGGCTGCGGCCTGCGGGGAAGCAGGTCGTCGTCGGCGATTTCCCCGCCAGCATGGCGCTGAGTCCCGACTCGAAATACGCAGCGATTTTGCACTGCGGCTACGGGCAGCATGAGGTGCAGATCCTCGACGTCGCCAGGGAGGAAATCGTGTCGCGTGTGAACTTGCACGAGGCGTTTTACGGCATCGCGTTTTCACCGGATGGCTCAAAAGTCGTGTGCAGCGGTTCAGGCGACGAGGTGCTGCATATTTTCAAATTCAAGGACGGCTACCTTGGCGATCCGACCGCGCTGCCGTTGCGCGCGAAGACGAAGCGCGGCGTGCCGTGCGGCATCGCGATTTCCGGCGACGGCTCGGTAATCTACGTCGCAAATGTGTGGGGCCAGACGGTGAGCCGCGTGCGCCTCGGTGCCGATGGCGCGGCGGATGTGAACGATCTCGCGCTCGCTGCGCAGGATCAGATCGGCACGCCCGTGCCGCGCGTGGGTGCGCCGACGGACGACCCGAGCATCACGAAGCGCGCCGAGGCGATCCTCGACACGACGGGCAAGGACGCGCCGTTCCCGTACGCGTGCGTGCTCGATGAGAGGCGCGAACGCCTCTACGTGAGCCTCTGGGCGCAGGCGCATGTCGCCGTCATTGATACGAAGGAGTGGAAGGAGATCGCGCGGTGGAAGGCCGAGGAGCATCCGAACGAGATGGTGCTCTCGAAGGACGGCGCGCATCTTTTTGTCGCGAATGCGAACCGTAACTCGGTCTCCGTGATTGATGTCATGAGCGGCAAGACCGTCGAGACGCTCGTCGCGGAACTCACGCCCGACGCGCCTCCGGGGAACACGCCGAACTCGCTTGCGATTTCGCCAAATGGTGAGCGGCTCTTCGTCGCGAATGCGAACATCAATACCGTGGCCGTCTTCGAAATCGAGAAGCCCGGCCACTCGCGTTCGCTCGGCTTTATCCCGAGCGGATGGTATCCCACGAGCGTGCGCGCCGCGAAGGGCGGGAAGCTGCTCATCGCAAACGGCAAGGGAGGCGTGAGCCGTGCAAACCGCCACTTTGTGCCGCCTGAAGACAAGAAGGTGCCCGTGGGTGTGAGGGAATACATCGGCGGAATTTTGATGGGCACGATCAGCGTCGTGCAGTTGCCGACCGAGGAGGATGAGCTGGCCGCAGAGCTGAAAAAGCAGAGCGGGATCGCCTACTCGTGCATGCCGGAGACGGCGCGGAAAATCGAGGCGTCGGAGCTGAAGGGGAATCCAATCCCGCGCAAGGTCGGCGATCCTTCGCCGATCAAACACGTGATCTACGTCATCAAGGAGAACCGCACTTTTGATCAGGTGCTCGGCGATCTCGGCAAGGGCAACGGCGATCCTTCGCTGTGCATTTTCGGCGAGGACGTGACGCCGAACCACCACGCTCTCTCTCGCGATTTCGTGACGCTTGATAATTTTTACGTCGAGAGCGAGGTGAGTGCCGACGGGCATGAGTGGAGCATGGCGGCGTATGCGACGGACTTCGTCGAGAAGACGTGGCCGATCAGCTACGGCCACGGGAGCGCGAAATTTCCGTATCCGGCCGAGGGCGTGTTCCCGATCGCGACGCCAGCGGGCGGCTACTTGTGGGACCGCGCGGCGGCGCACGGCGTGAGTTACCGCAGCTACGGCGAGTTCACGACGAGTCCGAAAAACGGACAGCCTGGCAAGGCGAAGGTGAAGGGGCTCGAGGGGCACATTGACCCCGAGTATCACACGTTCGACATGGGCTATCCCGACGTGAAGCGCGCGGCGCGTTTCATTTCCGAGCTTCAGCGATTTGAAAAGGAGGGTGAGATGCCGCGGCTGCAGATCGTGCGGTTGCCGAATGACCACACGAGCGGCGCGAGCCCCGGCAAGCCGACGCCCGTCGCGCATGTCGCGGACAATGACCTCGCCGTTGGCATGTTGGTCGAGGCGGTGAGCAAGTCGAAGTTCTGGGCGAGCACCGCGATTTTTGTCGTCGAGGACGACGCGCAAAACGGCCCCGATCATGTTGACGCGCATCGCACGATCGCATTCGCAATCTCGCCTTACACGCGCGGACGCGGCCTCGACAGCACGCTCTACTCGACGGCCTCGATGCTGCGCACGATGGAACTGATCCTCGGGCTGAAGCCGATGTCGTAGTTCGACGCGCTCGCGATGCCGATGTTCGCGAGCTTCCAGGAAAAGCCCGATCTGCGTCCGTACGAGCGCAAGGTTCCGCTGGCCGATCTCAACGAGGTCACCAAAAAGACCGCGTGGGGCGTGAAGGAAACCTCCACGATGGATCTCACGAAGGAAGACGCTGCCGACGATCTGCTGCTGAACGAAGTGATCTGGCGGAATATCCGCGGCGCAAACAGCCCGATGCCCGCGCCCGTGCGCCGCGCGTGGGTGCTCGCGGGCGATGCGGATGATGCGAAGTAGCGGCGCTTGGCTGAGCCGCTCAGGGCGCCGGCTGATCGTGGTTACAGCGTGTCAGTTCCTTCCGAATGCCGGGCGAAGACGGTGCCTGCGCTCTCACGAGCGCAGCTACGTTACGCGGGGATGACCGCCTGCTTGTCGCGCTTGAGTTCGCTGCGGAGGTCGCGGCCGCCACGACGGCTCCACCAGAGGACGATGGGTGCTGCGATGAAGACTGAGGAGTAGGTGCCGGTGACCACGCCGATGAGGATCGCGAATGCGAAATCGCGCAGCACGGGGCCGCCGAACAGGAAGAGGCCGATGGTCGGGATGAGCGTGGCGGCGCTGGTGAGGAAGGTGCGCCCGAGCATCTCGTTCACGCTGATGTTCATGATCTCGTGGAGCGACCCCGCGCGTCCGCTCTTGATGGTCTCGCGGATTCGGTCGAACACGACGATGGTGTCGTTGATCGAGTAGCCGCCGATGGTGAGGATCGCGCCGACGGTTACGAGCGAGAGTTCGCGTCCAAAGAGCGCGAATGCACCGACGGTGATGATCACGTCGTGCAGCAGCGCGACGATGGCGCCGATGGCGAAGCTGAACTCGAAGCGCAGCGTGACGAAGAGGAAGATGCCCAACATGCCAAGGCCGAGCGCGAGGGCGCTGTTCTTCTTGAGTTCGCTGCCGACGAGCGAGCCGACGGTCTCCTCCTGGCTGACCTTGAATTTCGCCTCGGGGAATTTCTCGAACAGCGCGGTCTTTACCTTTACGCCCGTTTCCTTCTCGCTTCGCACGGAGACGTAGTCGAGGCCGGTCGCGCCCTTTTCGCTCTGCACGACGACGTCCTTCAGGCCGAGCTTTTCGCAGACTTCGCGCACATGGCCGTCGTCCGGCTTGGGGCCGTTTGCCTCGAGGACGATGAGATCTCCGCCCTTGAAATCAATGCCGTAGTTCCGGTCGCCGCGGTAGGCGAAGTAGCCCATTGAGCCGACGATGATCGCGAGCGAGAGGCTGATGGCACGCTTGCGGTAGCCGAGGAAGTTGATCTTCGTGCCCTTCACGACGGCCATCATCTTGATCCGCTCGAGGCCGAACTTCTCAATCGCCCACGCGAAGAGCGTGCGGCTGAGGATCAGCGCGGAGAAGAGCGACGCGATGACGCCGATGGTGAGCGCAACGGCGAAGCCTTTCACGGGGCCGCTCGCGAGGAGATAGAGGATGAACGCCGAGATGAGCGTGGTGACGTTTGCATCGAAGATGGCCGTGAAGGCGCGATCGAATGCGTGATCCACGGCGACCTTGAAGGACTTGCCCGCGGCCATTTCCTCGCGCAGCCGCTCGAAGACGAGCACGTGCGCATCCACCGCCATGCCGAGCGTGAGGATGATGCCCGCGATGCCGGGCAGCGTGAGCACGGCGTGCAGCATCGCCATGCTGCCGAAGATGACGAGGATGGTGACGATGAGGCCGATGTTGCCGAACAATCCGGAGAGCCGGTAGTAGAAGAGCATCACGAGCGTGATGAGGCCGAGACCGAGCAGGCCGGCGAACTGGCCGCTCTTGATCGCGTCCAGGCCGAGCGAGGCGGAAGCGGAACGCTCCTCCTCGATCTTCACGGGATTCTGGAGCGGGTTCATCAGCTTGCTGGCAAAGTCGTGCGCGGTCTTGTCCGTGTATCTGCCGGTGATGATGCACGAGCCGCCTGCGATGCCGCCTTCCACCTGCGTCGTCGGTGCGGAGATGATCTCGTTGTCGAGCACGATGGCAAACCGGTCCACGTTCTTCCGCATCGCCCTCGTGAGGTCGAAGAATTTGTCGCCGGCCTGCTTGTCGAATTCCACGCTGACGTGCCAGCCTTGGAGGTCGTAGCGGGCGGCCGCGCCCTTGATGTGATCGCCGGTGATGTCGGGCACACGGTGAACGAGCAGCTTGCGGTCGGCTTCCTCGGGATTGTCCTTTTTGCTGAACTTCAAAATCGTCCAAGCGGGATCGATAATCCCCTTTTTCGCCTCGATGGCGCGGATCTTCTCCTCGCTCTGCGGATCCACGACGCGGAAGTCCAGCTTCGCGACTTCTTGGAGTTCCTTGCGCACGTTGTCGAGATCCTCGGTCGCGAGTCCGGGGATTTGGACGATGATACGATCGTTTCCTGCAGGCGCGATGATCGGTTCCGAAGTGCCCATCTTGTCCACGCGATTACGCAGCACTTCGACCGCCTGTTCCACGGCCTGCTGCGTGATCGGGCGCTTCTCGCCCGTCGCGGCATCCTCGGCGGGCTGGATGCTGATGTTGAAAGTGGTGCCGCCTTTCAGATCGATGCCGAGCGGGATCTTGCCCTTGTGCCTGAGCTTCTCCTTGTTCGTCGCGGGATCCATCACCGGCTTGCCGTTTGCATCCTTCACCGGGATGTCGAACGGAGGCGTGACATACACGACTGCGATCGCCACGAGGAAGACGGTGAGCAGCGTGCCGAGGATCCGTTTTGTGCGCTCGCTTCCGGTGATGAGATACGCACCGAAGAGCATCAGCAGCGCGAGGCCGTAAACGAACGTCGCCTGCGTGTTTGTCAGAATGTTGAGGAGTTGTTTCATGGCGGGAATGCGGGATGAATCAGGCTGCGTTGTTTGATTCCTTCGGCAGCACGGTGACGACGGCGGTCTTGTCCACGGTGATCTTGCAGTTGTCGTCCACCTTCAGCGTGAGCGTCGGGCCGTCCTTCACATTCGAGACCACGCCATGCACGCCGCCGATGGTCACGACGCGGTCGCCCGTCTTCAGCGCGGAGATGCGGGCCAGGAGCTCCTTCTCCTTTTTCCGCTGCGGGCGGATCATGAGCACCCACATGAGCACGGCGAAGCCGCCCATCATCACGACCATATTCATGAGATCCGGCGCCTTGCCGGCCGGGGCTGCGGGTGAGGTTGCGTCTGCGAGGATTTGGAAAAGCGGGATCATCATGGCGTTAAAAAAAGGGCGCGCAGCCTATGCGCCGCAAGGGGAATGTCCACGGTTTTCCGGCCGAGGCTCGATTTGAAGTTTGAAGTTTGGTGTTTGGTGTTTGGTGTTGGGCGTTTGAAGTTTGGCCCGCCGCAGGCGCCGGGTGATCCGGCGACATCGTTCCGAATCCGCCATGCCGCTGCGCTGGGCCAAACGTCCAACGCCAAACTTTCAACACCAAACGCCAAACCGGGATCGTGCGTGATTTTGCAGAATCAGTCGTTGTCGCGACATCGAAACTGAGTGTCGCCCGTCTTGTGGAAATGGCTCGCGCCCCGCCGCTATTCGTTCGGCACCGTCGGTGCGATCTTCGTCTGCGTGAGCGCGGCGGTCTCGGCCTTGCGGGTTTTTTCCACGAGCGGCGCGATGCCGCGGTCCAGCGCGACCATCTGGGAAAAAAGAAGATCGTAGTAGCGCCGAAGTGCCTGGCGTTTCTCCTCATCCGTCTTCGGGTAGCGCGAGTACTCCCACGCGGAACGCACCTTTTCGTTTCCCTCGGCCATGTTGCGCGCTTTGCGGTAGCGGACGCGCAGGTCAATTTCCTCCGCGGTCACATTTGGCTTTGATCCGCTTGCGGGCTTGCCGCGGGCGGGCGCGATTCCGGTTCCCGGACGCAGCGTGCGCGGGATTTCATCGGGCAAAAGTGAGGGCAGTGGCGGGGCGGACGGAGCGGGAGCGCCGAGCGGGAGCGCCTTGTCCGCGTCCTTCGCGGGAGTCTTCGCGGGTGTGGCGCGGAAATCCGGCAATGCGTCCGGGCTGTCGGCGGGCGCGGGGGCTGCCGCACACGCGGCGTGCGTGGCGAGGATCGCAATGCACAGGGCTGGAAAATTCTGGAGACGCATCGGCGGCGATACTATGCGCTGAATTTTCATTTGAAAAGCCCGCGCATCTGGCCAATCCCCGGTGCGTGCCCGAACTTACGCAACATCACGCACCGCAGCCCGTCGTGCTCGACCTCGCGCCCGCCGAGGTCGCTGCGCGGCTGCGGCACCTGCCGGGGCTCGCATTTTTCGACACCGCAAAATGCGATGGCGACTCGGGCGCGCTTTCGGTGATCGCTGCCGCGCCGCGCGAGATTCTCCGCGGCCACATCTCGCGAGACTGGGACACGCTGCGCACCGCGCTCGCACGGCGCGAGTGCGCGCACGGCGACGACGGACTCCCTCACGGCATCGCCGCCGGCCGCGTGGATTACGACGGCACGTTCTGCTTCGGCCTCTACGACGATACGCTCATCTTCCGCCACGCCGAGCAGCGCTGGTATGGCACCGGCGATCTTGTTTCGCAGCTCGCGGAAAATCCCGCGCCTGCGCACTCCGCGCGCCCGAATTTCCGGAGCGCGATGCCGCGTGAGAATTTCCTCGCGATGGTCCGCCGCGCGCAGGACTACATCGCCGCAGGCGACATCTACCAGGTGAACCTCTCGCACCGCTTCGCGAGCGCGTGGAGTGGCGAGCCGTGGGCTTTTTACGAGGCGCTGCGGCACTATTCGCCCGCGCCAAATGCCGCCTTCCTCGACCTCGGCGGCAGCGCCGTGCTCTCCGCCTCGCCAGAGTCGTTTTTGAAAATGAGCGGTCGCGCGATCCGCACGCGCCCGATCAAGGGCACGCGTCCGCGCCGCGCCGACGCGCACGCTGACGAGCGTAGCGCATTCGATCTGCTCACGTCGCCGAAGGAAGTAGCCGAGCTGATCATGATCACCGACCTTGAGCGCAACGACCTCGGTAGCGTGTGTGATTTCGGCAGCGTGACCGTGCCGGAACTGCTGAAGCTCGAGCGCCACGAGCAGGTCTTCCATCTCGTCTCCACCGTCGAGGGCCGCCTGTGCGAAGGCGTGGATCATGCCGCGGCGCTGCGCGCGTGCTTCCCCGGCGGAAGCATCACCGGCGCACCGAAAAGACGCGCGCGCGAAATCATCGCGGAACTCGAGCCCGTGCCGCGCGGCCTCTACACGGGCGCGCTTGGCTGGTTCGGCTTCAATGGCGAGAGCCAGTTTTCCATCGCGATCCGCACGGTGGTCGTCGAGGGCGGCGAGGCGCACTTCCACGTCGGCTCCGGCATCGTCGCCGACAGTTCGCCTGAAGCCGAATGGCAGGAGACGCTCGACAAGGCGGCAGGAATCCTGCTCGCGGCGGAGCGGCTGTGAACCGTAGCTGCGCTTGTCAAAGCGCAGGCACTCTTTCCGCAAGCGGTGCGAGGATCAGCCCGCGCTTTGACAAGCGCGGCTACCGGGGGCGGCGTTCCGCCAGCACCTTCTGCGCGTACGGCACCACGACCTCGTTCATGAACTGCACTCCGGTCTCCGGTTTGTAGTGCAGCGGATCGCGCAGGTAGAAGTTCGACGCCGCGCCGTACGGGCTGCCGGTGAGGTTCACCACATTTGGAAAAATCGTGGTCACCTCGGCGACCCACGCCTCGTAGCGATCCTGCAGGTTCATCTCGCCGACGTGCCGGAAGACGGCCTCGTGGATCGGCGGCATCACGACCACGACCGGGATGTTTCGCGCGCGCAGCGTGTCCGCGATCTTGCGGTAAAATGAAAGCGCGCGCGGTGCCGGCACAACGTTGCGCACCGTGTGCGCCTTCATGTCGTCGAGGTATCTTTTTCCCGCCGTCGGGTCGTCGAGTTTTCCCGCATTGCCCCACTCGGGCGCGGCGAGCGAACCATCCGGCAGGTAGCGGCTCGGCTTGCCGCCCCAGTGCGAGAACACGGTCTTGAGCGCGTATTCCGCCGTCTGAAGATTCACGAGGTGCTCGCTCACCGAGGCGAAGTCCGCGGGTTTGAAGATGTCACCCTTCAGCACGCCGGGATCGCGCGCGCACATGTCAATGCCGATGACCACGAGCTCCTGCTTGTGCGCGTAGCGTTCGAGAAAATAGTAGATCTCCTCCGGCGTGGCGGCGGCAAACGACGCGTTGAAAAACTTGAAGCCGTTCACCTTCACCGCGGGGATGGACGCGATGCGGCTGTTGCCGATGATCAGCGCATTGTGCGGGAAGCGCACGACCTCGGAGGGCTTCAGTTCGCGCTCGGCCATGATGAAGACGCCCATCGTGTTGTTTCCGAAACGATCGTACGGATCCACGAGGTAGTTCAGCA
>Ga0209596_1004169_pt1 | contig 11128 bp, 10 predicted proteins | sample M_130807_MF_Meta_FD_187314 | JGI IMG/M metagenome (GOLD analysis project Ga0209596, IMG submission 187314) | Freshwater microbial communities from Lake Montjoie, Canada to study carbon cycling - M_130807_MF_MetaG (SPAdes) (version 2) | ecosystem: Environmental > Aquatic > Freshwater > Lake...
AAAACCTTACCGTTTATGCTTTGAAAAAATAAGTATGAAATGAAGATTTGAAAAGCACCTGGTTCAGGTGCTTTTTTTTTGTCCTTGATTTTAGAATTTGCCGATGATTCTAAAGTTGATCAAACGACTGGTCAAATGATTTGGCACAGCGTACTGTGTGTTGGAGATGTCTTTTACCCAAAAGTAGCTCACTGTATTTTCGATGTCAAGTAGATTGAACACTTCAGCACGGAACATTAAGCCGTCGAAGTAGCGTAAAAAACTGGTGGGCGCAATGACTAGCAGTTGTTTGCCTTTCCGAAGTCTGTTGTCTTTGATGATTTCGTACGAAAATCCAATGTCAACCCGTCGATAGTCTGGAATGCGCAGTACATTTCGAAACCGAACCGACGCAGGAACGCCAAAAGGGTAGCCTGTGCCATAACTCAAAGTAAGGTGTAATTTCAAGGCAGGAAATTTAGGCATTTCGTCTTGAAAAAAGAGGTTTGCTGCAAAGCGTTGATCTGTGGAGCGGGGAACGTAGTCAGGACTTACTTTTAGGCTGTCAGTAGCCACATTGTTGCTGGTGTAACCCGTGTGAATTTCTTCTCCTTGCGCATTGAAATAGCGGTAGTAGTAATTGCTGCTAATGACTTCGGCGGTACTCATGTATGTCAAGCTCAGCCACGATTCCAATCCTTTTACAAACTCTCCGTTTAAACGTCCTTCGATGCCTCGGGCGTAACCGTGCGAACTGTTTTTTCCATAATAGTTGATCTGCACCTGGTCGACATCGTAGGGAATCAAGTTGTACAAGTCTTTGTAGTAGGCTTCTGTGCTGAGTTTAAAGGGGCGTTTCCACCAATAAAAAGAGGTCGTCATTGCCAAGCCGTATTGTACTGAAGTTTGAGCCATCACGCCAGTTTGCAATTGGTACTGCAAATTGCGCAATTCTTTGTAGAAAGGGGGTTGCTGATAAACGCCTACGTAGGCGCGGTAGGCAAATTTCAAGCTGTCACTGGCGCGGTGCGAAGGTAGATAATTGAAAAGAACTCGCGGACTGACTACGAGTTGTTGATTGTAGTCCCAGTAGTTGGCACGCACGCCGGTGGACAGTGAAAGTTCTCGTCCGGATTTATTGCTGAATAGCGACCAATTGCGCTGCGCAAATGCCATATAACGGTTGGTTTGCAATTGGTTTTTGGCTTCAATAAATAGTGGAAATTTTATTTGCGCATCGTTCTGAGGTAAAGAATAGCCTGCTGAATCGAGGTTTTGCCATTGCTTGTAAGATGCGTCAATCATTTCCATTTGGTATTTTAAGCCCCAAAGCCATCCTCCTTTTTCGTATTTATATTCTCCATTCCATTCAAAATTGTAAATGGTAGCATTCAGTGTGCTGCGCGTGTGGTTTAGGAAAGATCCTGCGCCCAGGTTAAAGGCTACTTTTCCAAAGTCGGTACTTCCCATGTCGCTTTCTAAGGCATTGAGCGCATACGCGCCTAAAATGTCAAAGCCAACTTTTTCGTAGGTATTAAATGCCGAACTATTGAATTTCATTTTCAAGCGATGACTTGCTTTATATTCGGCCGAGAAAGCGCCGAAGTAACTGTCGAAAACGTCGTCTTCTTTTCCTTCAAAGAATATTTTAAGTTGAAATGCGTCGTTTATTCCGCCAAAGCGTGTTTCGCGATCGGCAGGAATAGAGAGGTATTGGTTGTGGGCGATGTTTCCTAAAATAGAAATCTCCCATTTTTTTCCTAAAGGGTAGGTGGCGTAGGCTTGAAAGTCTACAAAATTTGGTTTGTAAAGTCCTTGAGTTTCAGTGGAGTTGAGTAAATAGGCGTTTGATTTTTGGCGAAAACCGAGTAAATAAGTTCCTTTTTTGCTGGCGAATTTACCTTCCGTGTGTGCCCGAACACCCAGTAAGCTAAGGTTGAATGAGCTTGCTGTTGAATCTGTTTTTTTGTAGGTGATGTCGAGTACCGATGACATCTTGTCTCCAAATCGAGCTTCAAAACCACCTGCGTAAAAGTTGAGGTTGTCTACCATATCTCCATTGACGAAGCTTAGTCCTTCTTGCTCTCCTGCGCGCACTAGCATAGGGCGAAAGATCTCAATACCATTCACATAGATTAGATTTTCATCAAAGTTTCCGCCGCGCACTGAATACTGACTGCTGAGTTCGTTGGTACTACTTACTCCTGGTAATGATTTTACGATGTCAGTGGCATCGCCTCCCGCGCTAATGTAATTGTTGATGTGCTTGGCATTGACTTTAATTTCTCCGCGATTGACTTTTTCACGATCGATTTTGATGACCTCGGTGGAAATTGCGTGGGGAGTCATGAAAACATTAAGTCTTAATTTTTGTCCCGCACCCACTGAAATCGTTTTAACGATCGGCAGGTAGTTGAGATGAGTCAATTCAAAAGTTAAATTTTTATCGGCGGGTATTTTAATGGAGAAGGTGCCTTTGTCATCAGATAAAAAACCTTCTCTCAGCTCACTTACATAGATGTATACATCTTTCACCACAGCGCCATTGGTGTCTTGGATAACACCAATTACTTCTCCTTGCTCTTGAGCAAATATTTGCAGTCCGCAAAAAAGAAGAAAGCTTAATACAATATGTGAAAAACTACCTTTCAATTTTTAGTTCGCCATTGCGCCATGCTTTGATGAATTTTGCCCAGGCTATTGGATTGAGTAAGTTGTTTGGAGGCAATTGGCCAGCATAATACAATTTGCTTTTGAACTGATCTTGTTGCCATTTGTAGTTCAAACTTGCGTCAGCTCTATATTCTACTGAATTGTCCACCTCCATTCGCTTTAAGTTTTTCTTCGCGTTTTCCATATCGCCTTCGGGAACTGCCATGTTTTCGAAGGCAAATTTAAATTGTTCATAGGACGGCCATCTTGTGATGTGAATAGGTTCAATGCGTACGGTATCTCTGCCGAGGGTTTGAATTAAGGAATAAGATGTTTGGGTCAGCGTGTCAGAGATAGGATAGTATTCGGTTTTAAAACCAATGCTGGAGAATTTCAAAGTATCGCCTAGTGCAACCACCAATGAAAAATAGCCTGAGAAATCACTGATTGTTCCACGCGACGTGCCTTTGAGCAGTATATTGGTGAATGCAACTGGTTGCAGGCTGTCTTTGGAAATGACAATTCCAGTTAACTGAATTATTTTTTTTGTGTGCTGCGCCGATAGTGACGTCGCGGCGAATGAGATCGCCATCAGAACTAGTAAAATTGTTTTGTTTCTCATGTGGTAAAGCTAACAAAAACGAATGTACTATTTTATTATTGTGGCCTTAAGTTCTCGGGTATTTCTATTGACATCTTGCGCCACAATTCTTACGGTGTGCTCACCTGCAGAAAGATAGCTGGGTATATTGGCGCTAACCGTTTTGCTTTTGGGTTCAATAAATGCCAATTCCCAAATGTCATCGATAAAAATGTCGTATTTGTACAGGCCGGTACCCCAGTCCTCGGCTGTGAATTTCAATTGCGTTAGTTTAGAAATGTTGTCACCATTTTTGAAGTTTACAAGTGAAACGAAAGGTTTCAAAGTATCAATACTTAGGCAATAGGCGCCGAGGTATTTCAGCTCGGCTTTGGCTGAATTGTTTCGAATTTCTACAGTAAAGTGTTTTGATGGAATACCAAGGTTGTTCACTTTGGCGATGGTGATCTTGTCTTTCAATGGTAAAAGAGCGCTGTCAACAGTAAAGTACATGTCGAATTTGCGCTGTATAGGGGTTCCTTCGCCTAAAATTTGGTGGATGTCGCTGAGGCATCGGCCAACGGCAGGGCGCTTGTAGTGTTTAAATGGGGTGTTGTTGTAAACAGTATAGGGTTTAATGTCGACAGTGAAATTGCTGTCGGCAAATTGAAAACCTTTATCGGCTAATATCATTGGTCCGTTGGATGTGCGCGGGGTGATGGTGGGTGTCTTATCTCCTTGGCGCACTTTGAAATTTAAAACGGTTTTGTTGAGGTAGGCATCATAAACTGTATAGGTGATGGTGTGCAACAGAGTGTCTGAGAAACAGATGCGTCCTTCGTTCTCAACATTGTCGTATATGCCCAATTGATTGTTTTGGTCGAGGTAGCTTTTGTGTATCCAACGGTGAAAATTAGTGCGGTAGCTATGGTCGGTATGGCTGTTGATGTAGCGGGTATTGCTAAATGCGATGTGGTCCATCTGATGGCGATATACTTCGTGGCTGTCAACGGCCAAAGAAACAATATACACCCCGCACTGATTGGCATAGCCGCTTAATCGGTCAATAGTAGAGATGCCAAATCCAATGGGGCCATATACTTCAATAGGGTTGGGGTGCAAGCTGGAGTCTTTCTCTGTGAATAAACTGTATTTTCCGCCGGTTTTTACGGTGTGGAAATACTGTGCTGAGATTTGCTTGTTGACAGATGAGCTGTCGGATAAGGGGTAAACACGCACCCCATAAATTTCAGGATTGATTTTGTCGACTACTTTAAAGCCGAAAAGCAGGGGGTTGATTTGCATGTCACCTTTTCTGATTTCAAAATGAAGGTGAGGATGTTCCGAAGCACCTGTGTTTCCTGATAAAGCAACGCGTTCTCCTTTTTTAACTGAGATAGAATCCTTGGGCCAGTACACATCGACTTCGTTCCATTGTGTTTGGTATTGGTAGTTGCGGAGGGCGGAGTCAATTTTAGGACTCATCGTGTTTAAATGCGCATAAACTGTTGTGAGTCCGTTTGGATGTGTAATGAATAGTGTTCTACCGTAGCCGTATGGAGATAGATGTATTCGTGAAACATAGCCATCGGCAGCGGCATAAATGTTTCTATTTTCAACGCCACCTGTTTTAACATCTAATCCGCCATGAAAGTGGTTGTTGCGCAATTCACCAAAATTACCAGCGCAACCAATGGGTCCGTCAGTTGGCCAGGTGAAATAGCCTTGTGGATAGTCGATTTCGTTACTGTCTGTTTTTGCTGGTGCCGTTGTTTGAGCAAAGGCATGAAGGGTCAGTAGATAAATGAAAAATAAAGTAAAATAGTGTTTCATGGCAAGGCGAATTTACTCATCCTTGTGCTCTTTCGAAGTAAATAATATCAACAGAAGACTGTTGAATTCATTCGTTCTGCTTGATTGTTGCTGCTTTCATTCGTGGTGCTTCTCATATCACTGATGATTATCCGCGATTGTACTCACAAGGATCTATCAACATAAACTTAAAATTACAGGAACGATTCAGACAATTATTCTCACTTCGGTTAAGTTGATTTAAGGGCACAGCAATAGTCCTTTTTTTGAAGTTTCGAAGCAGAGAAAAGTAACATTTAAGACAATGTTGTGCATATAATATGGTGGGTATAGCAACAAAAAAAAGTTCCGCAGCAACTGCGGAACTTCAATTATCAATCAACCAATTGTCTTAACCCAAATATGTTTTCAATAATTTGCTTCTTGTGTTGTTTTTCAATCTCTTGATGGCTTTTTCTTTGATTTGACGAACACGTTCTCTTGTAAGGTCAAATTTAGTTCCAATTTCTTCTAAACTGATTTCTCTGTATCCATCAATGCCGTAAAACATTTTGATTACTTCGCTTTCTCTGTCTGTCAAGGTCGAAAGTGATCTGTTGATTTCCGCTCTTAAAGACTCAACAATGAGTTCTTTGTCGGCTTTCGGAGAATCGTCGTTCACCAATACGTCGAGTAAGCCATGGTCCTCTCCGTCTTGGAAAGGAGCGTCAACAGAGATGTGCCGCGTGTTCATGTGCAACACGTTGGATACTTCTTGTTCAGGTAAATCCAAATGTTCAGAAAGTTCCTGTGCATTTGGTTCTCTCTCCAACTGTTGTTCAAGTTGAGAAGCTCCTTTATTGATTTTGCTGATAGCGCCAATTTTATTCAACGGCAAGCGCACCATTCTGCTTTGTTCGGAAATAGCCTGAATGATAGATTGACGAATCCACCACACTGCATAAGAGATGAATTTAAAACCTCGTGTTTCGTCAAATCTTTTGGCAGCTTTAATCAAGCCAAGGTTGCCTTCGTTGATCAAATCTGGAAGGGTCATTCCTTGTCCTTGGTACTGTTTGGCTACAGAAACAACAAAACGCAAGTTGGCTTTTGTTAGTTTCTCCAAGGCAGCTTGGTCGCCATCTCTTATTTTTTGTGCTAAAACTACTTCTTCGTCTGCTGTGATTAGTGATTCCTTTCCAATCTCCTGCAAATATTTATCTAAAGTAATGCTATCTCTCTTGGTAATCGACTGGGTTATTTTTAATTGTCTCATCTTAATCTTTCAATGAATTTATAAAAACTAGGTTGGCAAATATAACCCATAGAACTGCAAAAGTCCAGTTTTTTAACACTAAACAACTATCTGTCCTCTTCTTTTAAAATTGAAATATCCTCAATCAGTTGATTGACGTCGTTTGTAGAGGTTCCGTCATAAAATCCGCGTATTCTTTTTTTTGCATCAACGAGTACAAGGTTCTCTGTGTGAATAAAGTCGTTTTTATCGCCATTTCCTTTGCTTTTCACGGCCAAGTAAGAGTTTCGAGCGAGAGTGTAAATTTCTCGCTTGTCGCCCGTGACAAATTGCCATTGGGGAGTTTGGGCTTTGAATCGGTTGGCATACTTTTTAAGTACTGCGGGACTGTCGTTTTCAGGCAAGGAGGTGTGCGACAGGAACATAACCGAGGAATCTCCTTTGTATTCGTCGTATACACGTTTCAGTTGTCCTGTCATGATTGGGCAAATATTGGTACAAGTGGTGAAAAAGAAATCAGCCACATAGATCTTGCCTTCAAAAATTTTGTCGCTGATGGAATCATTGTTTTGATTGATGAGGTGGAAAGGCGCTATGAAATGACCGCTGCTAATGTTGCGCAAGCTGTCTGCAACGAGCAAAGGATTGACCTCGGCAGGACTGAATATGTGTAGTTTCTTTTTGTTGAGCACCGGATAGGCTAGGGCTACGGCAATGGCAAATAGAATGCCGAGCATGAGAATGCGTTTGGTGATGGGTTTCATGGCTTAAAGGGGGGTGTTTGACCAGGCTTCGGGTTTTTCGGCAAACCACAATTTGGCCTGTGGCCATATGGATTGAAAAAAATCAGAATCGCGGTAGGCATTCAAAGCAGCTTCATTTTTCCAGTGGCTGTAAGTGAAAAAGATGTTGTTGTTATTTATGTCGTGCAGTCCTTGCAAAAATAGGCACCCTGGGAAACAAGTGATTTCTTTTTTGTGCTTCGCGAAGAAAGCAAGGAAGTCCTCGGTTTTATCGCTTTGCAAAGTGAGTTTTACAATTCTTACAATCATGCTTCAAATTCTACTCTAATGGTGTCGTATAGTTTTAGTCCGAACAAATTGGAGGCGTTTCCTTTATTGATCGATATCTCTAAAAATCCGGAGTTGCTGAAGATGGCTACTTTCTCTCCTTCTGGAACGGTGTTGTAATTGTCGTTGATTTCATCAATGGTGTAATCGGCCCTTCTAAAGACGATGCCAAATTCGCGTTGTTTGCCAAATTCGTAAAAAAGTTGCTTGGTAATATTGGTGATCACATTGCCATAGGTGTCAATATAAGTGACCATTCCTTTGATAATGTTGCCTTCAGAGATTGCGCGGAAAATCATTCGCTCTTGTATATTGCTTGTTTTTTTGCCCACATTGTCGAGACTTTCGCCTCGGGCAATGATGCCTGCGGCTTTTACAAACACATCTTTAGTAGGGAAAGTATTGGATGCAGCGCTATTCGCAAGGTTTATTTCATGAATAATTTCTATCGGGCTGTCGAAGATCAAAGAGAAAATGCCGTTGTCGGCACCAACAAAAAAATGACCTTCCTTTTCAATAACTAAATGACGCGTTTGTTCATCAGCACCAGGTGCAACTCCTATGATATGGATGGTGCCGAGGGGGAAATCGAGGTACACGTTCTTTAAACAAAAGGAGGCTACAGCGATGTCAAAAGGCGGAATGTCGTGGCTGATGTCAACAATGTGAGCACCCGGGATTTCTTTCAGGATAGCACCTTTGAGAGATCCAACGTAGTAATCTTTTAAGCCTAAATCTGTTGTTAAAGTGATAACCGCCATGCTCTGTCTGTTGAGCAAATATACAAGAGTTTGTCGTTTAGAGTTCAGTGTTGATTGTTTTTCTTGAAATGGATGTGATTTCCTTAGTGCTATTTGCTATTTTAGCGACCTAAAAAAATAGTATTGGACAAGCTGCTCGTTATTGAAAATGTAGAACCCATTCAATTGTTGGGGGTGAACAACATCAAGTTGGCACATATAAAGCAGTGTTTTCCAAAGGTGAAAATAGTTTCACGAGGTGATGAGCTGATTGTGAGCGGGAGCAGAACTGACATTATCGATTTTGAAAAATACCTCGGTTTATTCTTGTCTCATATTGAAAAATACGGAAAACTGACCGAGGGAAACATTGATAGTTTGATGGGGGTAGAGGGCGAAAGTATTATTGCCAACGATGAAGGGGAGGGAGTGATTGTTTATGGTAATGGAGGTATTGTTGTGAAGGCGAAGTCGACTAATCAGCGCAAAATGGTAGCTGCAGTGATGAAGAACGATATGGTGTTTGCTATGGGGCCAGCCGGTACCGGAAAAACCTATACAGCGGTGGCATTGGCTGTGCGGGCATTGAAGAACAGGGAAGTGAAAAAAATAATATTGACACGCCCCGCAGTGGAGTCGGGAGAAAATCTCGGTTTCTTGCCTGGTGATTTGAAAGAAAAACTTGATCCATACATGCAGCCCTTGTACGATGCGCTGCGCGATATGATACCCGCCGCTAAGTTGGCTGAACATTTGGAGAAAAAAGTGATTGAAATAGCGCCGCTCGCCTTTATGCGCGGACGCACATTGAACAACGCTTTTGTGATTCTAGACGAAGCGCAAAATACCACGGAGGGACAAATTAAGATGTTTTTAACGCGAATGGGTGAAGCGGCTAAATTTGTAATAACAGGTGATATTACGCAAATCGATTTGCCTCGTCGGCAACCTTCGGGGCTTGTGCATGCGAGTCATATTTTGCGCGACATTGAAGGTATTGCTTTTGTATACTTAGATGGACAAGATGTGATGCGTCATCGAATAGTGAAAGAAATATTAACGGCCTATGAAAGGGCAGGAAAAGAATAGTTGATTTAAAAATACACATATGGAAGCATTGGTAAAAACAAATTTTAAGTTCCCAAATCAAAGCGCGGTGTACATCGGCAAGGTGAGGGACGTCTATTCAATTGGCGATGTGTTGGTAATGGTGGCTTCCGACCGAATTTCTGCCTTCGACGTGGTATTGCCACGAGGCATACCTTATAAAGGACAAGTGCTCAATCAAATTGCCCAGCATTTTTTAAATGCAACGGCTGACATTGTACCAAACTGGTTGATGGCTTCCCCTGACCCAATGGTATCAGTGGGCAAGCGTTGTGAACCGTTTAAGGTGGAGATGGTTATTCGTGGCTATTTGTCGGGACACGCCGCCCGCCAATACAAATTGGGTATTCGCACTTTGTGTGGCGTAATGATGGCAGAAGGATTGAAAGAGAACGATCGTTTTCCAGAGCCCATCATCACGCCAACAACGAAGGCATCAGAAGGACACGACGAAGATATTTCGCGCGAAGAAATTCTAAAGCAAGGTATTGTTTCTGAATCCGATTATATTCAGTTAGAAGCATACACTAGAGCGCTGTTTAAGCGAGGTAGTGAAATGGCTGCGGATAAGAATTTGATTTTAGTGGATACTAAGTATGAATTTGGTAAGGACAAGAATGGTAAGATCATCTTGATAGACGAAATTCACACGCCAGATTCTTCCAGATATTTTTATGCCGAAGGTTATGCTGAGCGTCAAGCAAAAGGCGAAAGTCAAAAACAATTGTCGAAAGAGTTTGTACGTCAATGGCTAATTGCCAATGGTTTTCAGGGTAAAGATGGACAGCAAGTGCCGGTGATGCCCGATGATTTTGTTGCCATGGTTTCTGAACGTTACATTGAGTTGTTTGAAAAGATCAGTGGAAATAAGTTCGTAAAAGCCGATGCTGATCGTATTGAAGAACGCATTGAGGCAAATATTTTGAAATATCTGCAGGTTTAAATACAATTTTTCTATCTTAGGTACCACAGGGAAAAACTTAAAACTAAAATTTAATGAGAAAATTTACCACCTTAACGTTGGCGGTCATCGCTTTATTTCAAGTGTCTGCTTTCGCACAAAGACAATCGACAGTATTGCTATTTGATTATAAAACAAGTCAGCTCACAGCAGAGCACAAAGCTGAACTGAAAAAATTGTACGACTTCTTTAAATCCGATTCAATTGGCGTTAAAGCGGATGCTTATTGCGATAGCGTTGGAGGTCCCGATTACAATTTGGGATTGGGAGAAGAAAGAGGCAATAATGTATTGCGCTTTTTTACCAGCAAAAAAGTGAAGGCTGACAATGTGCTTGTTGTGAACCATGGTATTGCCAATCCTGCTGCATCTAATGCAACCGAAGAAGGACGAAAAATTAATCGACGCGTTATTGTTGAAGTGTGGTCAACCAAAAAAGGAGCTGTAAGCAATTTGCCTAAATTGAATCAAGATTCTATTGACGCTGAGCTGCGTGCTCAGTTTTGTAAAATGGACACCATGGTGCAGTTGCCAAATGGAGTTATGTTCAAAATGAATCGTTGTGAATTTGAAAACATAAAAAACTGTGTTTCTATTAACTCTTTCAATACGCCCACTGTTTTGCGTAAATCTGGTTATACCACCATGGGAAGCGAAATGACTCCTTTGATATCGGCAGGAATAGTTGAAATTAAATTGTGTGGTGACTCTTGCCTAACCAATCCTTTGCAAGTATTGATCCCAATCGCATCTTCATGCAGTGCCAATTCTTCTTTCAAAGTTTGGAAAGGGTATAGTAACCTAGTTTGGGGAGAGCAAGGCGAAGATGCCAAAGCTGTTACGGTTGAAGGGGAACAATATTACCAATTGGAAACCAAATGCAACGTTGCATATATATTCGGATATAAATAGTTCATTTATGGTATCGTCTTTCCCCTCACTAATGAATGAAATAAGAGATTTGTTAACACTGATGCCAAATGTATTTTATCAT
>Ga0209596_1004174_pt1 | contig 11118 bp, 14 predicted proteins | sample M_130807_MF_Meta_FD_187314 | JGI IMG/M metagenome (GOLD analysis project Ga0209596, IMG submission 187314) | Freshwater microbial communities from Lake Montjoie, Canada to study carbon cycling - M_130807_MF_MetaG (SPAdes) (version 2) | ecosystem: Environmental > Aquatic > Freshwater > Lake...
GACTGGGTGTTCCTATTCCTTTAAGTGTCTATGATAGAAGATTTGATAGAAAGATTGTTTCTTATATAAATGAGGTTGTGTGTTACACTCGTTCAAAGATAGTAGTAACTTCTACCTGGAGAGTAAAGCATTCGTTAGAAGAGCTTAAACAGATATTCAGAGATAATGGAATCACTGCAGAGATTGTGGGTAAGACAGATATTGGACTGAACAGAGGTGAAGAAATTGAACAGTATATTTCTGATAACGAGATAGAAAACTATGTTGTTATAGACGACCAGGTGAACGACATACTGAAACATATTCCCAAAGAAAGAGTTATAAAAGTAAATCCTTTCATAGGATTCGAAGATGTTGAAAGGGTAATAGATATATTATTATGATAGAAACGATAAGAGACATTAAAATCTCAATAATTGAGGGTAAATACAAATGTATTTCAGCTTATACTATTCCTAAAGATGTAGAAGAATGGCTTCCTTGTCCTAATTGTTCATTGCGACCGCTTACCTGGGAGTTCAACAACGGATCTTCAACAGCATGTGGTTGTGGTGAGAATGAGTATACACATTTCTCTATACACACAGAATCAATAATGTCTTTTTTAAGTAGAAACAACGGATCTGCATTAAATTATAACTCTAATAATCTTAGATTAAACTGGAATCATTGGGTAACGACTGGTGAAGAATTAGAATCACATTCTGAGTTAAGAAGTTTAGATAGATGGTAAACTTTTACATAAAAATAAAATATATAACAAAAAATACGATAATAAAATATGGCACATAAAGAACAACAATATTTTCTAGAGCTAACAAGCAATAAATTTCCAGAACATTTTACTAATGTTAAGGTATTGGACATTGGATCATTGGATATAAATGGCAATAATAGAAAACATCTAAAGCAACCATACTTTTACACAGGTCTAGATTTGGCAAAGGGTCAAAATGTAGACGTAGTATCTCCTGCACACCTGTATGAATGTGGCTATCAGTTTGACCTTATTATGTCTGGAGAGTGTTTTGAACATGATATTTTCTATTCACAATCATTGAAAAACATAGTAAAATTGCTTAAAAGTGGCGGTTTGTTTGTATTCACTTGTGCATCGACAAATAGACCAGAACATGGAACAACAAAAACTTCGCCTCAAAATGCACCATTCTTGGAAGAATATGGTGAAGAATGGTGCAACTATTATAAAAACTTGACAGAAGACGATATAAGAAAAGTATTGAATATAGAAGAAACTTTTAGCGACTTTTATTTTCAAGAGTCTTTTTCTGGGTATATAGGCAATGATTTATATTTTTGGGGAATTAAAAAATAATCCTTATATTTGTTCTGTCAATGTGAGAGACAAACACACGAAGAAAACAAGCTGAAAATATTTTAAAATAAAGCTTGGTAGAAACGAAAAAAGTCCTTATCTTTGACAAACAGAAACGATAAACAAACTCTTAAAAACTCTATATTATGGCAACTAACCTTTTCAGTAAAGCAAAGAAAGCAGCACCAGCTAAAACTACTAAAGCTAAAGATCAAAAAGTAAGAATCGCTATCGAAGATGCGTCTTTCTTTGACAAAGTTTCTAAGTTAGAGCAGTTGAATGACACGATGAAATCTGCTAAAGCGAAAGCTGATATGATTTCTGACGAGTTGAGAGACTTAGGTAAATCAGAGTGGGCTCAGTTATACGAGCAAACTGGAAAAAACCCAGGCTCTGTAATGTTAGAGCACGTATCTAATGACGACACTGCTCAGTTTATGTTTGTTCCTACAGACAAATACATCACTATCACTGCTGAGAGAGCTGAAGAGTTACAAGAAACTTACGGCGACGAAATCGTAGAAGAAAAAACCGTCTTCTCTTTCGACAACGATATGATTGAGAAATATGGCGAGATCCTTTCTCGTATGATTGAAGAGTCTTCTGAAATCGCTGAGAAAGACAAAGAAAAAATCATCAAAGCAACTACTGCTTACTCTGTTGCAAAAGGAACTATCGACGACTTCAAAAAATACGGCGACGTGTCTGAGATGATCGAAATGGTTAAACCAGTCGTAGCTCTTAAAAACGTAGAAGTTATCAAAGGGTAATATGTTAGTGTGAGTTGGCAATCTGCTGTAAAACAAATGTGTTTCTCACCAATATAACCTTAACAAATATGGTTCCGTAGATCAATTGGATAGATCAACTCACTTCTAATGAGTAGGTTACAGGTTCGAATCCTGTCGGGATCACTAAAAATTTTTATTAAAAAAGATTAGGTAGATTAAAAAAGTCTACTTATCTTTGTGAAACAAAAGAAACAAATCTTTGTGAAACAAAAGAAACAAATATGAAAAGAGTTCCTTCTATAAAGTCTAAAGTATTCAAATCTTGGTGTAAAAACTTTGAGCAATTTGACCCTTGTAGTTTTTCTTCATTTAATGATGAAGTCTTGTATGAAATATTCATATTAGGATATAAATAAAAAATATGGTCCCATCGTCTACCGGTTAGGACGCCAGGTTTTCATCCTGGAAATCGGGGTTCGATTCCCCGTGGGACTACGCTAGCAAGCACTTGACGAAATCTTTAATAAGTCAAACTGCTTTAAAAACACCCAAGTGGTTAAAGAACCTGCAACCTGGTAAACGGTGAAGAGAGGTACCCAAGCTCTCATTTTTTTATAACCTTGGAAGATGGGTGAGTGGTTAAAACCGGCAGACTGTAAATCTGTTCTCTTTGAGTACGGGGGTTCAAATCCCTCTCTTCCAACAACCAGGTTCTGGTAGTCTTGCATAAGGCTAACAGAACCTAAAAGTCTCTCCGAGAGTACAAAAAAAATAAAAAAGATTAGGTATAATCAAAAAAGAATCCTTATCTTTGTTAAAATAAAATATGGCCCTATCGTCTAGTGGCGGGTAGAGAGGCAAGCCTCAACAGCGAATCTCTTTATCTAAGGACGTTTGGTTTTCAACCAAAAGACTGCAGTTCGAATCTGTATGGGGCTACTTTAAACTTATATTGCGCGGTGGAGAAGTTGGTATCTCAGTGGGCTCATAACCCAAAGATCGCTGGTTCGAGTCCAGCCTGCGCTACTAAAAATTAAAAATATGTTGACTAAATCCGATATTGAAAAAGTAATTGAACTTGGAAATAAGTTTCCAAACAACCAGGATCTTGGAAAGAAATTTAGATCCTTATATGGGATAAACGAAATCACAAAATCTATACCAAATGATTTTGAATTAGGTAATGAACTGAGAAAAATAATCTCAAAAAAATCAAAACAAGATTAGGTTGATTGAAAAAGAATAAGTAGATTTGTAGAAAGAAATAAACATTATAAAAAATAAAAACACAAATATGGAAAGTGTGAAAGTAACAGCAGCTCAGTCTGTAGGATCGATGCCACAATGGTTAGTGGAGAAATTACCATCTTTAACTGCTAAAGAGAAGAAATACTTTGCAGTTATGTGGGCAAAGTATGGTGTATTAAACATTACATCTAAACCTGGAGTCGCTAAGTCTGCAATCGGTAGATCAATCGCTCAGAAGACTGGTTTTAGATATGTCGATATTCGTTTATCGATGATTGACGAGACTGACGTAGGTTTATACCCATCTGTTTCTGATGTAGAATTTGATGGTGTGTCTGTAAAATGTTTAGATTTTGTTGTACCTCGTTGGGCAATCGAAGCTAACAAACAACCAACAATCATCCACTTCGAAGAGTTGAATCGTGCATCTCAACAAGTTCGTAATGCTGCATTACAAATCTTACTTGAACGTGAGATTGGAATGAACTTCAAGTTCAACGAGAACGTTCTGATGATGTCTTCTGGAAACTTAGGTGACGAAGATGGTACAGATGTTGAAGAGTTCGACGCTGCTTTGAACAACCGTTTAGTTCACATCAACCATACATTGTCAGTTGACGAGTGGTTAGGCGACTTTGCTGCAGAGCATTGTCACAAGCTAATCTCTTCATTCATCAGAGTACATCCGGAACAGATGTATAAGACGAGTGAGAATGCCAAAGGCTACGCAACGCCACGTTCTTGGACAATGCTTTCTAAGTTCATCACTGAGAACTTTGGAATGGAGGCTTCTCCGAGAGACTTCTTACCTTTATTGAAAGAAGTAGCAAGTGGTTACGTTGGGAACTCAGCAATGAAGTTCATCCAGTACTGCGAAGATATGTTGAATATCTCTATCGAAGATGTAATCAACAACTACGATGGTATCAAGAAAGACTTGGAGAAATACAACAGAGACAAAAACTCTGAGTTGATTCAGTCTTTGAAAGAGAAAGACATCGCAAAACTTACTGAGAAACAACTTGGTAACGTTTGTAAGTTCTTGGATAATGTTGGCGACGACGAAAAGACTGCATACTTGCTATGGATTCTTGACAACGTGGCAGACATCGGCAACCCTAAGATGAAGAAGTTCTTACTTCACTTCGAAGAGTTGTTGAGAACGATCAAGAAGATCAACAAACCAGGCAGCTCTAAGTAAGCTGACAGGGGCGTCGCAAGATGCCCCTTTTTTTTAAACAAAATTTGGGTAAGCCCATATAACATATTATGTATAAAGATAGATTCAAAAAATTCGGGGGAGATTATATTCCAGATATCATACAATATCTTTTGGATGCCGAAAAAAAAGATCCAGGCTTAACCATCACGGTTGGGTGTGACTCTATTCAAGCACGCAGAAAGACTATATATGCCATAACCGTAATGATGTATAATACAGACATCAAAAATGGTGCACATGTTGTTTTCTTCAGAGAGAACTGTAGTAAGATTAGAGAGAATGATGAAAGGCTTTATAAAGAAGCACAATATGTTCATGATGTTGCAACCTTCTTAGATGAAAATCTTACTGGAGTATACGAAAGACATGATTTAACAGACTTCAATAGAAAGAAATACAAATTCCATTTACTTAGATGTAATGGTGAATACGAACATGTTCCACCACACCAAGAAGAATCTTTCATAAACAGACTTACATTGAGTGACGAGGATAAGATGGAATTCAAATTGGTCGACATACACATTGACTTCAACCCAAAAGCGGGAACTCCTAATGGAAGAGGTATGACAAAGAACAAATCTTTTGCAGCTTATAAGGCTTATAGTCCGTGGCTTAGAGGATTAGGGTTTAGAACTTGGGCAAAGCCAGATTCTCCGGCCAGTTCGAGTGCTGCTGATCTTTTGTTGAAAGATTAATTTTATCCACAGGGGAGGAGGAAATATTTATATATAATGTATGGAAACATTCTTTATATTATATAAAACGACCAATCTTTTAAATGGTAAAACATATGTTGGAATACATAAAACAAATGATTTAGAAGATGGTTATTTAGGTAGTGGTATTGCACTTTTAGTTGCAATACGTAAATATGGTAAATTTAATTTTAAAAGAGAAATTTTAGAATATTGTGAATCATATGATATTCTTTTAGAACTTGAAAAAAAATATGTTGATGAAAATTGGGTAAAAACTAAATCAAACTATAATCTTAAAACTGGTGGGCAGAGTTCTGGTATATTATCCGATGAATCAAAAAATAAAATATCAGAAACTTTAAAGAAAAAGTATGATAGTGGTGAGATAACTGCTTTTAGAAACATAGGTTCAACACCATGGAATAAAGGTAAAAAAGAAGTATATTCAAATGATACTAAAAATGTTATGTCAAAATCAGGTAAAAATAGATATATTAATGATAGTGAACATACATTTAAAAAATATAGGTTTAAAACACCTTGGAATAAAGGAATAGAATTGGGACCTATGACAGAAGAAGAAAAGGAAAAAAGATCGAAGACTCTTAAAGAGAGATGGAAGACTCATAAACATCATGCAATAGGAACGGAACCATGGAATAAAGGTTTAAAAGGTGTACAAGAAGCTTGGAATAAAGGAGTTGAGATGGAAAAAAGTGAATGTCCACATTGTGGTAAAATGGTGGATAAAGGAAATGGCAAACGATGGCATTTTGATAATTGTAAAATGAAAGAATATTAAACCTTTAAAATAATATACATATAATTTCTATGAAAAGAAAAAAAGTTAAAATATTAGGATTGTCTTATAGTCAATCACAAGTTGGATCATATGTTTTGGTTCTATCCGAAATAAAAGGCGGTAGAAAAATACCTGTGATTATCAAACCAAACGAGGCACAGCATATTGCGATGAAATTAGAGAATATAAAATCTCCAAGACCATTGACACATGATTTGATGAAATCGATGTCCGATACTTTCCAGATTGATGTTCAGGAGGTATTTATTTATTCTTTACTTGAAGGAGTTTTCTACACTAAATTGGTAGCGTCTAATGGAGTTGATGAAATTGAATTAGAATGTTCTATTGGTGACGGACTTGCTTTGGCTCTTACTTACAAATGTCCTATCTGGGTAGGATTAGAAATAATTGATTCTGTTGGTATAAATGTAAGTGACGAAGAGATTAATGCAACTGATGATGAAGATGAATTCGAAATTGAATCTATCGATTTAGATACAAACGAAGAAGTTTATTCAAATAAATCTAAAAAGAGAACAGTTTCTATTGAAGATTTGGAGCATATGATGGATAATGCTATTGCGAATGAAGAGTATGAGATTGCTGCCGAGATTAGGGATCGTATTCAAACTCTGAAAGATGAACAGACAAAGGATTGATAGATTAGATGTCTATGGTAAACTGAGTATGAACTTAGCCATATATGAATTTTTCATATTTAGCTTCTTCTTTGATGTTTATCTCCATCACGGTTTGCTTCAATGGAGTATCAAAAGTAACTAAAACGAAAGAGAGATAATCTGTTTCGACACCATTCAACAACTCTTCTAAAAGAATTTCACGTTCTTCTTCTTTGTCAAGTCTTTTACCGGTATCGATTTTTAGATGTATTTTCCAGGGAAGCCTTTTGTTGACATATCCTAATACAGATTGTTTATAAACATTTGGTTGTCTAATCTGTCTTTTGAATAGAAAAAGAGCAAATATGACTATTTTTGTTATGTATTGGTGATAGACTTCGTTTATTTCAAGCTTCATAACTTATATATATAATAAACTTTTTATAGAGAAAAAAATATAATAAATATGAAAAAACTAAAAGTAATATCATTGTTTTCTGGATACGGAACTCAAGAACTAGCACTAAAATATTGTGGTATAAATCACACTACTATTGCACATTGTGACATATTAGCTTCTGCAAATGCAGCATTCAACACATTACACAAGACAGAAATTGGAAATTTAGGAGACGTTTCTAAATTACATGAAAGTACCTTACCACATTGCGACCTTCTTACCTACTCTTTTCCATGCCAGGACATATCTATTTCAGGTGTTCAGAGAGGTATAAAAAAAGGAACTAGATCTGGTTTACTTTTCGAAGTAGAAAGATTGGTTGAGTACAACAAGCCTAAATATCTTCTTATGGAGAATGTTAAGAATTTGGTTTCTAAAAATCATATGCCAGCATTCAGTGAGTATGTAAAAAAATTACAATCTTTAGGATATGGTAATAGCTGGGTAATTTTAAATGGTGCTGACTTCGGATGTCCACAAAACAGAGAAAGAGTATTCATGTTCTCAGTATTGGGAGAAACTACTGAAGAAGTTTGTAAAAAGATGTCTGGTGTTCATCAACATAGAAAACAAAGAGTTGCTATGCGTCCATTTATGGAAAATGCTACAGAGAAATCTTTGTTCTTAACTCCTCCTTATGAGATTAGTACTCCTAAAGTTGCATCTACATGTAAGCTTGTCGCTAGAAGAAGTGATTTGAAGTATGATCAAGCTAGAAGAATTTATGGCTTAGATGGTTGTTCTCCTTGTTTGACTACATCTGGATCTCCTCAGATTATGCTTGATGATAAAAGAATTAGAACTTTAACTGCAAGAGAAGGCTATAGATTTATGGGTGTTAAAGATGAAGATATCGATAATTTACTTACTACTTCATTGTCTACTAAACAACATGTTGCACTTGCTGGAAACTCAATCTGTGTTCCTGTGATGCAAGCAATCTTTGACCAGTTCTTATCTGAGTATAAAAACGAAGTACCTGCGGTAGAGACTGCAGAATTAGGAAACGAAGAAGATTTTTTTAACATTTAAAATCAAAAAAAATGGGACTTGACATTTCTTACGCAAGTAAGATAAACTTCGAAAGCAGAAGCTATGTTTCTGATGAAGGTGATAATGTATACCTTTACCCAAACGATTCTCTTTTAGATCAATCTGAAGGAATTCAAAGTGGTGAATATACTTGTGAAGGAATACAAGGTTCTTTTAGAGCTGGCTCTTACTCTGGGTATTCTAACTGGAGAAGAACTTTGGCAAAGATGATTGGGTGGGAAATAGAAAATCTTTGGCAACATGTTGGAACTCTTGTTCAACGAAATGAAAACCTGAATGATGTTCTAAACGAAAGCGATGAACTTAAAGTAGATATTCCTTTTGTCGAGCTTTTAAACTTCTCTGACTGTGAAGGGTTCATAGGACCAAAGACAAGTGCCAAGTTATATTTAGACTTTTTGGAATGGGATGAAAAGGCAAAGGTGAGCGACCCGTTTAAAGGTGGTTACTTCTATGAAACGTATAAAGAATGGACTGAAGCATTCAAAGTCGCAAGTGATGGAGGATGTGTAATCTTTTGTTAAGATGGACTATAGAATAGACAAAGACGGATTTGTAGTATACAAAGGCGTCAAGTTGAGCCTTACGGTCGAGCATCTGAGTGCTACCCGAATAATCAGCGGCTTGTCAAGTGACAAGATAGTAGAAGTTTGTTATCAAAGAGAAATTGTTGATATAAGGAACAATAAAATAGACAAAATAATAAAGCCACTCGATTGAGTGGCTTTTTTTATATCATTTCTAAATCATCTATATCTAAGTCTTCGTTCATCGGAACATATTTGTCGCCCTTCTTTCTGGCCAATTTACCATCGATGAATTTAAAGAAGCTATATTTTCTGTCGATACTCATAACAACGTAATATTCGTCAGGACCAAGTGCTTTGAATCTTGGCATATTTCCTTCAACCATTTCACCATCTACCATTCCACCCAGTTGTTTGGCATATGCCCATTCTATGTAATGTGGTTCAACGTGTCTGTCTCTTAACTTATCTTGATCAATAGAAGTTTGTAAAGTAGATAAAAGATGTATGAATATAATCTCATATTGATTTTCTTTAGCAAGGTCAAACATTTCTTTGATGTGTTCGAATCCTGTATCGGTATGTTCTTTACCTGCTCCTGTTGTATCGTATATAAAAGAGTTTTTTGTAGTCATGAACATTTTCATCTTCTTCAGGTTCAATTGACTTGCACCAGAAGTCTTTCCACCTTCTGGTTTTTCTCTTCCGGTGTAGTATTCGTTTGGATCTTTTGTGAACAAAAGAGAGACATCGTCAGTAGAGAAGTCTTTTATGTTTGAATTTTTTGTATGTATAAACTTATTGACAAAATAACTTTTACCAATTCCTGGAGCACCAATCAAAAATATTGCCAATCCTTTTGGCTTGTCTAATATCTCAGGTATAGGTTCGTTCTTCGACCATTCTTCGTTTATAAAACTATTGTATTCTTTAATGTGTTTCATTCATTATATATTATTTTTTGTTTTTCAAAAAATATTACCTATATTTGTAGAAAGAAAAATACATATGAGCTATAGTCTATACAACAAGCAAGAACTGCTTGAAAGAATCAACCAGATTGAAATACAGAAGGTAGGTGATACGGTGGTAACCAAATATCGTGACCGAGTTTTGAGAATCGTAGAGGTATCAGGTAGATACGAGATATTCGATATAGCCAAATATCTAAAAGACAAGATTGATCTTATTGAAAAGAATTTCACAATCAATAAATATAGATTTACTCTTACAAGAGGAGTACAGTATCTTGAATTGTTATCAGATTCGATTGAGATAAATGGACAGAAGTACCATAAGTCTTTCTATATCTTAAACTCTTCTGATAAATCTAGAAGACTAAGTTTTAATGCTGGATTGTATTGTGAAGATGCAAACTTTTATATTATATCTAACGTGAAGAACGTTGGTCTTACAAAGAAACATCTTAAAGGTGTGACACAAGCCGCAGAAGTTGCTAGTGAAGGATTGAATGGAGAAACATTCGACGAGCAAGTAGAAGCCTTACAATCAATTGTAGGACATAGAGTTGCTTTTTCTAAAATCAGACAAGTAATCTTAGGTGATGATGAACCTACACAAATTGCTCATAGAAAGTTTGATGCTTTTAAAAATACACTTCGATGGGCTAGAACCACCAATGGTTTGACTACAGAACAAGCACGATTCTTGGGAAGATTCTCCGAGCATATAAAGTCTATAGAACAAGCCGACGACTTTTATATAGATGCGTTCTCAGTACTTCAATCTTATTTAAGGATCTTCAATAAAGAAGATGCTCATATCATCAAAAACGAAACAGAAAGAATAATGAAGATAACCCAATGGGCGATAAGAAACGCGGCGTTGGAATCAATTGGTATATAACTATTAAAAAAAAGAAGATGCTAAAAGAAGACAACGAAGGATTTGTTAGGTTTCCAAATACGAATAGACAAATTGCAAAATTAGATTGTGGAAAAAGCATGGTCTACATCATCGCCTTCGATGTGAAGGATGCTATGGGTCAAAAATATGCTTTATCAAATCTGCAGTTAGAGATGCCCGGTACATTTGTTTCGGATGATGTAAATAGACGACCGGTAGTAGCTAAACAGTTCACTATTGATGATATAGATGATTTGATTGATCAACAAGCAAAAGACGACGAATATGATAGTCTTTACTTTCCTAATCTGATGGGTAAGAATGCTATGACGAAGATTCTTTCAATACCATTGACAACATCTATCTGTGTAGGTTGGTCGGACTTCTCTTATGAGACAAGAAATGAGATTGGATTCTGGAACGCGACTTTTGATGATTTGACAAACGAAGGTAAGAAACTTTACTACTCAATCAGAAAACTTCACAACAACAAAGAAATTCGAATTTTAACATTTAATAATATTTGAGATTAGAAATAAATCCATATAT
>Ga0209596_1004175_pt1 | contig 11115 bp, 16 predicted proteins | sample M_130807_MF_Meta_FD_187314 | JGI IMG/M metagenome (GOLD analysis project Ga0209596, IMG submission 187314) | Freshwater microbial communities from Lake Montjoie, Canada to study carbon cycling - M_130807_MF_MetaG (SPAdes) (version 2) | ecosystem: Environmental > Aquatic > Freshwater > Lake...
ATCCATTCGTGTGAAAGATCGCTGAAGCCTCTCGCTCACACCAACGAGATCCGGATACGAGACAAAAAAAATGGAGAGTGCCGAAGCACTCTCCATTCATTTGAGGATTTAGGCGTTATTTACGAACTCGTGCAATGCATCTGAAAGTTTATGTCCGTCTACGGCAACCTCATTGCCAAAGACACTCTCAACGCCTTTCACGGCAGGGATTAGTTTCTCAAAGACAAGAAACCAAATTTCATAGTAGGTGCTCTTAGGCAGTAGCACCTCATCTTGTTGGTGAAGTTCCGCTATCGCATTGAAGTTCTCATAGAAATTGTCAACGGCACCTTTGGCGTTGTTGAAAATGAAGAATCCGTTGTCGCCGTGAAGTTCAAATACCAACTTGGTAAGAGCCAAACGGCACTTATCGTGGAAGATGTTTATTGCCAAAGCAAAGAAGTACAGCATCGCTGCCTGTTCTAGTTCAATGTTATCGTCTATGTCCATTATTACCTTTCGTCAAGAGAAACCGTTTCACTTGATAACTACATACTAACATTATGGTATGTATTGTACCCTTTTCATTGGCGTGAAAGATCGCTGAAGCTCACCCTCACTCCAACGAAGACCGGATATTAGGCAACAAAAAAGGCAGGTACCGAAGTACCTGCCCAATTCGTTTGGCTTCTAGAGATTGAAGATGCCGTTGTAGTTCTCGTTCACATAGTCATCCATGATTTGACCGAGGATTTCAAGACCCGCTTGGTCGTGCTTGAAGTGACCGAGGATACGAAGGAGGAGTTCTTCGTAGTCATCGCCATCGAACACGGACTCGCAGTGAAGCACGAGCATGTCATGGGTGGATATTTCAGTGGCGACCTCTGCAGTGCAGTCAGTCTGAGGTGTTGTTACCATGAATATATACTAACATTCGGTCATGGATTATGCCTTTTCTGTTCGTGTGTAAAGTCGCTAAAGCCTTCCCTTGCACACCAAGCAGCACTTAATCCGGGACAAAAAAAAGCCAGCCCGAAGGCTGACTTTCTTTCCCTTGGGGGAGGCTATTGACAGCGAGGGCACTTGCAATCGCAAGGCTCGCAGACGATGTAGTTGAGGAGTGTTTCCAATTTGCGAAAGCGAGCGAGTGTGAAGTACTCGGTGTAGTCGTTTTTGTTCCATTCTTCCCAGCCCTCGAAAGCCATTGCTTTCAGAGCGTCACGAACGGAGAGTTCGTAACCAGTGCGGAATGTCCAGTAACGGTCAAAGTCTTTCGGGTAGTAAGCGGATAAGGTATTGCCTCCAGTAACGGTGAGCGTGTATGTTCCCATGACTATATACTAACATTGAGACATGGTTTATGCCATTTCCATCCGTGTGAAAGAAGCTTAAGCATCCGTCTCACACCGACCAAGAACTATTACGAGACAAAAAAAGAGTGAGTGCCGAAGCACTCACTCTCTTTCGGGGGACTAATAATACTTATGCTTTTCGGTGTCTGCTACGACGTGGTAGTCATGACCTTTTGAACGGGTGATAAAGTCCATGCGACCCTTGTAGAAGTTATGACCCCATTTCCAGTCATTGTACGATGCCTCCACACACAACTCTTGCAATGCCTTCTCGTATGCGTGAGTCGCTTCGTAGTAGGCGTTGAACAAGTCTTGAGGCGTTAACAACATTACCAGTTCATCGGCGCTAGAGGCGCTCTTGACCTTCTTGTTGACGAATGTGTCGGTAGCGATGAAGGTGACTACCACCGAGATGACCAATAGGACAAAGAACATGAGAACCATGATTTCCTTTCTGTTGACAGGAACCGTTCCTGCCTACATCTACATACTAACATTGAGACATGCTTATACCCATTTCTGCTGGTGTGAAAGATCCTAAAGGAACTTCGCACTCCAGCCTTGAGAGGTTGACCCCCCAAAGAGAGGAATTAGGGATAGCTCCCAAACATAAAGTAACATTGATAAAATATGCACTAAATTTTTCAAAAATATTAAAAATTGTAAAAAGATGCGGGCTATTGAGGTATGGGTATTAACTGTTTAGAAAATGGCTTAGAAGGGTTCTGGATTGTCATCAGTGTCATCTTGGTCAAAGATGATATGTTTTTGGAAGTTTAACTTATTGCGGAAGATAAAATTGAATCTATCGTTTCCTTGAAGTTCGGTGTTGGGGTGTTGAATTCTCTTGTTTAGGTCTTCAGTCTTAATAAGCTTATTGAAATTTGTCGTATCATGACGAGGAAGGGGGGAAAAGTTTTGATTATGCTTATTTTTTTCAAATTGCTCTTCCCGGTATAGTTTCAAGTCTTCATAGAACTTATCGTTGATATTCTTATTGTCGCTGTCTCGAAGTATAGAATCAGAGTACTTGTGTAAATTAATATCTCGGGCTAAATTTCGGGATGCAATTTCTTCCAAATGTTCCTTTAGAGGTTTCATCGAATTGATGTGGGCTACTCTTTCATCTCTAAGGGAATGGATCTCTTTAAGGATGATGCGGTTGATTCGTCTGGCTCGGAATTTCCGGAGCAGTTCTTGTGGTAATGCTGTAAATGGGTTTTTCATATATTCCTTCCAAATCGTCAAAAAGCCACCAAGATGGTCAAAAGCCGATTAGTTTCTTTCGTGGCCCACGAGGAGCGGGACTGGAATCCCATTCTATCATGAGATGTGTGTAAAAGTGTACCGATTAGGCACACTTCTGCTCCCAGGGTAGGGCTTGAACCTACGACAAGCGGATTAACAGTCCGCTGCTCTGCCAACTGAGCTACCTGGGAATGGGTTTAGTTATTTTTTATTGATGCCATGGGTAATCCCCCTGATATCGCTGTTCTATGAGTTTATGACCTGCTTCAAAGAAATCCAACTTTGGTGTTAATTCATTGCCATCTATTCTGTAGCACATTGTGTGTTTACCGCTGCATTCATAGTTGGGAAAGAACTGCTTTAGATTAGCAAAGAATTGACGATCAGCTCCCCAACCAGCATACCAAGAATGCCCCACATTGAGAGCAGTATTCAACTTAATAGCATAGGATGAAGTGTCAATAAGGTAATTACAATTATTCCCCCAAATAGACCATTTACCTAGAGACTCGCAATTATCATCACATAGGTAGTTCCCTTCTCTGTCATAAACTTTTCTTAAAGAGTATGCCCAATCAGCACCGGCTTCAATTTTCTTCATAAGCTCTTCAATATGATTTGGTTCATACCAATTATCCTCATCAAGATAGCAAATAACATCTGCATTTACCAAAAAAGAACAGGCGGCATAAACACGATGACCATACCAGTCTTTACCAATATTCTCTTCTAATTCTATCAATTTAGTATTAGATGAATTCTTTAAGATTCTTTTTACTTTTTTATTATACTCTGATCCATCAATGAAAATGTAATGAGATAGATTTTGATATGTTTGGGCTTCTACTGACGCTACGCATTCTTTTAAAAAACTAGACCCAATTGTTGGTGTTACTACTGCTACTTTAGTTTTTTCAATACCCATAGTTATGTTATCTTTCTTAGTTGCAAAAAACCCCGGCTATTTACTTGCGTAGGGATAGTTCCGGGGCTTTCATTTGTACTATAACGGTCCCAAGGTAGCCTGCACTTGCGCAACAAACACAAAGGGTGTCAATACAATTATACATCATCTATTATTCCGATAAAAGCCTGTTCCCTTTAATTGCATAAGGGGAGCTGTGTAAACTTGTTTAAGAACTTCTCCGCAGTATTCACACTCTGTTTTTATTTGGTCTTCTTTAATAGACCTCAACTCTGTATACTCATGCCCATTACTGCATTTATATTCATAAACTGCCATCATTGCTCCTGTGTATAGACATGGAATGGTGATCCAGTATATGGATCAAATTTAGATGTTATCGAAAGCGCTTTATTGATAGCAATTTTCGCTTTAGGTATTTGTAATTGCTTTCCCCCGGCAATGGCTTGTATCGCTCCAAGAGCATACGAAGAGCCAGTCCCAATGGCATAGACACCAGTACGGTCAGAAGTCCAAGAGTAGTCGCCATCAATTATATATATTACACCATTTATAACAACAAGGATAGTTGATGCCTGCTCTGCCATGTGACTCTTCTCGTCATTGTCGGGAGTGGCGTATCCTGTCTCTTCGAAACAAGTCCTCAATGCTGGAATAAATTTCTGAGTAATAAACTGATCAAGATGTGTCCCGGAAGTCTTGAAAGTTGGAACTGGAGGAGTGAATGCGTGGTGCAGAATATTTATTGCACGAACATCTCCGGCTGCCCCCAGTAAGTAACGACCATTTGCTGCAATTTTGCTTGTACCTGTGCCAAGAGTGGTTATTTGATACGCCATTCCTGATTCATCAAATGATGAGATTCTGGAATCTGTACCAATAACAGCAAACCCATCACCCTGTATTGCAACAATAGTTGTCATGCTACATAGCCTTCACTACTTGCATTTCTAGATATCTATTGCTTGACTCAAGCTCAAGAATTCTAGTTTGCAATCTTTCAATCTCCGAGGCTGCATCAGTCATAACGCTACGATATATTTCTTTATCAATGTAGCGACATGCCTCATCAAGTCTTTCAACAATAGATGTCATTATGATTTTGCTCGTTCTTTTTTAGGATCAAGAATTTCAAAACTACCTCGTTGCACTTTTTTAAAGTATCCAACATTAGCGTTATAGAAATTATAAAATGTAGGCAATGACATGCCGACTTCTTCAGCCATTTGTTTTGGAGTAATAACTTTTCCAATATTATCCTTAAGATAGTTTTCAATCTTTTTTGTCTTTGAACTACGCTTTCCGGCTCTTTCTGATCTTTCAGTGCTGAACTTAAAGTAATCCATCCACTTTTCAACTTTTTCTGGAGTTAGTGCGTAATATGTCTGGATTTCTTTTACAGACTTGTCTTCAGAAAATCCTGTAATTGTTGCATAAGCCGCTCTTCGGTCTTCTGCCTCAAGTTCGTTGGGGATTTCTTTTACATAGTTTTCTACTTGTGTTCGGGTTAGCATAAATATCCTTTCGCTGCTCGTTAGTAGCATACCACCATTTTATAAAAAAAAACCGATTTTGGAGATAAAAAAAAGATATAGCGCCCTAATTTACAATTATAATCTTACGAAATACAATTGCTCAGGGCGCTATACCAAACTTATTTTTTTAAATGCCAATCAATGTGATTGTCCAGCTTATTCCCAACATCTTTTACATCAGATTTGAGTTCCAAAATAGAATCATAAACCATGTTATGATCTGCCTTGTTTTCTTTTCTACCTTTTTGCAATAAAGTTACAAGTATTGAAAATACTCCAGTAATTATTGCAATATATATGCCGGTATACAAGTTTTACTCGTTAATCAAAAAATTTGCGATTGCATCAACTTCCATGTCAAAACCGCCATGAAGCGCAGTGTGCTCTTCAAGGATTGCAATCAGGTCTGATTTCTTAACAGTATTTGGATCAAGAGGTACTTCCTTGGTGGAAGATGTCTTGCCAGAACCAGATGTTGGTGTAGGCGCATTACCGGCTGTAGGGATAGAAGTTACCTTCTTTTCAGGGTCAAGAGGAACTTCGTTCATCATACCCTTAATCATGTCTGTTTGAGAATCATGCCAAGCTGCTGCTTTGATATGATCCTGCATCGATTCTGCTGAAGACTTAGCCATTGTTTCATGCCAAGACTTCATTGCCTGATGGTCTTTAGCCATTTTTTCCATATTATATTTCATATTATTTCTCCTTATTAAGTAATAAATCTCTAATTATAGAGATAAGGGTTGACATTGAATTTTGCTCTATGTCATCCCCTTCTTCGTAGTTATTGTCCATTTCTGGCATTACGAGTCCATCTGGGATTACAGCAAACCTGCATTTCCCCTCTTCTTCTACTTGCTGGGCAATGATTTTACAAACACCATCACCTTCGTATAGAACGCAATTTGCGCACTTAACACCGATACTTCCAACTTCATTGTCTTCGGGGCTATCATAGCCAGCCCAGATACCAGTTTCGTCTTCATTAAATTTACCGTAGTTGGCTGCAATTGTTACTAAAGCATCTGCAAGAGCTGCCTCTTCTTCTGCAAGATCTTCTGCGACCTTTTCAACATTTTCTTTCGTCACTCTGTAACCTCCCCCTCTTTTCTTGTACTCTCGCACAAGCCATGCGTTTGCATAGGCAGATGGGTACACATCAAACTTGGCTTTAGCCGCGGCTTTAACTCTAGCATAAAGAGCGGGGTCTGTAGGGACATTTGCCTTCTCCATTTTGTCAGTATCGGTAGATACATTTATTGGCTTCTTCCCTTCTCTGCTCTGAGTTGACTCAGCAGTTCTTTTTCTTCTAACAGCAGAGGCAATTTGCTCCGGTGTCATTCTTGATGCTTTTGAGGCAGGAACACATTTTGGGTATTTACCAGTCTTTGCGTCATTTCTACCGCAAGGCTCAAAACCACCACCCTTTTTGGGTCTAGAGATGTCAACCCATTTTTCACCAAACCATTCTGTCAGTGATTTCAATAGATTATCAAGTTCTTTTTCATTAAAGCTTTGATTTGACATAGTATCTACCAGTTTACCATCAATCACTTGTAATAGCTGTATAGATCTTCTTGATTCCATCTCTGAACTGGAATCGAAATAGCATTGAACTCAGCATAAGCCTGTTCTGTAGAGTATATAATTCTAGCGTATGCTTTTCGAGCACCTTCGTCATAGACTGGGCAATTAGGGTTTGGGTCTAGGTACAAAGCCTTGTATTGGTACATGTCTTCTTCCCAGTGAATTGCATTAACCACTTTTAACTTTTGATAGCAATAGGGGCATTCTTTATCTGGGTAAGGGAAATTAGGTAGAACACGACCCATGATTAATCCGGGGATATCTTTATTTTTGTTTAGACCTGGTATATTATTCATCTTTTTTTGATTTCAATAAGATATCAATAATATCATCAATACTTTTTCTTGCCATTTCAAGACCATCCATTAAACAGCCAAGTTCATCAATTGACATTACATAGTCGTCATCAGGGCTTGATATGTAAAAGACTGGGGCGTAAGTGTCCTCAAATGGGATTGACTTTACATGGATCTCTAGAGTTTCGTAATCATCGACATGCTCATTATCTGAAAATGGGACTATCCTCGTCATAATCAACTCCTTGCTCCGTTACGGTAATTATATCATAATTGGCAATTAGCAATTGTTGTGCCAATATTGTTAACATTCTTGTTTCTTTTGTCACTCTTGTCCCAAAAAATACAACAATTATGTAATCACTTGGTTTGATTTTATTAAAAAGTAAAAATTTCTTATCTTTCAATATTTTGGATCTGTGATTTCCAGAATAAGTAATATATACTTTTAAAAATCTAGATGTTGTAGCTGGTGATACATATATGTCAACAACTGATTCAGATAGTTGTTGGCAAAAGTCTTTTATATGCCTATGTGGATATCCAGTATCAGACAATGCCAATATCTTTTTATCCTTCAAATAAGGCTTAAGATTCACTTCTTTTTCTTGTATATAGCGCAATAATCATATTAAATGTAAGAATTATAATTGATGGACCAAGATAACCTGGGTCAAAATTCCATCCAACTTTTACTGCTATATTTAACAAAAGCGCATTAAACGCAACCCATAGTATGTATACTAGAAAACTCATATTGATACTCTATCAGAGTCTACAAAGAATTTGTGAGTAATTAGCATTTTTATTCAAATTCCAAGAAAAATACTTTTGCAGGTGCTATGCTTCGCATGCTGGCATGCGCTAGTATACTAAGTATACCTAGTATACCTATAGTATTTAATGTACTAATAGAGTACTAATAGTAATATAGTTATATGAAAATGATCGCAATAGTAGAATCTGAAGACTGCGGACCCTTCGTGGTTCTTGATGAAGACATCATAAGCATTGTTAAATGCTCTGATTTCTATATTGCCGCAACTTTTTGCGCTTTTACTGGAAGAGCAATTACTTGTGAAATAGATGAGAAATGTGCTGAAGAGTTAATCGATAATGGTGTAAAATGTCTTGACTTCAATGATGAGTTACCAATCGCTAAAGAAAAAATAGACAAAGAGAAAAAAGATTAATTAAATATGAAAAGAATCAGCTGGTTTAGCGTACAGAATACTGACATAAGCGGTGCTTTATGGTCCAGTCAGGGATATACAAATGCTGCGGTAAGTACAATTACAAGCATACAAGAAAAAGGCGTAGCTGTTTCATTTAATGATCCAGAAATACCATTTCATATCAACTTCTGTCAGCCTTATTATTATCAGCTAAATAATACATATAATGTAGGGTATACTCCTTGGGAGTCAACAAAAATACCAGAAGGCTGGCATTACAATATGAATGTTTGTGATGAAATCTGGACAACTTCAAATTTTGTTAAAGATGTTTATCTTAAAAATGGAATAGAAAAAGATATATATGTTATCCCTCACGGTATATCTTCAGAATTTAGAATTCTTGAAAGAGAACTTACTGGAAGGTTTAATTTCTTACACATTGGTGGAGATGCTAAAAGAAAGAATGCACAACTTGTTGTTGATGCTTTTCTAGAACTTTATGATGGTAATGACGATTTTAGATTAATACTTAAATACAATAAATTTTGTTTTGCAGAAGCATATGTTGACGGTAAGTTAGTACAAGCAGATCAACACCCTCAAATTGTAGGTATTCCAGATATATTCTCTAGCGATGAGATTGTTTCTCTTTATCAGAAATGTCATTGCATGGTATACCCAACAAGCGGTGAGGGTTTTGGAATGATTCCTTTTGAAGCAATGGCTACTGGGATGCCTACGATTGTCACAAACTTAACTGGCTGTGCAGACTTTGCGCATTACGGAATCCCTCTTAGCGCAGAATATGGCGAAGCAACCTTCAATAGCCACTCCTACGCCACTGACACTGGTAATTGGGCTATTCCAGATTTTGAGGAATTATTGCTTCATATGACAAATGTTGTTAATGAATATGACCTTTTTAAAATGCTTGCATTGAATTCCGCAAAAATTATTCACCACAGTCACTCGTGGTCCGCTGTTGCTGATATGATGCTAAACAGATTCGAACAATTCGAAAAAAACATTACACCTAGGTAATAAGTCTTGCACTTAGTGCCCAGCTTGGTAAAATTGTTATCTACACTATTAAGGAGTTTTATGGTTCCCCCTATCCCCGTTGAAGGGCTTTTTTCTTTCAAACTAAGCGATGATTTCGTATCATCTTACAAAAACAAACAAGCGCCATTTGGCTATAGGGATGCCGCTGGCAACTCTGTTGGAGAAATCACTTTCCTAAGAACCTATTCTAGAAAAAAACAAGATGGAACCAAGGAGACTTGGGCAGATGTATGCGAGCGTGTCATTAACGGCATGTACTCTCTCCAAAAAGATCATTGTCGCAAAAACCGACTCCCTTGGAGCGGTGTTAAAGGACAAGCAAGTGCTAAGGAAGCTTTTGATCGTTTATTCAATTTAAAGTGGACACCACCAGGTCGTGGACTTTGGATTATGGGAACACCTCTTGTCAATCAGCACAAGAACTCGGCTGCTTTGCAAAACTGCGCTTTTGTATCAACATCTGAGATGACAAGAGACAATCCATCTGAGCCTTTTGCTTTCCTTATGGAAGCCTCAATGCTTGGAATTGGTGTTGGATTTGACGATAAAGGTGCTGATAAAGATTTTTCAATTTATGAACCCAATAAAGGGACAATCACGCATGTGATAACAGATGACCGTGAAGGATGGGCAATAGCAACATCAGAACTCATTAATTCATATTTGAAACCAGATCAAAACTATATTGAGTTTGATTATTCACTCGTTAGACCTTACGGTTCGGTTATTGCAACATTTGGTGGAACAGCATCTGGACCTGAGCCGCTTGAAAAACTACACAAAGCCATTAAGAAAAAATTTACAGGTCGTGCAGGTCAGAAATTGACATCCGTTGATATTGCAGATATTGGCAATCTAATTGGTGTATGCGTTGTATCGGGCAATGTGCGCAGATCAGCAGAATTGTTTATTGGCAAGAATACTGAAGAGTTTTTGAACCTCAAGAATTCAGAAACCTTTCCTGAAAGAAACTCTTATGATCCTGAAAACCCCGGCTGGGGCTGGATGAGTAATAACTCTATTGAAACCACAGTTGGCGCAGATATCTCAAACATTGTTGATGGCATTGCTCTCAATGGTGAGCCTGGGGTTATTTGGATGGACATGTCTAGAAAGTATGGTCGCTTAATTGATCCACCAAACAACAAGGACTGGCGTGTATCAGGATACAACCCCTGTGCAGAGCAGTCACTTGAGTCCTATGAGTGCTGTACGCTCGTTGAGACTTATTTAAATCGCCATGAGTCACTTGAGGACTATAAGCGTACTTTAAAGTTTGCATACCTCTACGCAAAGACTGTAACTCTTCTTCCAACCCATTGGGAAAAGACAAATGCAATCATGCAAAGAAATCGCCGTATTGGAGCATCCATGTCTGGCATTGCTAATTTTGCTGACAACCATGGAATCCCCAAACTTCGTGAATGGATGGATGAGGGATATGAAGTTATTAAGAGATATGACAATATTTACTCTGAATGGTTTGGTATTCGTGAATCAATCAAGATGACAACAGTTAAGCCTTCCGGCACTGTTTCTATTCTTGCTGGAGAATCACCGGGAGTTCACTGGACACCGGGAGGTAAATATTTCAACAGAGCTATTCGCTTTGCCAACGATGATCCGATGCTTCCTCTTTTCAGAATGGCTAACTACAGAGTTGAACCCGCTTCCGAGTCCCCAGACACTACATCTGTTGTGTTCTTCCCAATTAAGTCTGATGCGAAGAGGGCCGAGAGAGATGTAACTATTTTTGAAAAAATGGCTCTTGCTTCTGTTGCTCAAAGATACTGGTCAGATAACTCAGTATCTGTAACAATCTCGTTTGACTCAGAAACTGAGCAGAAGTATGTTGGAACAGTTCTTCACATGTATGACGGTCAGTTGAAAACTGTTTCATTCCTGCCATCAGGAAACTTTACATATCCACAAATGCCTTACACGCAAATT
>Ga0209596_1004177_pt1 | contig 11112 bp, 5 predicted proteins | sample M_130807_MF_Meta_FD_187314 | JGI IMG/M metagenome (GOLD analysis project Ga0209596, IMG submission 187314) | Freshwater microbial communities from Lake Montjoie, Canada to study carbon cycling - M_130807_MF_MetaG (SPAdes) (version 2) | ecosystem: Environmental > Aquatic > Freshwater > Lake...
ATATATCAATTAAGTGATGTGATGGAACCGACAACAAAAAAGACGAACCACACAAAGACTTTTACTATACCAGGTACAAAGATTAATAATCAAATCTTCCAACATATATATGAGAATGGTTTTTCATCATTTGCTTATAATCCAAATCTTAAATTAAATGCTCAGGTTTTGGTTAATGGTAATCAATACTTTTCAGGAGCACTCCAATTAAACGAAATAATAAAAGTTGATAATAAAATTATTGGTTATGATATTACAATATACGGACTATTCGGAATGTTTTTTAATAATATAGCAAACTCTAAACTAATTGATATAGTTGATTTAAGTGATTTTAATCATGAGTGGGATACACAAACAATTGCTGCAAGTTGGAAATACTGGATAAGACAAAATGGATTAATAACTCCATTCAGTTTAGGAAATGGTTATGTATATCCACTTGAATATAGAGGAGAAGTTAGTAATCTTTTTGATGCTGAAAGTATGAAACCAGCCGTATATGTTAAGACTATATTTGATAGAGTTTTAAAAAGTCAAGGTGTAAGTTATGAGAGTGATTTTCTTAACAGCACTATATTTAGAAAATTAATAATGCCCTATACTGGTGAGGATAAAATTGCTTTAAGTGCTTCTCAATCCGATGCAGCTTCAACATGGGTGAAAACATCCGAGACGGTAAGTGGATGGACTTCAATTATTGATGGTGATAGTAAGACAAATAAGTTTTATCCACCCGTTAAAGTTGGATTTGATGATAGACTTAATGCACCTGCTCATGATGCAAATAACAACTGGTCTGTTTTGTATAAGACTATGACGGTTCAAAAAAATGGAACATATAATCTCGCTGTAACCGTACCATTAAGAGTTAAAATTGATGGATACACAACAGATGGTAGTGTTGAAAATTATGTATATTGGGTTGGTGGTCCATTTGAGATGAGATTAAGATTGGTTAATCTATCAACTGGCGTAACCCTTAATTCAACTGCTGCAACCTTAACCGATGCCAGATGGAATAGTGGAAACCCACATGTTATGAATTTAACAACGGGTGAATTTACAGAAGAGATAAGACCAGAGACAAGTTGGACTGGACCTCTTCATTCTGGAAACACATTAGCGGTTTATATTGATTGGTGGAGCACGGCTTCAAACTTTACTTATAAGTTTAGACACGCTGATTTGATTACTGGACTTGCCTTAAATCAAGTTAATTTAGTTACACATTTAGTTGTTGATAATAAAACATTCACATCAGGTTCATCAGGAACATATGACCCCTATTCAACAGCACAATTTGAAATGGCTTTAATTGATGAGGATGTTGCGTTAGGTGATACGATGGATATGAATGCGTTTATACCAGATATGAAGTCGGTTGATTTTATAAAAGAAATAAATAAATTATTCAACCTATATTGGATTGAAATTGGTGATAATCATTTTAAGATAGAACCAAGAAATGATTTTTATAAAGGTGGGAATATACACGATTGGACTTATCAAATTGATAATGCTAAGGAAATTAAAATTGAACCCCTATATGATTTACAAGATAAAAAATACACATTCACATATGCGGAAGATACTGATTATTATAATGAAGACTATATGGCATCTTATGATGAGGTATACGGGACTAAGACTTTAGAAGTTAATAATGATTTTGTTGTTGAAACACAAGAGGTTAAATCCACATTCGGAGCATGCCCAACAGTTCAACATTTAAATTCAAATAGAATGTTGCCCGAATTTGTTAAAGATGATAGTGGTTTAAAATCAAATACAAAAACAAAAACCAGAATTATATTTTATGGTGGATTAAAGACGACCACACAATGGAAGATGTTTGATAAATATATAAACCTATCAACAAGTTTTTATCAATATCCATATAGTGGACATCTTGATGATTGGGAAAATCCAACAAATGATTTAAGTTGGGGAACACCAAAGAAGTTATATTTTCCATGGGTTAATATAACCAATAATAATTTATTTAATAAATACTGGAGGTCTCACGTTGAAGAGGTTACAGATAAGAATAGTCATTTATTAACGGCACAAATTATATTAAGTGAAATTGATATGATTAATTTAGACCTACGAGATACTATACAGGCTGATAATGTTTATTATAAAATAAATAAAATAACACATAACCCCTTAAATAATATAGCAGAGGTTGAATTAATAAGACAAAAAGATTATATATCATTCTCACCTTCAACAATATCATCTCTAACGGTGCCTGATAAGTTTACAAAACCATTAAAATTTGGTGGTGGAACATTTACAGAGATTGGTGTAAGTGGTTTATTAAACCCAAGAGGGATTTTAACACCTAAGATGTTATTAACGCCATATATTATGAATAGGATAAACCCGATACATGATATACTAACAGCTTATACTATATTGGATGGAGTTGATAATTGGAACCCAAATCTCACAAAGGCTGATATATTCGGTGATTGGATACCAAAGACAAATTATTACGCAACTAAAAACCCACAACCTGGTAATAATTTTATATCATTACAGGCTGGTCATGTTGTAAGTGGAAAACAAAACTTCATAGACCCATCATCAAATAAGGTTAAAGTTAATGGTGATAATAATAATATCGGAAAAGGATGTGAGAATATAACTATAACTGGAAATAATAATCAAATATGGGGTGGTGTTAATAACATAACCATAGTTGGAGATAATCAAATTGTTAAAGTTAGTGATTGGACTTATATAGAGGGTATAACAAGAAATATATCAATGATAATATCACCGACTAATAATGTTGGAACTGGTGGAGTTATAAGAGGTGGAAAAAATAGTGTAAGTGCTAACCGAATTATTAACGGTGGTCAAGATTAAACAAAATATATTAAAATTATATTTATATAAAAGAATAAGAAACTTATGAGTTGTAATACAACAGACGATGTAAGAATAATAATGAAATATAGCACTATATCTGGTGCAACTCCTTCAATCCCCCTTTCGGACAATCATGAAGATGGAACATGGATACCAACTGATTTATATATTGGTGAATTCTTTACAAACGCGGCTGATGATACTTATTGGATTAGAACTGATAATGGTATATCACAATTGTTTGGCGGAACTGGCGGAACTGGTTCTTTTATTGGTGATTTTGTCAATATCTCAGGTGGTACTTTTAGTGGATTGGTTTTTGCCCCAACATTTTCAGCAAATTATTTAGTAGGTGGTACTGTATCAGGGGATACAATAACGGCTGATTATTTTATTGGTGGAACATATAGTGGTGATGGTTCTTTATTAACAGGAATTGTTGCAACGTGGTTGGGTGGTACTGTATCGGATGGAGTATATTTTACAAATGAGGCTAAGTTTACGAATGATACTTGGTTGGATGGAAATGTGTTTTCAACATCTGGAATTAATATATCAGGTAGTGTTAGTATATCAGGTGGAATTTTAACATCGGATTACTTTGTTGGTGATGGGTCTGGATTAACAAATCTTCCAACTGGAACTTTTAGTGATATTTATACAACTGGGGCGACTTTAAGTGGTGATACAATTATATTTTCAAGAAATGATAGTAACACATATGATATTGATTTAACCCCTATATTAAATCAACAATCAATTACAACAATGACATGGGATAGTTCAACAGATGAACTTTTAACGACTTTTAACGACGCTTCTACAATTGGGTTGACGATTGATAGTTTCGCACAAGTTAGTTCAACAGGGCCTATAACAGCACCTGAATTTTATGGTGGTATATTTTATGGTGAGTTTGTTGGAACATTTTCAAATGATATTTATACAATCTCTGCTACACTTTCAGGAACTGATGCTATCTTTACAAGAACAGATGGTGCCTCTTATTCATTAGACTTATCAACTTTTAGTGGAGGTGGTGGAGCTACTGGTGCTACTGGACCTGCTGGTTCAACTGGTGCTACTGGTGCTACTGGTGCTACTGGTGCTACTGGAACAGCTTCTTATCAAACATTAGAACAGACATTGATATTAGGAAACACGACTGGTGCAAATGATATTATTATTACAAATAATCAAAATATAAAATCTGCTGATGGGAATGCAAGTATAATTTTTAATCCAGCAATGATTGGTGGTTCTTATATTGGTATAACATCAGTCTATGGAAGCACAAACAGTTATATTTATTATGAACCGAATGCTATAACAATTGGAATTGTTGCTACACAGTATAGTAATATCGAAAGTAATGAAACTAATTTAAGTTCAAAAGAAATTATAGAGATAGGATTAACCAATTCATCAAAGATATATCAAGATATTGACAGTATAAGCTCAACAGTTATATCAACAACAAATGATAGAGATATGGCTGTTGATATAACAGGGAATTCAATAAATTCAACTGTTAATGAGACTTCAACTGGCTTTTATTCAACTGTTGGTATGAGAAGTCATCTTATAGAAACATATGTTCAAGATGGTGACTATTTATTTAGTGAGACTAAAAATGCTTATAAATATAAGACAAAGGTTGATAACCAAACATTAGATGTTAATAGCACTTTTACACAAGTTGAAGATAATGTAGAGATGTCTATAACTGATAATGGGTGGTCTACTTTTATTCAAAATACGTTGTCAGGTTTATCAAATGGTTCAAAACAACAAAAATTACAAATATCTCCAAATCCATCAATCTTTGTTACAGATGATAAAAGAGCGGAATGGACACAAACATCTGATGCTACAACAACTCTACTTATATATTGTGATATGGACCCAGCTACAACCGATACAAGTATAGTTCAAATTAAAGCTCACGTTAGAGGAATATCAAGTGATAAAATGTTGGGTTATGCTGCTGAAATAACATCATGGGTAAGAGTTAATCCTGCTGAATTATATCCAGTAACACAAATTGGAGTTGTAGATTATATTATTAAGAGTGAATTTACAACAGCCAATTCAAGTTTTGTTATATCTGGACCTAATATGTATATTGATGTAACTGGTGAGATTGGAATAACTATTGATTGGACTTGTAATGTTGAGATACTATATGATAAAAACACATTCTAAAAATAAATAATAATATGATAAACAATAATAATAATTTTAGTGATATATCGAGTATGAGTGCTTCCGTATATTATGGAGATGGTCAATACTTAACTGGAGTAATAGGTGCAACTGGTTCAAATGGAACGAGTGGAACATCTGGGGTTAATGGCTCATCAGGTACGAGTGGTTATAATGGTTCGGATGGTGATAGATACCATACGACATCAAGTAGTTCACTAACTCTTAATAGTAGCGGTACAGCTTCAATTATTACAGATGATTTAAATTTAGATTATTCAATAGCTCAAACAATTATAATTGCTCATGATTTAAGTAATCATCAACATGGAACGGTTATTAGTTATAACCAATCAACTGGAGTGTTGGTTTTTGATAAAACCAATAAAACTGGAACTGGAACATACACATCTTGGGAGGTTAATTTAGATGGTGCTGTTGGTATAGCTGGTTCAAGTGGAACATCTGGGGTGAATGGTTCATCAGGTACATCTGGAGTTAATGGCTCATCAGGAACATCAGGGGTGAATGGATTAAATGGTTCATCAGGTACGAGTGGAGCCGTTGGTGCTGCTGGGACATCAGGAACATCTGGTGGTGGAGGTGGCGGAACAGCATCGGCAACTATGTTTAATTCAATTGTTGTTCCATCTTTAAATTCAGGCTCAATTCCATGGTACAAATTGAATATACCCGCAACTACGTTTGGTGTTACCACTTTTAATTTACAAAGTACGACATCGTCAGGTGTTATATATTTTTCACCAATTAATTTAGTAAGTGGTGAGGTTATATCAGAAATTGCTGTTTATTGTTCAGGTTTAGTTGCTGGAGTAACAGCATCAATTGGTTTATATTCAATATCACTTGATATTAATGGAAGATTTTATGCAAGCACTTTATTAACAACATTTGGAAATGTATCACTTGCTTCGACTGGTAGAAAAACTATAACTGGATTATCATATACTATACCATCATCAAGTTATGGTATATTTTATACTGCTATACAACCAACTGGTGCAAACGGAACTCCAACTATCAATGGACCAGTCAATTCTTCTTCAGTAATTTATTATGCGGGACTTAATAGCACAACAATGGATAGACCTATGACAACCTTAACTGGTGCTTTGAGTGGATTACCATCAACTATAACATCGGCAACTTGGAGCACATATGCCAATCAAACAACTTATCCATATATTGGATTTAGATAAAAAAAATATATTAATATGATAAGATTAGACACACACGAAACATGGGAGAAACAAGATGATGGGACTATGTTATTGATAAAATCCGAACAAGAAGAAGTTGAAATTAAAACCGATGAGGATTTAATAAAAGAGAAACAAGATGAATTATTAACAATTTATAATGAGATATTATTATTACAAAATAAAGCCCTATAATGAGTTTAATAATAAGAGATGATAATAAAAGATATATTCTAAATTTAAATGGGAATATATTAGAATTGTTGGTATATGAATTAACCGTTTGGAACCCAATAACGAGACAATATGATTTAAGTTTAAGTGAAACTATAAATTTAAGTGGTGGTGTTACTGATACTTTTTTAACAGGGGATGGAAGGACAGCAAGCGTTGTTGATGGATTAATAATTAGTATAATATAAAAAAATAAATAACTATGGCAGATAATATTAAAATAGATTTATTGATTAATGCGGCTCAAAGTGCTAAGACTATTCAAGAGACTAAGAAAGCCCTTAAAGATTTGAAAAGTGAGGCGTTAAATTTAACTGAAGGTACTGCTGCTTTTACAAAAGTCGCAACTGCTGCTGGTCAATTACAGGATAAGATTGGTGATTTAAGTGCAACGACTAAATATCTGGGTGATGATTTAAGAAATATAAAAGCAATAACTGGTATAGGTCAGGGAATTGCTGCTGGATTTGCTATTGCATCTGGTGCTGCTGCTCTTTTTGGAGGTGAGAATAAAAAACTGCAAGAGAGTATGGTTAAGTTACAGGCTATAATGGCGGTGATGCAGGGGATGGAACAAATTGGAGCAGTTCTTCAAAAACAAAGTGCTGCAGTTCTTGGTATAAAAAATGCTGTTACAAAAACTGCAATCTTTTTAACATCCGAACAGGCAGTTGCTGAGGCTGCTGAGGCAGTTGCTGCTGGAACTGCAACAGTTGCTCAAAGAGCCTTAAATGCTGCTATGAATGCAAATCCAATTGGTATATTAATCACTTTAATACTTGCTGGTGTTGCTGCTTTAAGTTTATGGGGTGGTAAGACAAAAGAATTAACAGAGGAACAAAAAGCACTTAATAAAACTTTATTGGATATGAGAACCAATAGTGAAGTTGAACTTAAAACTTTTAATTCACAAATTGAAGCATTAAAAGGATTAAAAACTGGAAGTGAGGAAAGAGCAATTGCAATTAAAAAGATTAACGACCAATATGGGACAACATTAAAAAATCTATCCGATGAAAATGCGTTTTTAATTCAAGTCAAAATCGCACAAGATGATTATGTTGAAGGTTCAAAAAGAAGATTACTTGCTAAAATGAACGAGAGTAAGGTTGAAGCATTATATACAGCGGCTCAAAAACAAAGAGAAGAAGGTGGTAGAATTGCGAGTATAAAAGCAGAAATTGCGAGTATAAAACAACAACACTATTTTAATGAAGAATTTAGAAAGGCAGATTTATCACATTGGAATGAACAGCTTGTTGGCGAAGCAGCAAAAAATGATAAAATTGCTAAATCTTATGAAGCACAAGCAGATAAATTATTAAATATAAATGCTGAAATGATGACGGCTGAAACCGCAGCACAAAAAGCAGAGAGATTAAAACAAGAAGCGGCAACAAAAAAAGCAGATGATGATAAAATAGAGGCCGATAAAAAAACTGCTGCTGATAATATAAAAGCAGCAAAAGCAACAGCCGCTCAATTATTAAAAGATAAACAAGAGGCATGGAAAAAAGAGCAGGAATTAAAAAAGGCTCATCAAGATATTTTAGATAATTTAGAAAAATATATTTATGAGACAAATAATGAATATCTTAGTTTAACCTATGAAGCATATGTAAGTGCTTATGATAAAGAGTTAGCACTTTTGGAATTAACAAAAGATGAAAAGATAAAAGCACAAAATGAATTACTCGCTGCTCAATTAAAAGCAATTGAAGATGGGATTAAAAAAGATTTAGATGCTCTTGGACTTTATGGTGCTGCTTATGATAAAGAATTTAAAATAAGATTAACAAAAGCAACAACGGCTGGAACTGTATATGCAGCGGCTGTTAATTCAACAAATCAATTGGTTGTTGCAATCACAGAGACATCCGAAAAAGAGAGGACAAGAATAGTTGATGAGGAGAATAAAAAGAGATTGGAATTATCAAGAAAAGCCACTGAGATTATATTAAGCAAGGATGATTATAAAAACTTTACTGAATTTCAACTTGGTGTGGAAAGGGCTGTTACTAAAAGGACACTTGATGCAAGTGAGTTTGGAATTAGAAGAGCAGGAAATTTTATTGATGCAATAAAAAACATATTTAAAAGAAGTGATAGTGTTACAATTACTCGCCCTTTAAATATGGTTCAAATGCGTCAATTTACAGAGGATATGGATATTAATGAAAAAGAATTATCCCCTATAATTACAAGAACAATTAAAGATTTTTTAAGTCTAAAAGATGGTATAGAAACTTCATTGGGTCAAAGTGATGAGGGTAATAATATGTTATTAAAAATCTATACTGATAAATTTCAAATAATTAAAGAACAAGAGGAAAAGATAAATGCTGAAAGACAAAGACTTGCAACCCAAGAAAAACCAGCAGTTCCTTTTAGTGTTGCTGGTGCTGGAAAATCTGGAATTGAAGGTTTAACAAATGAGGAGAGGTCTTCATTGGAAGCCGAATTGACAAAAAGATATGATGGAATTATTATTGCTAGAAAATCTATATTTGATAGTGAAATAAAAGGTTTATATACTGATTATAAAAAGGATTATGATAGTATAGAAAGTTCAACTGAACCGACTAAAAAGAAAAATAAAAGAAAAGAGGAGTTAAATACTGAATACTTTAAAAAGATTGAAAAATTAACTGATGAAAATGAAGATGCTTTATTGGTTATTGGTAGAGCATATGGTAAGGTAAGTGATGAGGAATTAAACGAATATCATAAAAGAAAACTTGCAAAGAAAAAGGCTCAAAGTGATAAAGAAAAGGTTTTACAACAAAAATTAAATGATGAACTTTTACAATTGGAAATGGCAGCACAGGCTGCAACTTTATCTATATTTAATAATCAAATGGATTTAAGAGCAAAAGCTAATCAAAAAGCATATGATGGAAAGATTGCCCTTATAGATGCTGAGGAAAATGCTTATAAAAATGCACAAGCAAACCGAACAACATTACAACAGGCTCAATATGATACTGAACTTGGATTTGCCGAACAAAGAAAAAATGCCGAAAGAGTAAGACAACTTGAAGAGGATAAAATTAAAAAGAAACAATTTAACGCACAAAAGATAAATGATGCTGCGACAGTTGCTATTAACACAGGAGTTGCTGTCTCTAAAACAATTGCTGAACTTGGTGGTGTTGGTGCTCTTACACCACCTGGTATCGCTTTAATTGCTGCTATGATTGCTGGTGGTGCTATTCAAGAAACATCAATTTTATCAAAGAAATATATTCCAACATATGCGACGGGTGGTTTAGTTAATGGACCTGGAACTGGAACAAGCGATAGTATAGATGCGAGACTATCAAATGGTGAAAGTGTTATAAATGCAAAATCAACCTCTATGTTCGCACCTATGTTAAGTGCTATAAATCAAGCTGGTGGTGGAGTTGCTATACCACATACAAAAAGTAATATATTTACTCCAAATGCTTTAACATCTGGTGGTTTAGATACTGATGGAATAATAAACGCAATTAATGAATTAAATAACAGACCAATTGAAACTTATGTTAAAGAGGTTGCCGTTACAAATAGTCAAAATAGAGCTGATAAATTAAAGAGAAGAACATCCTTCTAATATACAAAAAATACAAAAAATATATTTATATTATGGAATTAAAAACTTATAGAGTTATAGTTAATGCTGATGATGATTTAACGGGCGTATATGCCGTATCATTAGTAGACCAACCAGCAATTGAAGTTGATTGGATTAAATTAGGAAAAGTTGAAGAGTTTTTATTCTCTGCAAATCCTGATAAACAAATGTTGTTTGGACCTCTTTTGATACCAAATAAATTGATATTAAGAAAAGCAGCTGATGGTGAAATGTTTAATATAATGTTTGATGCTGAGACTATCCAAATCATCGCTGATAAATATAATGAGAATAAAATAAATGATATATTTAATTTTCAACATAGTAATGAAAAGGTAAATGCTGTTTTATTACAAAACTGGATTACTGGAAAAAATGATAAGTCTCATGATTATGGATTTGATTTACCAGAGGGAACTTGGTTCGCTGGTGTTAAAGTTAAAGATGAGAACTTTTGGATGAATGAAGTTAAGACTGATAAAGTAAAAGGATTTTCAATTGAGGTGAAGGCTGATGTTGAACTTATAAAAATGACGGCGGAGGCCGATAAAAATGAAAACATAAAACTTATGGATTACAAAACAAGAGATGGACTAACCCTTAGATGGGATGGTGATGCTGCTGTTGGAAGTGAAGTGTCTTTAGTGTTGGAAGATGGAACTGCGGTTGCTGCTGATAACGGGACATACGAATTGGAAGATGGAACAAAAATCACTATTGCTGATGGTATGGTTAGTGAAATCATCGCTGCTGATGCTGCTGCAACTGGAGATATGGCTATCGCACCTGACACAACAGGATTATTAGAGGTGGTACAACCACTTATCGAAGAATTGAGAGGCGTTATTGCTGAACTATCATCAAGATTAGACAAATTAGAAAATGTTGAAACTATTGAAGAAGAAACAACATCAACTGAAATGGCTAAAATTACTGAACTTGAAGCGAAGTTGG
>Ga0209596_1004182_pt1 | contig 11107 bp, 10 predicted proteins | sample M_130807_MF_Meta_FD_187314 | JGI IMG/M metagenome (GOLD analysis project Ga0209596, IMG submission 187314) | Freshwater microbial communities from Lake Montjoie, Canada to study carbon cycling - M_130807_MF_MetaG (SPAdes) (version 2) | ecosystem: Environmental > Aquatic > Freshwater > Lake...
ATGGACGTAGTACTAATAATCGCTCGCATCTTGTTTGCTGGCATCTTTATCAACTCAGGCATCATGCATCTCACCAAACTTGATGCAATGACTGGCTATGCCACATACAAGAAAGTCCCAGCTGCAAAGCTGAGCGTGATCGTTTCAGGTCTGATGATTCTTGTAGGCGGCCTCTACATCGTATTTGGTGTCTATGCAGATCTTGGCGCACTACTTATCGCCATCTTCTTACTCCCAACAGCTTTCATGATGCATGCTTTCTGGAAAGAAGCTGATGCAACAGCAAAGCAAAATGAATCTATTGGATTCTTTAAAGATCTCTCACTTGCTGGTGCTGCATTGATTATCTTTGCACTAGTTGGTTCTGGTGCAGATTTTGGCCCAAGTATCACAGGTGCTTTTTTCGACTTCTAATTTATTATCAGGAAAAGCCCCGTGGTGAAAACTGCGGGGTTTTTCTATTTATTAATGATGTGAGATTGATAGCCAGCAAGTAGCAACATCACGATGGGATATGACATCGCAATTGGTAGCGATGTCACTTGAGCAATAGCACCAGTGACCGATGGGCCAATAAAATAACCAGCCAAACCAATAACACCGACACGTGCAATTGCAACCGATGAAGCAACACCTGGCACTTGTGAGGCTGCCAAAATATAGGCTGGAAACATTGGCCCGATACCAAGACCAGCACATGCAAAGCCGATATTTATTACCAAAAGGGCGAGTAATGGGTGAGCATCAGAGAGCGGAACAGCAATTGCAATACCCGCACCTAGACCTGTACCGCCTAAATAACCTCCAAGGAGCACTGTTTTTCTAGGACCAAAGTGATCCAGAGCTCTATCTCCAAGAAAACGAGCGGTAATCATCGCCAATGAGAAGGTTGCAAAGGCGGAGGCATTTACACCTTTACCAAAGCCCATGTCATCACGCAGTAAAATTGCGCCCCAATCACTTGCCGCACCCTCTGCAATTAATCCACCCAATAAACCAATTCCCATCCCCCACAGCGGTAATACGCTTTTACCAAAGAAGGGGATTTTGGCCGCAGTCTCTTCATCTCCGCCAGCGTGATCATCTAAATGTGGTGGCAATAGCTGCATACTTGATGGAATAAATAGAACGAAGCAGGCAATTCCAACTCCGACTAAATTATCGCGAGGCGAAATATGTTTTGATATTGCCCCACCTAGCACCGTCGTAACAAATGCGCCACTACTCCAGAGTGCATGAAAAGATGACATCACGCGCTTACCCAAAAGCTTTTCAATGACAACGGCCTGTGTGTTAGCAGAGATATCTATGCTGGAATAACCCAGACCCATTACAAATAATCCTGTAATTAAAGTGATAGGCGAAGTCGCAAGGCCCATCAAAATTAACCCGATAGGCATGACAAAAATTGCAATATTAATAACTTTTTTACTGCCATATGTATGGATAAGGCGACCAGATAGCTGGGCTCCGATGACGGCACCAATCGTGCTCGACAGTAGAATCAAACCGAGTTGGCCATTGTTGAGTCCATTGGAATCTCGAATCTCAGGAATCCGTGCGACCCAGGCCATAGATACAACGCCGATAAAGAAGAACGTGGCCCACAAGCTATTTCGAGCGCGTTTGGCCGATGTAAGTAAATCAATGCTCATAAGAGTCGTAACGGTAACTGACAAGAGGTGCTGAGTCTGCTTACACTGCCATATGTTCTTTTCCTTTTGGCCACATAAAGAGGACTTTTCAAGAACCCGTAAAGGTCTAGTCACAGATTTCATCGCCGGGTTGACTGTTGCAATTGTGGCTTTACCCCTTGCTATAGGTTTTGGAATCACCTCAGGAATGTCAGCGGCAGCAGGTTTGATCACTGCAATCATTGCTGGATTTTTAGCTGCAATTTTTGGTGGATCTAAATACCAAGTGAGCGGTCCAACAGGTGCGATGACAGTTATTTTGATTCCAGTTGTGCACCATTACGGAGTAGCTGCGATCCCTGCTCTGGGGCTGATGGCTGGATTGATGGTCATTGTGATGGGCATTTTTAAATTAGGTGCCTTCATTAACCGTGTTCCATGGACGGTTATTGAGGGCTTCACTGTTGGGATAGCAGTCATTATTTCTTTGCAACAGATTCCTCTTGCACTTGGAATGACAAAAGGGGCTGGTGAGAAAAGTTACGCTGTTGCCTGGAACACACTGAAGGATGCATCTCATGCTGGCCTTAACTATTCTTCCCTTCTTACCGTTCTAATGACCTTGATCATCAAGTTTTCCTGGCCTCAGCTTTCTTCTCGCATCGGCATTAAGCGCCACATTCCTGGCAGCTTTATTGCTCTAATTTTAGTAACTTTGCTAGTCAAAGCTTTCTCCATAGACCTTGCAACTATTGGAAACATTCCTCGCTCATTTGGCACCTATGAAAAACCCATCCTTGATAATCTGACTGCGCTTCTTCTTCCGGCTCTTTGGATTGCACTTCTTGCAGCAGTTGAATCCTTACTCTCTGCCCGAGTAGCCGATGGTCTTGCCCATAATAAACTTCATTTTGAGCCCAACCGCGAACTCTTTGGTCAAGGCTTAGCAACTCTGACCGCTTCTCTCTTTGGTGGAATGCCGGCAACTGGTGCTATCGCTAGAACAAGCGTGAATGTTAGATCGCATGCACAATCTCGCTTGGCCTCTGTTTTTCATGCAGCAGTGCTTCTCTTTATTGCACTCATTGCCGCCCCTCTTGTTAGCCAGATCCCTACGGCAGTAATTGCCGGATTATTACTGGGAACTAGCTATCGAATTCTGAATCCAGTTTCTCTTATGGAGTCACTGCGCACAACAAAGGTAGAGGCTATGACTTTGCTTGTGACTGCAATTAGTACGGTTGTGATTGATTTAATTTGGGGAATGGCCATAGGCATAGCGCTGCATATGATCTTCACCCACTACTCTAAAAAGCCTTCAACGATATAGAATTAGACCCATACCAACTTAACAAGGAGTAATCCGTGGACAACATCACCGCCTTTAATAATCATCTCCCAGTCAAAATCCGCTTTGGAGAAGGTGTAGCAGAGACTCTTCCTGCAGTCGTTGCTGAACTCGGTGCGAGCAAAGTTTTCCTGATGGTGGATGAAGGAATTGGACGATTCAACCCGGCTGCAGAAAAGTTAATTAGCCAACTGCAGAGTACTCAAGGTATTTCAGTTACGGTATTTGAAAAGCCAGCGGGTGAACCAACTATTCAAATGGTCGATGATTCAATCGCTGCGCTCAAGGCTGCCGGCTCTGATGTCGTTGTAGCACTCGGGGGCGGTTCTGTCATCGATACTGCAAAAGCGGCACGTTTGTGTGCCCAACTCAACTGCACATTCCGTGAGTTCCAATCTAAAGCTCCGGTCTATCCAGCGCCAACTTTGCCGTTAATTGCACTTCCAACTTCAGCTGGAACTGGCTCAGAAGTATCTGGTGGCTCTGTCATTTCAGATCCAGAGGCGGGGCGCAAAGCAGGAATTGCTAATGGAAACCTGCGTGCACAAGTTGCACTGGTTGACCCAGTCCTTACATACTCAATGCCACCTACTATGACGGCTAACACGGGAATCGATGCACTTGCTCAAGCCATCGCTGGAATTATCGCTAAATGTTCAACACCAATTGGAGACGCCATCGGGTATGAGGCAGTTCGTATGATGACTCCAGCCTTAGTTGCAGCCTTTAAAGATGGCAATGACAAAGTTGCGCGTGCTGGAATGGCATCAGGCAGCATGATGGCTGGCCTAACAATGAATATCTCTGACTGCACAGCAGAGCATTCATTGGGTCAAGCAATTGGTGGCTTAAAGCATGTTCCACATGGTTTAACAATTGGTTTAGTTTTAGTTGAGACCCTCACACGCGAAGCAAAAATCGTTCCTGAAAAGATGGAGCGAGTTGCAGATGCCATGGGTGTGCCACAAGATGGCACTAAGGATGGATCTCGTTGCGTTAATACTGTGAGGAAGATCCTGGCCCAGCTGCAATTCCCAGTGCTCTCATCTCTTGGTTTTATTGAAGGTGATATTGATGAGTTGGCTGAGATTGCATTAAAGGACTATTTCATTACTCAGGCTCCAAAACCGTGGAGTAAGCAAGAAGTAGTCGATGCATTTATGTCAGCACTCAAACTAGAGAGCCGTGTTGCTTAACTAGTGGAGGATGTTCTAACTAACCCTTCAGTTCTTCGGGTCACTGCGCTTTTAAAAGAGCTGGGCTGCTCTGGTGAACCCACAATTCTCTCGGAATCTGCCCGTACCGCAGTTGATGCAGCCAATGCTTTGGGGATTGAAGTTGGTCAAGTTGCATCCTCCATCGTTTTTAAACTCCCGAGTGGCAATCCACTTTTAGTGATTACCAGTGGGCGCCATCGTGTTGATACCGAGCTTGTCGCTAAGAACTTAGGGGTTGAAAAATTACACCGCGCCGATGCCGACTTTGTAAAAAATGCATCTGGCTTTTCAATCGGTGGCGTCTCCCCCGTTGGCTGGATTAATCAACCAGAAATAACTTTGATCGACGTAGCACTTAATGAACATCAAGTTGCTTGGGCGGCAGCTGGGCACCCACATTCGGTCTACCCAACCTCTTTTGCAGAACTATCGCGGGTAACGGGAGCGACTCCAATGATTGTTGGCGATTAAATGATTGTTGCCTACTTCTGGAAAGTTAAACCAACTGCGATTCCCTTTGCCTTTGTTGCAATGGCCCTTGATCGATTCATCTTACGTAAATCATCTAATGTGGGCTTCTTTAAATCTTTAGGAACTGGCAAAGGTGAGACTTTCACTCCTGCAGATGCCAATCCTCTTCGCTGGGGTTTAATCGCCGAAGTTAGCGATATCGATACATTCGATAACTCTTTTGTGATTAGGCAATGGCGCAAGAACTGCACAGATGAATTTCGCGCGCTACTTGAGCCAATCTCATCTCACGGGAAATGGGCAAAGCAAGAGCCCTTTCTTGCATCAGTAAAGGATTGGGCTGGCCCAGTTGTTGCAATTACACGAGCCCGTATTAAATGGCATCAAAACCTGCGCTTTTGGAACTCTGTGCCACCTGTAACAATGTCGTTGAAATCAGCTCCTGGATTGATATCTGCAATAGGTATTGGTGAAGCTCCCATTGGATTACAAGGCACATTTTCATTGTGGGAGTCTGGAGAGGCCATTAAGAATTTTGCATACAAAGGCGCAGCGCACCAAAAGGCGATTGCAGACACAACTACCTATAAATGGTACTCAGAAGAGCTCTTTTCCCGCTTTGCCGTGCGAGAAATACGTGGCTCAATTAATGACTAAGCCCTGACATAGGGCAGACTTACATCCATGTCGATTCGCCACTACTCGCCGCGCAGGAATCGCCGCCGGGCTATCTCGCGGCGTATGAATATTATGTTGGTCGCAGTTTTAACTATCGCAATTAGTCTACAGATAATTTATCCATTAATCGACGGTGAGTTTTTGCGGGTAGTAACAATCGCGGTAGTTTATTGGGGAGCAGGTGCGATGCTCTTGCACGCACTCCTTGCTTATGGCGCCCGATATGCAAGTATCTATTTTGGCTTCACATTTCTATTTGCCCTCATCATCGAACATATCGGTGTCATCACATCTTGGCCCTTTGGTGAGTACTCATACTCGCCAGACCTTGGCTTTCAGATATTTTCTGTTCCGTTAGTTGTCCCCTTTGCCTGGATCATGATGGCGCATCCAGTATTAGTTGCATCTAGACGTGTTGCAGGGCATTGGGTCTTTCTCTATGGCGGATTCGTAATGGCTGCATGGGATCTATTTCTTGATCCATTAATGGTTACGTCAGGTCGATGGACATGGGTAGTAAACGGTGCCCATGTTCCTTTTCAACCTGAGATTCCATTATCAAATACCTTCGGCTGGCTCTTATCTGCAATGGCCTTGATCGCTATCTTGCATTTAATTTTGCCACGCGATCGTCGAAAAGTCGGAGCATCTTTCTCAGCAGTAGATGCATTCTTGGTATGGAGTTTATTTTCAGGCATAGTTGGAAATCTCTTCTTCTTTGACCGCCCGGGTATTGCACTCTTTGCCGGCGGTATTTTTGGTGCTGTATTGACTCCCTACTTCTTTACACGCTGGTTAGGGCGCCCATAAAATCTATGCTTTGGCTCATAGCTCTGCCGACTGTGCTATTCCTGATTTCAACCATCAATTTTTTTACAATCAGGTCACCTCGCGCAGATAGCGAAATTGAGGATTCTGTAAGCGTAATCGTGCCACTGCGCAATGAAGCCGAGAATGTTTCAGGACTAGTCCAATCCCTGCTTTCACAGAAATCCCTTAAGAGAGTTGAATACATTTTTTTAGATGATAACTCTGAGGATGAGACTCTTGAACTCTTGAGATTGGCTTCATCGGGCTCTACCAATATGCAGATTATCAAAGGCTCGCCCTTACCACCGGGATGGATAGGCAAAAGTTGGGCGTTACACCAGCTCTTGGCTGCAGCCAATGGGACAATCATTGTCTCCATCGATGCCGATGTTCGCATCACCCCCGATGCAATAAGTAGATCAATCACGTTAATGAAATCAAGTGCCTTGGATTTTCTCTCTCCTTACCCACGACAGATCGCAAACACTCTGGCTGAGCGTTTAGTTCAACCTCTCTTGCAATGGTCTTGGATGACTACGCTGCAACTTCGTATAGCTGAGCGAGCTTCATTTCGATCAATGGCAGTTGCCAACGGACAGTTCTTTATTGTGCGCAAGGATGCACTTGTTCTTGCCGGTGGTTATGAATCAGTAAAAGCGGCTGTACTAGATGATGTCTTTCTGGCACGTGCACTGGTGAAATCTGGCGCGCATGGTGTCGTTGTAAATGGTGCCGACATTGCACGGTGCCGAATGTATACATCCTGGAGAGAGATAAAGGCGGGTTATGGCAAATCACTTCGCCATGCCTTCGGATCGACTTTTGGATCATTGTGTGCAGTTTTATTTATCTTTCTCACAGGTATTGCCCCACTAGTTTTCGCTCTTTTGGGTTCAATCTGGGGTGGGCTAGCCTTTGCACTCATAACAGGCACTCGAATATTGAGCGCCATCCGATCTCGGACTCGAGTCATCGATTCACTCTTTCATCCGATTTCAAGTACATTGCTTATCTATCTCATTATCTACTCGTATCTCATGCGGGGAGAGATTAGTTGGAAGGGCCGGGCAATATGAAGATCGTTGTCATCGGTGCTGGTATGGGTGGCATGACTGCGGCGGCTCGATTATCCCGCTCTGGACACTCAGTCACTCTCTATGAGGCATCGGATACATATGGCGGAAAGCTGCGTACTGAGTGGATTGGTAAGTTCGCATTCGATACGGGGCCATCACTCTTAACGTTACCGGCCGTGTATAAAGATTTCTTTATCCGTACGGGCAAACCACTTGGTCAGCTCTGTGAAATCAAGGCCGTTGACCCCTCCTTTGACTATCGATTTGCCGATGGCACAAGTCTGACATTTACAAACCTTTCTCGGCACCACACGCTTAACGCGATTCGCAACGCTTATGGCGAGGATGTTTCGCGGCAATGGGAGCAGATGATGAAGCGCGCCACAAAGATGTGGGATGTTTCGCGTGAGCCCTTTATCGAATCTGAACTTCGCTCCCCCTTCTCCCTCTTAAAACGCACAACCTTGATACGAGATATCTTTACGATTGCACCATGGAAATCTCTACGGGATTTTGCTAATGAGCAACTACCCGATCAGAGGCTTCGATATATTCTCGATCGCTATGCAACATATAGTGGTTCTGACCCACGTAAGGCTCCCGCAGTACTAGCCACAATCGCCTACGTTGAGGAGGCCTTTGGTGCTTGGCATATCAAAGGTGGGCTAGGAACACTTGCGCAGTTGGTCTATCAACGCTGCATCGATGTAGGTGTTGAATTTCATTTCAATAGTTCGGTAGCTGAAATTATGGTTGAAAAAGGCGCTGCCCAAGGAGTTCGGTTATCTGATGGCTCCATTATTACCGCCGATGCCGTTGTAGCTAATGCCGATGCCGTACTTATTTATAACCAGTTAATAAAGGGTGAAAAACGAAAACTTCGCAAGGTACGCAAGAATCTTAAAAGAGCTGATGCATCTATCGCCGGTTTTACTCTGCTTCTCGGGCTAAGAAAAGATGGCAGTGCACCCCTAAATCACCATACTATTTTGTTTCCACAGGACTACGACGCTGAATTTGATTCGATTTTTGAAGCCAAATTGCCTGTGGCAAATCCAACAATCTACATCTGTGCACCTAACGATGAGCAGATGGTCAAAGATGGCGGCCTTGAAAGTTGGTCTGTACTAGTAAATGCCCCTCACCATGGAAGTGATGGATTTGATTGGAGTGATGAAAACTTTGCCCGTATATATGCCAACAGCATTATCGACCAGATTGAGGCACGGGGAATTAGTGTAAGAGATCGACTTGAATCGCTCACGATTAGAACTCCTGCAGATTTAGAGCGCACCGTATTAGCACCTGGAGGTTCTATCTATGGAACATCTAGCAATGGAGCGCGAGCCGCCTTTATGCGGGCAAAGAACCGCTCGCCAATCAAAGGCCTTTTCTGCGTTGGAGGTTCGGCTCATCCTGGGGGTGGATTACCTCTTGTTGGAATGAGCGGTGAAATAGTTGCTAATGCAGTTGGGATCGCGCAAAGCGCACGACCAAAGTAAAGCTCACTACCTGTAAGGCCAGGAATCCATAGGCTAAAAATACAACACCAGGTATAGAGAGTTGAAACATCACTAAAGTAATAAAAAGAAAGCTTGCACGCACTGGTCGCTCAGCTGGAGTGACCACACCGATATCTGCAACATCTAATGAACTCAACTTTGCACGTGCATACTCTTGAAAAGCTGCGATGCTCCACAAAGTTATAGCAAGCCATGCTGGAATACCGATTACAAAGAGGGCGTATAGCCATAAGGCTTCACTAATGCGATCAACGACTGAATCAAGAGTTGCGCCCCATGCGCTATCACGCTTTTGGAATATAGCGACGCTGCCATCGATTCCATCGCAAAAGAGTGAAAAGACAAGGAAGAAAACCGCCCACCACGACGTAGCAACTATCGCTGTCATAGCAGCACTTACCAAGCCAAGCAGTGTTAACACATTAGGTGAGATTCTAAGTAAGGTGGCGATTAAAGCAAAGCGATAGGAAATCTTGAGCCACCAAGCAACTACGCCGGTAATAGGTGCATCACTATGCAAGCTACTCCACTTTGTATAAAACTCTTCTTTAGTGAGCATTGTTTAAGTTCCTATAAATTGCCATAGTCGCGGTTGAACTATTCATAGTATAGAAGTGCAGGCTGGGCGCACCAGCGCTTAGCAAATCCTCACATAACTGACTTGCTAGTTCGATTCCTAGGGCATGGACGGCATCGGCATCATCTTCGACGGCTGCAAAGGCCGCTGAAACTCTGGGCGGAATTGGGGTACCACCGAGTTCGGCCATACGGTGTAGCTGTTTAACATTAGTAATTGGCAGGATTCCAGGAATGATGGGCATGGTCGAACCACGTGCAGCCATTGCAGAGACAAGCTGCTCCCACTTAGATACCTCAAAGAAAAACTGAGTGGTTGCAAAGGTTGCACCTAAGCGCTCTTTGCGCAATAAAACATCTATATCTTTTTTTGAATCGCCATCTGATGATGGATGCCCATCGGGAAATGCTGCAACACCGATATCAAAGCCTCCAAACTCGCGAATGAGTTGGACGAGTTGATCTGCGTGAGTAAAGCCATCTGAGACTGGTGTCCACGGTGCACGAGGGCCACCAACTGGATCACCGCGCAGCGCTAATACGCCTCTAATTCCGGCGGCGCGATACATATGCAGAATTGAGATTAACTCTGGACGGTTTGAACCAACGCAGGTTAAATGTGCGACCGTTGGAATTTTAGTTCGCTGTGTAACCTCCTCGGTTACACCAATTGTTCTATTTCTTGTCGATCCACCTGCGCCGTATGTCACAGATACAAACTCTGGTGCCATGGGTTCAAGGGCCTGGAGGGCATCCCACAACCGAACTTCACCCTCACTATCTTTTGGGGGGAAGAACTCTAATGAGTACGAAGTGCGAACTACCACTCGGTGAGGGTACCGTTAAGGAGTGAGCACAGAGGCCAAGGCAGCACTGCAAGAGATTCGTGATGCCGTTGAGATTGAGCTATCAAAATTTCTACGCGAACAGACTACTTTTCTGCAAGCAATTTCAGGTGACTTAGCCCCTGTATCTACTGCGCTCTCATCTTTTCTACTCGATAGCGGCAAGCGCCTGCGACCTCTCTTTGCATATAGCGGATACCTGAGCACGAGTGCAGAGATATCGGCCCCTGACATTAAAGCCATTGCAAGCCTTGAACTTCTGCAGGCCTGCGCACTTATTCATGATGATCTTATGGATGGTTCAGATACGCGGCGAGGCAAGCCTTCTATACACCGCCACTTCGAATCCATTCATGTACAAGATGAGCTCGAGGGATTTGCTCCAGCCTACGGTCTTGCCGCTGCGGTTTTGCTCGGCGATTTAGCCTTAGTCTGGTCAAGTCAAATGCTCAATGAGGCAGGTCTTTCTCATCAACAGCTCCATGATGTCTCACCGATACATGATGAGATGCGCGTTGAGTTAATGGCTGGGCAGTTTTTAGATATTCATGAACAAACCCAGAAAACTACGGATCTGCAACGCTCTATAAAAATCGCCCGATATAAATCTGGCAAATACACCATAGAGCGACCATTGCACATTGGTCTTGCTCTTTCAGGTCGCCAATCCCCCGAACTTTTAGCCGCACTTTCAGCCTATGGTCTGCCACTTGGTGAGGCATTTCAGTACCGCGATGATTTATTGGGTGTCTTTGGTGAACCAGATGAAACGGGCAAGCCAGCGGGAGATGATTTGCGTGAGGGAAAGCGAACCGTCTTGATTGCACTAACTGATCTCGAATCTACCGATTCAATGCGCCAAGAGATTAAGAAATACTTTGGTGATCCTAATTTAGATGCAGATGGAGTTTCGATTGTTCAGGAGATCA
>Ga0209596_1004186_pt1 | contig 11102 bp, 13 predicted proteins | sample M_130807_MF_Meta_FD_187314 | JGI IMG/M metagenome (GOLD analysis project Ga0209596, IMG submission 187314) | Freshwater microbial communities from Lake Montjoie, Canada to study carbon cycling - M_130807_MF_MetaG (SPAdes) (version 2) | ecosystem: Environmental > Aquatic > Freshwater > Lake...
TTATCACCCATCCTTTTACCACCACCACTTGCACCGCTTGCACCCATCATTTTACCACCACCACTTGCACCGCTTGCACCATTATCACCCATCATTTTACCACCACCGCTTGCACCGCTTGCACCATTATCACCCATCATTTTACCGCCACCGCCACCGCTTGCACCGCTGGCACCCATCATTTTACCGCCACCGCCAGCACCCATGCCCATAGCACCCATACCACCCATATCAACATTTCTTCTGCCTTGTCCCATCATCCCAGCATTTTTATTTTTTAAGTTTAAAAAATCATTAGAATCATTAGCTTGTAAAAAATCACAATTAATAGTAACTAAGATTATTCCAAATATTACATTTAATACACTTCTTGATATATTATACATTTTTTCCTTTTATTCTAATAATTTAACAATGTTTTGATAAATTTTGTGTCATATATTAACTTATATGTAATTTTATATATACTTTGATCTTATTTTTATCAATTCATTCTTTTCAATATCTTTGCAAGTTATAAAATATAATTTTTTGCCTTTTGTATAACAATCAACATTATAATTATTTTTATCAATCTTATACATATTTGAATATCCAAATCCAAATATTAATTTGTTTTTATTGTGGTAAAAGCGATTATTTAAAATGCTTTTTTCGTTTAAATGTTTATCTTTTTTATTAAAAGATAAGCATCGTGCAATTTCTATAAATGATTTATTTTTAATATTTTCTTTAGCTTTTAAGACATGATTACCATTACGATTTTTTGTTAATTTAATAGAATCACTAATGAACAGGTATTGCAAGATTTCGTTTTCATTATATATAATATTTGCTTCAGGGGTTTTTGATTCTTCCCACCATGTTCCTCCATAATTAATAAGCAATTCTTCGTTTTTTATAATATTTCTAATTGCTTTGAAGCAAAAATATTTATTGAAACAATAATTCATTTTGATATTTGGATTATAATTGTGGTTATACAATGCACCAAATCCACTAGATAAACTGATGTTTTTTTTACCCCAATTATATGCCCATATTTTTATTTTTTTTAAAGAACCTTTAAAATGTTTATTGTGTACTATTAATGCTGGTGACAATTCAACAGTTGTATCTTTTTCGATATTCTCTTTTGTAAAAATACCAAATCCTTTATTTTTTGTTTTTGCCAGAAATAATCTATTATCTACAAATATTTTCATACATCGCCTTAAATTTAAGTTTATTTATTTATAAATAAAGATTTATTTTTTTTATATAAAATTTAAAAAGTATAATAACACATGAGTATTAAAAAGTATGAAGATTTTAAATTAAAGAATTACAATACATCTTTTCTGATGAATAGATTTGTTTTTCAAAGTGAAAATTTTAAAAACAAATTTATATCTGGTGAAAAAAGCAATTATGATTTTTATTACTTTTTAGGAAAAGATCTAGACATAACTAAAATATGTCAAGTTGGGTTATGTTGTGGTTATTATATTGGTTTATTTTTAATGGCTAATAATAAAATAAATGATATTTTTTTATTTGATACTAATAATAACAGGCAAATATTAAGATTTACAAAAAATAATTTATTATTATTTAATATTAAAAATAAAAATTATATTTTTGGCTTAGAAGAAAAAGAATTTTTTGATAAATTATCAAGTTATAATTATGAATTATTAATAATTTTTGATTATTTATTTTGTGAGATTAACATTGAAAAAATATTATATTTGTTTGAAAAAAATAAATTAATAAGTATTTTAGTTTTAGATAATTTAAAAGATGAAATAAATTTTGAAAACAAGGTAAAAATTTTTTGTATAATAAAGAATATAGCATTTGAAAAGTTTTTAAAAAGAAATAATGCTATTGTTTTAAGAAAAAGGTAAAAATGGCATTTGAAATTATTTTTCATTATTATCCTTGGTTGGATGAAACTAATGAATACGACAAGTCAAAAGTTTCAACATACGACAAAAAATTAGGTGGTATATTTGAAGAGGTTTCTTTAGAAAAACTTGCTTCTGTAATTCTTACTCAATTAGCAAGGCGTGATGTTTTTGTTTTTGATGTTGAAGTTTATGAATTGGTAAAAAAGAAGGTTTTATTCAAGCAAAGTAAAAATAACATTTTAATTAAGAATAAAAAATTTAGTCTATCTAGTGATACTATTGTTGTTCAAGAAATGAATGAAAATCTAATTGAGTGTAAGAAAGAATCTTCTTGCAGCTTGATTACTCCTACTGAAGATAAAATACGCATAAATCAATCTTCTCCAAAAAATGATATATCGTTAAAATCATTAAAGGTTTTAAAAACAATGACATTTATGCCTTCTGATGCAAAATATTTAAAAGGAAAGCCTTGGAAGTTTACTCCAACTAAAACTTATAATATTTACAGAGAAATAATTGCTAAAAATGGAATTGGAATGATTTTATCTACAATAGATGATACTGGAAGAGAAGTAGAAGTTTCAGACGAGTTTTTTGTAAATGATCGAATAAGTTATATTAACGAGCCTGTAAATACATTTTCTTCCAATGATGATGTTTTGAATTGGTCTGGTACAAAAGGGTTTAACATGCCTGATTTGAGAGGTTAATAATATGTCTTCAAAAGAGCAAAAAAAGTTTAAAAAAAGAAAAGATCGTCAAAAAATAGCAAAATCTAAGATTTTAAGGCGTAGGGAAATCGCACTTGAAGAAAGCAGAAAAGAAAAAGCTTTATTAAAAGAAAAATATAAAATTAAACAATTGGATGAAAAAGAAATGCATAATAAAATAAAAGAAAACTTGAAGGAATTAGAGTTGATTGAAAAGAAAATGCAAGATGAAGAAGCTGAAAGAGATCGATATATTAAAACACAAGAAGAAAATAAAAAAGAATAGTAAAAAAAGTACTTGCTTTTTAAAAATGTTTTAGTTAAATTAAAAAAGTCCTTTGAGAAACAAGGGACTCATTTAATTTTCTTAACGCAAAGAAAGCGAGCAAGCTATGTCAGATTTAGCATTTGAACCCTTAAACCTAAACGAGATTAATAAAGAAGCCGATAGGCTTACAAAAACATCGAGTGGTATAAACGATGTTTATGTAAAAATGCCAGAGAAAGATGGATTTATTAATCTTAGGTTGCTTCCAAAACTTAAGGGAAAAGATTTGTATTGTTCTACTAGGATTCATTATATAAATGGGAAAAGTATACATTGCATGCGAATGTATTCTGAGGGCAAGTGGATTGTAGATTCTGAAAAAGGTGAGTGTCCAGCTTGCAAAAAGTATAATGCACTTTGGCAAGAATCTAAAATTTGTCCTAATCAAATTGATAAAACCAAAATTGAATCCAGAGCAAGAAGTTTAAAGCCAGTTGAAAGATATTTTTGGAATGTTATCATTAGATCCGAGAACAATGTTAAGACTGGTACGATTGATAAGAATGTTGGGCCTAAAATTCTTGCGATTGGAAAGACAGTTCAAACTTTAATACTTGAATCAATTAGAGGCAATGAACTTGTAGGAAAGCAAGCATTAGGTGATGTTACAGATCCTTATAAGGGAAGAGATTTACGATTAGTTAAAAAGGTTGTTCGTGGTGGCAATGGCGAAGGTTATCCAAATTATGATTCATCTGTTTTTATTGATGCATCCCCTGCTGGAACAACTGAAGAGATGAAAAAATGGCTTCAAAGCATTCATGATCTTAAGGAATGCAGAAAAGTACCAACTAGGGATGAAGTTGAAACTGAAATAAAAAGATTTTTGAATCCAAATGTTGAAATGGAAGACGAAGAAGATATTAAGCCTGTTAAAGCTGTTTCTTCTAAATCATCTAAATCTGAAAATGAAATTTCAAAATCTAAAACAGCTGATATTGATCCTGAATTAGCTGGTATGGTAGATGAAGATTTTCTTAAAAGCTTCGAAAAACTTTCTTAGTAACTTTACTTTTACCTCCCACAATTAATTAATTGCGGGAGGAATATTTATTTTAATGGAGATTAAATCATGGGAAGATCAAAAAAAATTGCTGAAGAAGAAGGTGACGATATTTTTTCTTCACTTACAGAAGAAGTAGGCGGAGAAATCCTTGGAAGTCTTGATGTTGCAAAATTTTTTGTTGATACTGGTAATTTAGCAATAAATTATTCTTGTAGTGGAAAATTTATTAATGGTGGCATACCAAGTGGTAGATTAACTGAAATTTATGGCCCTAGTGCAAGTTCTAAAAGTTTAATTGGTGCCAATATTCTTTATGGTTGTCAAAAACTTGGTGGAATTGGAATTATTTTGGACACCGAGAATGCTGTTAATCCTGAATTCATGGCTAGAGTTTCACATATTGATGTGAAAAAAATAGTAAGGCTTACACCAGAGACTTTGGAGGATTCTTTTTTTAGAATTCATAAAGCTATAGAGCATATCAGAAAAAATGAAAAATACAAGGACAAGCCTATTGTTATTGTTTACGATTCGATTTCTGTTTCTCCTAGTGCTAGGGAATTTAGAGAGATTAATCTGCCTAAAAAATACACCAAAGCACAATTTAAGGAAATTGTAGGGGCTAACGAGCAGCCTGGTGAAAGGGCTAAGATTTGTTCTAAAGAATTTAGGAAGCTTAATACAATTCTTGAAGAATCTAATGCTAGCTTGATCGTAATGAATCAAACTAGAGAAAAGATTAGCATGAATTATGGTTATGGGCCAAATGAAGCTAAGGCTGGTGGCGGAACTGCTCTTACTTACTATGCTTCTTTGATTATGAGAACTCAAAGTCAAAAGAAGCTTGAGCTTAAGCTTTCTGCTACTAGAAAGAAATTTATTGGTGTAAACATAAAAGTAAGCAACAAAAAGAATCGTGCTTACAGACCATTTGTAGATGTAGATAATATTCCTTTGTATTTTGATCAGGGAATAAATCCTATTGGTGGTATTTTAGGTGCATTACTTGATGCAGATAGAATAACTGCTAGTGGCTCTGGTAATTTTGAAATTAAGCCAGAGTATGCAAATGGAGAATCTTATAAATTCAAGAGTAGCAATGAAAGAAATGACATTCCACTTCAGGTTTTGTATGATTGTCCTAATTTAATTGATGCAAAGACCAGAGAAGAAGTAGAGAAATACCTTTTGCCTTTTATGCATTGTATTGAAACTACTAAAGATGAAGATTTGAATGTTACAGATGTAACAGAAGATCAAGATGGGCTTGAGGATTTTGAGGTTTAATGTTACGCCAAAGATTTGGAATAGAATTAGAATATAATTCTATTCTAGATGATAAATTAGAAGAAAACAAGCTGCCTTCAGGGATAATGGAGGCAGCTTGTGTTTTGAAGGAAACTATAAACAAAACTATATTTGTTTCTAATTGGCATACTACAACAGGAAATGATTATTGGGTTGTTAAACCTGATTCAAGCTGTGGTTTTGAAGTTTGCAGTCCTATTTTAAAAAGTAAAAATGATTTATTTGAATTAAAAAAAATAATAAAAAGTTTAAGGAGGAATGGTTCATTTAAATCTGATAAAAGGTGTAGTTTTCATGTTCATTTTGAATTAAATGATACTAGTAATAATTTTTTATCTAATATGATAATTTCTTGGATAAAATTAGAAATTTTTTTATATTTACTTTTGCCAAATTATCGTAAGCAAACAAATTATGCACAAATATTAAGCTTATCTCCTTTATTTTTTCATAATTCTAATAGATTGGAAAATTTTAAATTAAATCAAGAAACAATAATTAATTATATTAAAGAATATAAATTTCACAGCATTAATCTTTATCATTTTAAAAAATCAAATAGAAACACTGTAGAATTTAGGATTATGGATTCATCTGCTTGTTTGAATGAAGAATATGCTTTTAGCTGGATATCTTTGCTGAATAATTTTATGATTTCATGTAAAGATGTCAATTATTTTGAAAATAGCACTTTGAATCTTGATTGTTTGCGTTGGTTTAACATTGATGAAGCATTTAAATTTTTAAAAATTAAAAAAAATAGCAAAATTTTTAATTTTTGCAAATCAAGATTTTATAACTATAGTTTAGATACTATAGATTTAAAAATGAGTGTTTTTAAAAATATTTTTGAATCTTACATTAAATATTCGAGAAATTATTTTGAAAATTAATATTTTACCATAAAATAATATATGATTAATGAAATACTTGATAATAAAATTGAACAATCTAAAATATTAGCTGGAGTATTAAAGAAATATACTTCTTTAAATAATCCTGATAGTTTTGAAAATGAAATTCTTTTATTAAAAAAAAATCAGATTAATATAGATGGTTATGAAATAATTTTTCATTATACTGTTTCTACATATTCTCAATATAAGCTCGAAAACTTACAAATGTATTCTGTAGATTTTCCTGTATTGCCTTTTTCTGTCATAGTTAAATTTGCAAAAATATTTTATAGAGATATGGAAACCTCTTTTTTAGAGACTGAAAAAGAATCTAAAAAGGTTTATTGTTGGATTGTTTTAGAAAATGAAGAAAACAAAGAAACTATGCATCCTGTAACACAATATTCAGAAAAAATGGAATACGATGGATATAAATTTAATTATATTAAATTAAATATGCCAGATTTTATTAGTTAGTTGATAAATAGAATGGTTGTCTTATTCTTTTTCGGAGGATGACTATGAATAAAATTCAAAGTTTAATCAATTCTCATTTAAAAAAACATGGCGTTATTAAAATACTTTTACCAGATAATGTTGAACTAGAAATAGGAACATTACAAGAAAATAAGCATGGTAAAGAGGAGAAAACTAATAATTATTGTTATGTAATTGCTAAAAAAGAAGATAGAACAACAGTTCTTGATTCTTTTAACTTAGGAATTAGATTTTTGGATGTTGAAAATAATTATTTATTAGAAGATTCATTTGTTGATGATGATGGAAATGAAGTAAGACAACTTAATGTTGTTTAAACTATGAATAAATTAGCATCTAAATTAGAATAATTTAATTTATATTGATTATCTAATGTAAATTCTATTGTTCCAGCTATATATTTTTGGTTTGGCTCTAAAGTTAAATGGAAGTCAAACCAAATTATTATATTAGATTTTTCATATTCAAATCTTGTCATAATTACCCTAGAATTTATCATTGGACTTGTATTTACTTTTATGATAGACATAGAATTGATTAAGCTTGATGATTTATCTTTTATTATTTGAAATAAATCTTTATAGCTTATAAATGTTGTCCAATTTTGTACAACAAGGGATTCGAATTTTTCTTTGTTAAATATATTCATTTGAGGTAAATATGAAAAAGTTTGATTTTTTACTTAAACAATTTTGTTCTAGTTGTTCTTATGAAGAACTTAATTTATTATATACTAGATTGAATCAGAAATATCAAGGTGATCTTGCAGAAGCATTGAAGTTTATAACAGCTTCTAAATATTGTGATAGTGAGATTAGCTTAGGGCTTGAAGAAGCAAAAAATTATAATGATTTTTTCTTAATGATTGACTTGTTAAACAAGTCTATTAATAAAGAATATGAAAAAAGAAATTCTAGACCTGAAAAGAAAACTGCTGTAGGTCGTTAATTAAACTTACAAGAGGATAACATGTATTTTGTGTTATCCTCTTTTTTTAATCTATTAAAGTACTTTTAACAAAGGATTACATTCAAATTCAATTATTTCAAAATTAATATTATTCATTTTTTTAGGCCAATTTAATTCTTCAAAATAATAATTATCTTTAATGTTCTTAAGATCGTTTTCTCCTAGGATAACTAATCCAACAAGTTGTTTTTTTGGAAAATTTCTTCTTATAAAATTTTTTGCATTATCAATACCGTTAAATAAAAGTATTATTTTATTGTCTTCTTTTTCATTACAGGCAACTGGAATCCATTTTTCTTTTTGACATTCATTTTTAATGTCTGCTAAAAGTAACTCGTTTTCTGAATTTAAAATAACAATATTGAACATTTATATTTTCCTTTGTGTTTTAATAATTTACACTTTAATTTTAAAATGTCTAATTTAAAATGTAATATTTTTAAAAATAGAAGATAATATCCATGCGTTATTTTTCTTTATGGCTTATTATATATTTTTATTTTTAGCTAGTAATTATAATTACTAAAAGTATAATTAACAACATGAACAATATAATTAAAGTAAATGAAGTTGAAACTTTGGTTCCAACAAATAGTTTTGCTTATGCAAAATATAATTTTGAATTATTTAATGTTATTCAATCTTCTGTTATATCATTGTGCGATAAAGATACAAACGGAGTTGTAGCAGCTTCTACAAGTGCTGGCAAAACGATAGTTGCGGAAATATTTGGATCTTATATGGTTAGAGAAAAGAAGAAGAAATTTGTTTATCTTACTCCTCTCAAAGCACTTGCACAAGAAAAAATTGATGATTGGTCATCAGAAAATCATCATTTTTCAAATCTAAATCTTTCTATATGTACTGGTGATTATAAAATTGAAGGTAAAAGATTAAAAGAGTTGCACGATAGCGATATCATTATTATGACATCAGAAATGTTGGATCATCGTTTGAGAATGCATAAAAGTGAAAAAAGTTCTTTTTTAAAAGAAGTTGGCGTTCTTGTTGTTGATGAAAGTCACCTTTTAACTGTTGAGGGTAGAGGCGATAATCTTGAAACAGCCCTTATGAGATTTACAGAATTAAATCCAGAAGCAAAAATTATTTTGCTTTCTGCAACCATGCCAAATGTTAACCAACTTGCTGAATGGCTATCAGTTTTAAATAAAAAACAAACTTTTATACTTGAAAGTAATTACAGACCATGCAAATTAAATATTCATTATAATGTTTTTGATGATGAAACAGGAAATTATGAATTAAACAATGTATCTATGATGGAAGAGGCTTTGGATTTAACATTAAATCATCAAGATGATAAGTTTATTATTTTTACTCATAGTAAAAAAATAGGTTTTTCTATGCTTAAAATGTTACAAGAAAATAATGTTTTTTCTGATTTTCACAATGCTGATTTGCAAAAAGATAAAAGAATTAATCTTGAAAAATCTTTTAGAGAAAAAAACGGTGTAAGAGTTTTAGTTTCTACAAGTACCCTAGCTGCTGGTGTTAATACACCAGCAAGAAGAGTGATTGTTCTTGGCACAACAAGAAATGGACAAACTGTCCCAGCTTATGAAATTCAACAAGAATGTGGTCGTGCAGGAAGACCTGCTTATGATAAAGAAGGAGATTCTTATATTCTTATTGGTAAAACAATCTATGTACCAGAGAAAAAAAGATTAGAAACAAAAGAGTTGATTTTAAGTAGATTGTTGGACTTAGAAAACGAACAATATAAAAATCTTTCTTTTCAAATTCTTAGCGAAATAAACAATAAAAAAAATTGTTCTATTAAAACAATATTTCAATGGTACGAGAGATCATTTTCTTATTTTATTGGCAAAACCATAAGTACTTCTGTATTTTCATCTACATTAAAAAAATTGTTAGAGTTAGGAATTATTGAATTATCAAATAATATTTTAAGTTTGACAAACTTAGGTAAGGTTTCTGTAAATAATTATGTTTCACCTTTTACAGTAGTATCTTATAGAAATTCATTTATTAATTACTTCAAAAATCATTTAAATAACGATGTTGCTTTATCGTTTGCATTAGCAAATGTTAGTGATAATTTACAGAATTTCATGACTAAAAATGAAAAAAATGCAATTATTAATTATGTTAACAATTTAAAATCTATCAATGATACTAAAATCCCAGATAGCATTATAAAAACAGCGTATTGTTATCATGTTTTACTTAATTGTTCTAAGAATAATTTATTTCCAAGTGTTTCAAAGAATATTAAATATAACTTGGAAAGAAACATTCAAATAATAAAGCAAATAGATTTTTCGTTTATTAATAAAGATTCAAAAAATCATTTGGAAAATGTATTATTAAGGATAAGCAATAATATTCCTGTACAACTTATTGAACTTGTTAAAATTCCAAAGGTTGGAATTAACAGGGCTGAAAAATTATTTAAAGAAGGATTTAAAACAAAAGATGATATTTTAAATAATATTGAAAAGGCATCTTCATTAATTAAATATAATCTTAAAAATCATATTAGATAAAAATTATTATTATTTCTTTTTACCTTTTATAAATTTTATTCTTTCATTTAAAGATTCTCTTAATGTTTTTTTATCATTGCAATTTTTACTGCATATATACTTGCAAACATTTATTTCTTTACAACATAAATCATACGCAACCTTAGTAGTTGAAACAATCACTTGATCTCCATCGTTTATCAATACAGGTGCTTCTTGTCCGTTTATGTAGATATTTGAAATACATCTATCTAGTTCACCTTCCCAGCTTACATGCCCATTTCCTACTTTAAATAATTTTTTACCATCCTTACTACTGCAAAAACCACAATTGTTAGTTGTTATTTTTATAATTATTGAACGGCATGGTGGACATGGTGTAGTTGTGCTAGTTGGCGATGGTGTTGTCGTAGTTGTACTACTTGGTAATGGTGTTGTTGTAGTTGTACTACTTGGTGATGGTGTTGTTGTAGTTGTACTACTTGGTGATGGTGTTGTTGTAGTTGTACTACTTGGTGATGGCGTTGTCGTAGTTGTACTACTTGGTGATGGCGTTGTCGTAGTTGTACTACTTGGTGATGGTGTTGTTGTAGTTGTACTACTTGGTGATGGCGTTGTTGTAGTTGTACTACTTGGTGATGGTGTAGTTGTAGTTGTACTACTTGGTGATGGCGTTGTTGTAGTTGTACTACTTGGTGATGGTGTAGTTGTAGTTGTACTACTTGGTGATGGTGTTGTTGTAGTTGTACTAGTTGGTGCTGGTGTAGTTGTACTAGTTGGTGCTGGTGTAGTTGTACTAGTTGGTGCTGGTGTAGTTGTACTAGTTGGTGCTGGTGTAGTTGTACTAGTTGGTGCTGGTGTAGTTGTACTAGTTGGTGCTGGTGTAGTTGTACTAGTTGGTGCTGGTGTAGTTGTACTAGTTGGTGCTGGTGTAGTTGTACTAGTTGGTGCTGGTGTAGTTGTACTAGTTGGTGCTGGTGTAGTT
>Ga0209596_1004190_pt1 | contig 11099 bp, 7 predicted proteins | sample M_130807_MF_Meta_FD_187314 | JGI IMG/M metagenome (GOLD analysis project Ga0209596, IMG submission 187314) | Freshwater microbial communities from Lake Montjoie, Canada to study carbon cycling - M_130807_MF_MetaG (SPAdes) (version 2) | ecosystem: Environmental > Aquatic > Freshwater > Lake...
CCCCGAAAAGACAACTGCCCTAGGCACCGGACATTTCATTACTACTCGACAAGATTATTTTGACCAAAACAATCAACGCGTCGGATCAATGCTGTTTCGAATTATCCGCTTTCGACCCGCAGCACGAAAAGAGGCTGCCCCTGATGCTGTGCGCCCACGTCCAGCCACAACGCACGACAACAGTTGGTGGTTTGATGGTCTGCAAAATGCAAAGCTCTTCATTCAACGTTGCACAAAGTGTCAAGCACTACGTTTCCCTCCAGGACCTGTTTGTCCCACATGCGTATCGATGGACTGGGAGCCAATAGAGGCAGTCGGAACTGGCACCATTCATAGTTTTGTGATCACGCATTATCCGCAAGTCCCGGGCTTGGAATATCCACTGCCTGTTTTGTTGATTGATCTAGATGAAGGTGTGCGAATGGTGATGAATCCTATTGACACAGACATCGCAGATCTTGCCATCGGCAAAAAAGTAGACATCGTGCTTCGTGCCACTGATGACGAACTCACACTCCCCTTCGCCAAGGTTCACAAGTAAAGGAACCCCATGAATTTTGACCTCACTGATGAACAAAATGTACTTGCAGATCTTGCGCAACAGATTTTTGACGGCCTTTCCACCATCGAGCGAATCGTAGATGTACAAGCAGGTGACGGCTTTGATCGTCAACTCTGGAATGAACTCGCAAAAGCGGGCCTACTCGGCCTCTGTGTGCCAGAAGAATACGGCGGGCTTGCAATGAACGCCGTAGAGCTTTCGCTCGTTCTAGAAAAGCAAGGCAAGACAATTGCACAAGTTCCACTGTGGGCGTCGTCAGTTGCAGCAATGACGCTGGCCGAATACGCAGACACAGCGCTTCAGGCGCTCGTGTTGCCAAACGTCTCTGATGGCACAACGATTCTTTCCGTTGCAATTGCCAACATTGGCGCCAATGATGCGATGAACCCTTCAGTAGAGGCGACAGATACCGATGATGGTGTCCGACTCGTTGGTTCTAAGCCTGCGGTTGCCTATGCGCAATATGCCCACTTTGTGTTGGTCTCGGCCAAACGAGCAGACGGATCAATTGTTCTTGCCCTTGTTGACACCGATGCACGCGGAGTCACTCTGAACGCTGTCAGCGGAAGCGACCTCCAACCTCAGGCCAACATCGACTTTGATGTCGTCGTTCCAACAAGTCACATTGTTGCTGGTGCAACTAGTGATGGACGCGATGCACTTCGTTGGATGCACGAACGTGCCCTCGTTGCCTTGTGCGCAATACAACTCGGAGTTGCTCAAGGATCAATTGCTTTAACTGCAGAACACGTCAGAACTCGCCATCAGTTCGGCAAACCATTGAGTGCCCAACAAGCAGTAGCAGTGCGCGCTGCCGATGCATACATCACAACCGAGGCAATGCGTGTCACCACTCTTAATGCGGCATGGCGACTCGCAGAAGGCTTTGATGCCCGCCAAGATGTCTTGGTTGCAATGTACTGGGCGACCGAGGGCGGACACTCCGTCGTGCTGGCCGGTCAACACCTACACGGCGGCATTGGAGCAGACGTTAGTTATCCTGTTCATCGATTTTTCTTGTGGGGAATCCAAATCAGTACGCAACTTGGCGGGGCTAGCCAGCACCTTGCGCGACTCGGAAAACTGATTGCTGCGCGATGACACTTTTATCTCTCACTATCAGCGACGTCGAGATCGGCCAGGAACTACCTCCGCTCGATATTGTGCTCACTCGCACTCTTATCACGGCAACGGCGATCGCATCTCGCGACTACCAAGAGGTTCATCACGATCCCAGCATCGCTGTCGAACGCGGCTCGCAAGACATCATTATGAACATTCTCACCACAAACGGTTTTGTTGGTAGATACATCACGGATTGGGCAGGGCCAAACACCTTTATTAAATCGGTCAAGGTTCGCCTGGGAGTGCCTAATTATCCCGGAGAAACAATGAAAATGCGTGGCAAAATAACTGCTGCTTCAGGAAATGACGTCACCGTCGTTGTCACTGGGAGTAATTCAATGGGAGACCATGTCACCGCCACGGTAGAGATAGTTCTGCCATGAGTAATCAACTAGGAAACAAAACAGCCATCGTTGGTATCGGAGCAACTGAGTTCTCAAAAGATTCAGGACGCAGTGAAATGAAATTAGCGTGCGAGGCAGTGCTGGCTGCCATTAACGATGCCGGTCTGGCGCCCTCAGACATTGATGGCATGGTCACATATAGCGCCGACAATAATCCTGAAATTGAAATTGCTCGCCATCTCGGAATCGGTGAACTGCGCCATTTCAGCCGCGTTCACTACGGCGGTGGCGCGGCATGCGGCACGATCGAATTGGCATCAATGGCAGTCGCCACCGGCGTCGCGGACTATGTGGTGTGTTACCGCGCATTTAATGAGCGCAGTGGCCGCCGTTTTGGATCAGGTGTTCAGGATCTACCGAATGCCGCAACTGCAGAACGCGCACAGTTTTCGTATACATCGTCACAGGGTTTGTTGACGCCTGCTAGTTGGGTGGCAATGATTGCTCAGCGATACATGCACATCTACGGAGCCACGAGCCTCGATCTAGGTCGCGTTGCTGTCGCAGATCGCAAACACGCAGCCACTAACCCTGCGGCATGGTTTTACGAACAACCCATCACGCTTGACGACCATCAAAACAGCCGATGGATTGTAGAGCCACTTCACCTTCTTGATTGTTGCCAAGAAAGCGATGGCGCACAAGCGCTCATCGTTACAACTGTCGAGCGTGCACGAGATATGCCCCAGAAGCCTGCCATCGTCAAAGCCGTCGCCCAGGGTGCCGGCAAAGATCAGTGGACAATGACAAGTTTTTATCGTGACGACATTGCCCACTTACCAGAAATGAAATTGGTCGCAGATGAACTCTGGAGTTCAAGTGGATTATCGCCCGCAGATATTCAGACCGCCGTGCTCTATGACCATTTCACGCCGTATGTATTGATGCAGTTAGAAGAATTCGGATTCTGCCCTCGCGGCGATGCGAAAGACTTCATCACCAATGGCCGCATCGAGATGGGTGGATCTCTGCCTATCAATCCTCATGGTGGTCAACTTGGCGAAGCATATATTCACGGAATGAACGGAATTGCAGAAGGTGTTCGCCAAATACGGAGCACAAGCGTCAATCAGGTGCCTAATGTAGAGCATGTGCTTGTGACGGCAGGAACAGGTGTGCCAACAAGCGGACTAATCCTAGGAGTAGACAGATGAACAACAAGATCGTTGATATTGACATCATTAGCAACGAGGCCTATCGACATGGCCCACCTCACGAGATCTTCACTCGGCTACGACATGAGTCGCCAATTATTTTGGCTCCAGGTCTAGAAGAAGGCTTCCCAGAAAAGTTCTGGGCTATTACTAAACACGCCGACCTTGTCTCGGTGAGTCGTCAGTTTCAGATTTATTCTTCGGCACTCAAGGGCTCTTTGATGCCAGAGAACAGACCAGACCTTGAAGACTCACGATTAATGATCGACACAGATCCTCCAGATCACACACGTTTGCGCACGCTCGTAAATCGAGGCTTTACACCCAAAGCCATGCGCATGCTCGAAGACCATTTCCGCGAAGTCGCTGCCGAACTTGTCTCCGAAGGACTCAAATCTGGCGACGTAGAGTTTGTCGAAAAAATATCTGCAGAACTACCGCTCATTGCGATTGCTGAATTAGTGGGTATCCCTGTCGAAGATCGTCATAAAGTGTTCGACTGGTCAAACCGAATGATCGGATCCACAGACCCTGATATGTCGTCTGGTCCAGAAGATGCTCAAAGTGCTGCTGCTGAGTTGTATATGTACTTCAACGGAGTGGCTGCCGCTAGACGCGCCGACCCACGCAACGACATCATCACGGCACTTATTGATGACACTGCTCAAGATCACCTGCGCGAACATGAGTTTGAACTATTTATGCTCCTGCTCTCAGTAGCCGGAAACGAAACTACCCGTAACGGAATCAGCCACGGGGTATTGGCTCTCACAGAAAATCCAGAATCCTTTCAGCAGATGCGTGCCGACTTGTCAGTTGTGCCGTCAGCCGTCGAAGAAATCCTTCGCTGGGCTACTCCCGTCAACTCTTTTCGCCGCACCGCAGTGTGCGACGTAGAACTACGCGGTCACGAAATCAAAGAGGGTGACTGCGTTGTCATGTTTTATGTGTCAGCCAACCGTGACGAAGAAGTTTTTGCTGATCCGTTCACATTTGATATTCGGCGAAACCCAAATCCACATGTCACATTTGGTGGTGGTGGACCGCACTTCTGTCTTGGGTCAAACTTGGCGAAGCTAGAAATGCGAATTATCTTTGAAGAACTCGCTAAGCAGGTGAAAAATATTGAATTGATTGGCGATGTCAAGCGAATGCGCTCACATTTTGTTCATGGCATTAAGCAATTACCAATTCGTCTCAGTTAGCAGTTATTAGATCGTCCAGATCTATCAACACTTGATCTTCTGGTAAAACACGCACACTTGGGCCGGCGCATTGCTGCACGGCTTCAACACTGCCCCATCCGCGATATGCAATACGTTGCCACCACGACATATCTCGTTTGGGATCAAGTGCTGTTGGAATAATCATTGACGCACCGACCACTGCAGCACTGCGAGCCACTCGCGCTGGACCAGCGGTCGCCGGAATCACCACCGCACGAACACCGCGCATAGGTGCCACAACTGCATCTGCATGGCCAACTGCTGACGCCAAGGAACGCGACGGCAAGTGTGGATCGAAATAGATCCGTGTCCCGCCAGCCACAGGCTCGATCACAAAAGCAAGGGCCAACAGACTTAATGGCCATCCTGTCTTGACAACATCAAACTTCAGTGCATCTTGGCCCGTGCCAACAACAAACGAGTCCCCGACTTTATATGCATGCGTCGACGTCATTCCGATACCACGCGCTGCTTTTGCAGCCTTTGGCGTGCCGTGCACAGGCGTTGCAGGGTGAAGCAACGCCAGTGACTCCACTCGACAATGATCTGGCACATGTGTGCACAACACCACGCCATCGAGGTGCGGCACTTGTTCTGCGCTCATAAAATTATTGAGGTGGTTTCGATTGAAGCTTCCTCTGAGTGTTGTTGCACTCAACCATGGATCAACAAGAAGAGCAGTAGAGCCGTGGGTCAGCAACCATGTCTGATAGTCGTCGAGTCGTTGTAAAAGCATGCGTGTACTACTGGCCTCCCGCAGAGAAACCCTAGTTCGTCAGACTCTGTCAGCGCTTTTTGGAGACAGAAAAACTGACTACTTGCGACTTTAAGGTTCGCTTGCCAATCTTGACTTTTGCCATGAAACTATGGTTTCCGCGAGCAACATTTTTGAGAGTAAAGACCGATGACTTGCCCTTCGCTACAACCCTGCCATTGCGAACGATGGTAACTAATGCTCCGGCTGGCGCATTAACCGTGACCGTGACGCTACGACCAACACTCGTGATTGCTGTGATCTGCGGTGCAGAGTCAACGCTCGACCGTGTGTCAACTGTCGGCACGGTTGTCGGTGGCATTACTGGAGTGGCGGTTGTTGGCACAGTTGTTGTTGGCACAGTTGTTGGTGGCACAGTTGTCGTTGGCACAGTTGTTGTTGGCACAGTTGTTGTTGGCACAGTTGTTGTTGGCGTCACGGGAGTAGCGCTTGCCGGTGCTACTAAGCGTGAGAACAACAACAGGTTCGGAGATCCAGCCCCAAGTGATGTGACAACATCAGGAGTTGCTGTTGTTTTTAATACTGTCGTTACTGCGGCAGGCGTTAACGAGCCCTGCGTACCCAAGAGCACGGCGGCCACGCCCGCTACATGAGGACTTGCCATTGATGTTCCAGACATCGTTGCCGTCGCAGTCACCGAAGATATTGCCGCTGAAGTAATCGAACTTCCGGGCGCAAAGATATCTACACATGATCCGTAGTTTGAGTAATACGCCATTGAGTCAGAGGATGTCGTTGCCCCAACAGTGACTGCACCTGTCGCTGACGCCGGCGAGAATCCGCATGCATCGGCATAACTGTTGCCTGCAGCCACTACAACCGTGATGCCGTCAGCAATGGCACGTTCAACTGCATCATTTAATGATGCGCTGACCCCGGCCCCACCCAGACTCATGTTTGCCACCGCAGGAACTCCTGCAAGATGGTCTTGAATCATAAAATCAATACCTGTGATGACCCCTGAAAGCGAACCACTTCCGTAGCAATCCAAAACACGCACTGGTACAAGTGACACAAGTGGTGCCACGCCATATGTTGTGCCACCCACCGTTCCGCTGACATGTGTGCCATGTCCCTGACAGTCTTGCGTTCCACGACCATCATTTACTGCATCAAAACCTGACTTCACACGAGTGCCAAACTCACTATGCTGCGCATAAATACCAGTATCAATAATATATGCCGTCACTCCAGCGCCCGCTCCGGCTCTGGTGATTCGTCCGTTCAGAGGTAGCGCGCGCTGATCAATGCGATCAAGACCCCACGAAGCGGCAACAACATCTCCAGGCACATACGTAAACGGCGTGACTGCCGTCGATGCAGCAGATGGCACGCTGTTGCCCACTGCATTGGTAGCAATCACTGTGAATGTATATGGGGTGCCGTTTGTGAGACCAGTCACTGTGCACGACAGGGTTGTCGTGGTGCATGTGCGAGCACCGGGAGATGATGTGACCGTGTAGCCAGTGACAGATGAACTTGCTGGTGCAGTCCAACGCACCACAGCAGATGCGTCTGCAGCTGTTGCCACGACACCAGTTGGTGCAGACGGAACAGTTGGTGCAGTTGGTGTTACTGCCGTCGATGCAGTAGATGGCACGCTGTTACCTGCTGCATTAGTGGCGATGACTGTGAATGTGTACGGCGTGCCGTTTGTGAGACCAGTCACTGTGCACGACAGGGTTGTCGTGGTGCATGTGCGAGCACCAGGAGACGACGTGACCGTGTAGCCAGTGACAGGCAACTTTGTATCGACCAGAACAATATCCGTGTCATAGACATCAGAAATTCGCGTTGGGCTCACCCACCGAAATCGAGCACATGCGCAATTCGTCCATTGGCGGATTGAATAGCCAGAGTCGTACGGAGCATCTAGATCAACTTCCGTGGCTTGGATGGAGCCAGCTTCTCGCTGCCAACGTGGAGACGAGCTCACTGGTGCAGTCCAACGCACCACAGCTGATGCGTCTGCGGCTGTTGCCGCGACAGCAGTTGGTGCGGACGGGACAGGTAGTCCAGTTGGTGTGACTGCCGTCGATGCAATAGATGGCACGCTATTGCCCACTGCATTGGTGGAAATAACTGTGAATGTGTATGGCGTGCCGTTTGTGAGGCCAGTCACTGTGCATGACAAGGTTGTCGTGGTGCATGTGCGAGCACCAGGAGACGATGTGACTGTGTAGCCAGTGACATCTATGACCGCTGAGCGTTGTTCGAGTCGCACGACTCCGTATGGATGACCACAGCAGCCCTTAACTCTCAAGACATATCCAGAACCAGAAATAGTGGTGGTGATGCGCGATGCGTAGCAATCAGTTGAATAGTTATGAGCACCGTCGTCATTAGATAAAATCACTCGACCAGAAGAGACTTCAACGACATCAAGCCACGGATCAATGGCGCTTGCAACGTGTGTAGCGCATGAATGGTCTGAGTGACCAATCACGTCAAGTGGTCCGGCAGCCAGTGGAATATCTACATACGGAGTAGACGAGTTAATTGTGATTGATGAAATAGTTGTTGCGCTTGGTGCAGTCCAGCGCACCACAGCAGATGCGTCTGCGGCTGATGCCAAGACAGCAGTTGGTGCAGACGGCAGAGCCGGATCTCGTGGAGCAGCGGTTGCTATCGCCGAAGGAACGCTCGTGCCTACGCTGTTCGTTGCCGATACACGAAATGAATAGGCAGTTCCGTTTGTCAGACCAGTCACGACAAGTGACAGCGCAGTTGATACGGGGTGAGAAAAAGTGGTCCACGAGCCCGAAGCAGATGAAAACTCCACCACGTAATTAGAGATGGAGGCTCCGCCGTCTGTTGAGGGTGTCCCCCAACTCAGAGTGACTTTCGAGGATCCGACAACTGACGTCACCGAATTTGGAGCACTCGGCACCGTAATCGGCGCTGGGTCGAACGAGGCGTTATAGAGCAATTTGTTTGGCGAGCCAGTTCCGGGGTTTGCAACAATATTTTGAGTAGCGGCGGCATCTAAGGCACGAGCGACTTGGGCTGGCGTATCCGTAGGGTGAGATTGCAAATACTGCGCCACAACTCCAGCCACGTGAGGTGCAGCCATCGAGGTGCCAGACCATGAAGCAGTTGATGTATCACTTGCCGCCGTAGACGAAGTGATACCCACTCCCGGCGCAAAGATGTCGACACATGATCCGTAGTTTGAGAAATATGCACGCGCATCACTTGTGTCGGTTGCACCGACTGTGATCGCAGTTGGCTCAGATGCCGGAGAAACATTGCACGCATTCGAGGCTTCGTTGCCTGCAGCAACCGCAAAAACCACTCCGTCCGCTACGCCTCGTGCGACAGCGGCATTAAGGCTTGGGCTGTAGCCGCCGCCAAGGCTCATGTTGGCAACTGCCGGAACGCCTGCAATGTGGTGTGCGATCACCCAATCAATTCCGGCAATAACACCAGAGATGCTTCCAGAACCGTTGCAACTCAGTACGCGCACTGGGAAGAAATTGACATTTTTTGCAATGCCATATGTTGTTCCACCCACAGTGCCAGAGACATGCGTTCCATGACCGTGGCAATCTGAAGAACCGTTGCCGTCATTCACCGCCGTGAAGCCACTCCCCACTCTGCCAGCAAGTTGCGTGTGTGTGGCTCGAATGCCAGTATCAATGACGTACGCCGAAACACCGGCACCAGTTGCAGTGTATGAATAGGTGCCATTCATCGGAAGCGACCGTTGGTCAACTCTGTCGAGGCCCCACGAATCGCTCGTTCCGATTGGTTGATCCGTATTAATTGTGACAACAGTGTCTTGTTCGACCAGCACAACACCTGGTGTGGCTCGCAACTGATTGGCTGTTGCAGCGCTCAGTTCAGCGACATACCCAGGGAAAATATTTGTGTAATTAGCCAGTACTGAGATACCCAAAGCACTCACTGAGGAAAGTAGCGCGGCGTTGGACTTATATTGCACGATATAGCGACCAGGAATAACTTCGCCAACTGCGCCGGTTGGGGTGGAAAGTGCATTTATTTTGTCGGGTTCGTTGTCAGAGACAAGTGACACGGGAGCATCTCGCTCGATGATCCGTATGTCGTTGTCTTTGCGCAATCTCGCAACATCAGAACTATCGAGCGATGCAACGAAGCCGTCAGAGCCAGCTGAGAAAGTATCTGCAACATCGTTGCCACGCTTTTCTTCAGATGCAACTTTCTTCGAAAGATTTACTCCGTCGCGCAACACCACGATGTAATCAGAAGAGACACTGAGTGCTTGCACTGCCGCAGGAGAAAAAGTAACGGCAGCACCAGCCAATGTGGCTCCGAGCACCAGCCAACGAATGGCGCGCGTACACTGCGCCGCGCGAGGAAGTGATTGTTTTTCCATGTGCTCTATTTCTAACCCAATAATACCAAAAAGTCTGCTCACCCCTTGAGGGTCGGAATCGTCCCCAAGAGGCCAGATTCATAGTCCCGAAACGCCTGCTGAATCTCGTCTTGAGTGTTCATCACGAACGGCCCGTATTGCACAACGGGCTCGCGAATCGGCAATCCGCCAAGGAGCAAGAAATCTGCTGTTTGGTCTGTCGCCGTGACCACAAGATGACCCCCGGCGCCAAAAAGAGCAACATGGTGAGGGGGCAAAATGTGACGCTGGGAGCCCACGGTTGCTCCACCCAACAGTATGTACACCATGGCATTGAACTCCGGGTTCCATGGCACAACAAGTTGTGCGCCAGGGGCAAGAGTGACATGGGCGATGGCAATGGGCGTATGTGTACTGCCAGGCCCTGAGTGCGCCGCAATGTCTCCAGCGATAATGCGCACAAGTGCTCCGCCATCGTGTGATGTCGTGAGCGTTAACTTGCTTGCCGAAATTCCCTGATATCGCGGAGCAGAAAACTTGAGAGTTTTTGGCAGATTCACCCACAGCTGGATTCCGTGTTGCCATCCGCCGTTGTTCAATACTTTGTCAGTCGGAACTTCGTCGTGCAAGATTCCTGAGCCTGCTGTCATCCACTGTGTGTCACCATCGCCGATCACGCCACCTCCGCCGTGTGAATCATGGTGCGCAATTTCGCCGTCCAGCACATACGTCACAGTTTCAAAACCACGATGCGGATGCCATGGCGCACCTTTGGTCTCGAACGGTCCGTTCAATACCGGGCCCAACTGATCGAGCATTAAAAATGGATCAATGTCTTGCACGGAGAGCCCTGCGAATCCGCGATAGACCGGAAATCCTGCACCCTCATGACCTGCACGACCCGGAGCAATCTTGACCACGCTCCGCTCAACTGATTCTGGCAGCACCACTGCTAGTCGTGGCAGGATCAAAGTATCGGCAACTTGTATAGCGGGCATACCTCAATGTCTAGTGTAGATACCGTGACATTGCAAAATATTATCTCCCCGATTGATGGTTCTACGCTGGCAACACGCCAACTGGCCGATGATTCGCAAATAGAAATAGTTCTTGAAAGAGCCTCACACGCTAAGTCTGAATGGCAGAACACTACTATCGCAGAGCGAATTCGCTTGTGTGAACTAATGGTAAATTATCTCGAGGCGAATTCCAGCGACATCGGACTTGAAATCACGCAACAAATGGGTCGGCCTATTCGCTACACGCCCAATGAAATCTTGCGGGGCGTACAAGAACGCGCTCGGCACATGATGTCAATTGCTCAACGCGAACTGCGAGATATCGACGTCCCCCATGTTGATGGTTTTACCAAATTTATTCGCCGCAACCCGGTCGGAACCGTGCTCGTTGTAGCCCCATGGAACTATCCGTATCTCACCGCTATTAATTCAGTCGTACCGGCCTTGCTAAGCGGTAACACCGTCATCATGAAACATGCGTCACAGACTCTTCTCTGT
>Ga0209596_1004191_pt1 | contig 11099 bp, 9 predicted proteins | sample M_130807_MF_Meta_FD_187314 | JGI IMG/M metagenome (GOLD analysis project Ga0209596, IMG submission 187314) | Freshwater microbial communities from Lake Montjoie, Canada to study carbon cycling - M_130807_MF_MetaG (SPAdes) (version 2) | ecosystem: Environmental > Aquatic > Freshwater > Lake...
TTAAATATTAGAAATCCATTTTTTTTTCAAATCTATATTTAATTTTTTTATACATTGCTTTTTTAATTAAACCTGCATATTTATTTTTTGAATTATACCAATGCATATTATTTTCATCATCAGAATTTAACATACCATATTTAGCAATAAGTTTAGATATTAAAACTTCTAAATCATATTTACTAAATATATTTTCTGTAATAAATTTAATTTTTATTTTTGAATCATTATCATTATTAATTTCATTTTTTTTATATTCTTCATAAGTTTTTACTAATCTTGCATTATTATCATCTTTTTCAATAATAATATATTGAAATAATTTTTTAAATTTATCAATAAAATATATTTCTTTTAATTGTTTATAAAAATGTTTAACTACTTTTCTCCGTAATTCTGGATCTGCATCAGGATCAGTTATATGTCTTACATTACTAAAACGTGGTGATAAAACTGGATATGGTCCAGGAGATAAATTTGGTATTCCTGATATCCCAAATGGTAATACAGTTGTAGGTGTTGTTACTGCCGCTCTAGCAGCTGCTATTATATCATCAGCAGCTTTTCTTGCTGTTGGTAGCGGAACACTACCTGCTACAACTGCTATAGCTGCTGTAACAGCTGAAACAACACGTGTTGCTCCTGGTTTAGTTAAAGTTGATATTATTGTATTAACTGCTCTAATTATACCATTAGCAGTTGGTGCTCCGGTAGGATCAGCAGCATCATTTGCTACTTTAATTATTGCTGTTAATGCTTCTGAAGCTGGGTCAGTATATCCATATCCATATGGATATCCTGGAATTGGAACTGGAAATTCAGGAGATAAAAATTCAGGAGATAAAATAGGCATTCCAAACTGTCCATATTGCCCCTCATAATGTCTTTGTCTATGTCTATGTTTATGTTTATGTTTTTTTCTTGATTCATTTGACATCATATAATTTGAACTTGGATAATTTGAACTTGGGTAACCATAACCTGGATATCTGATTCCTCCAGGTCCTTCAGGTATTACAATAAAAGATTGATTTATACTTGGATCAATATTTGGTAAAATTCTATATCCAAATCCTTGCATATTAATCTATATATTATTATAAATAGATTTTTTTATTTCTTTTTGATATGATTTATTAGAATTATATATTAATTTAGTGTTTAATATATTTTTTCCATTTTCTCTTAATACTTTATCCATAATATGATAATCTATATCTTTATTATATTTTTTTTTATAAATATAAATATATAATAAAACTAGTTTATCAACTGTCTCTTCATTGTCAAAAAAATCATTTTTAATAATTACTTCCCAAACTATATCTAATATTCTATTAATTGTTTTTTTTTGAAGATCTATATTATTTTTACACCAGTTAATACAATCATCAAAATTTGTAATATTGTAATATACTAATAAAAATTTAATTAAATATGTAGGTTCTGTTTTATTAGATTCAATAATATTATTTTCTGTTTTTTTACTCATTGTTATAATATATTATTATATTATATTATATTATATTATAAAATAAATGTGGGATATAAATTATAAAGATACAATAATATTATTTTATGCTAATTGGTGTGGTCATTGTAAAACATTTATGCCAATATGGAAAGAATTAAAAACTAAAATTAATACTAAAGAATATAATATTATTGAAATAGAAAGTGAAGATCCATTCATTCAAAAAATTAATATTTTAAAAGGATATCCAAGTATATATTATATTAATGTTAAAAAAAATGAAACAATTGAATATAATGATAATCGTGATTTAGAATCTTTAATATTATTTTTAAAAAATAATAAAAATTGAATTAATAACTATTTAAAATAATATTATTATATAATTAATAAATGATAAATATAAATACTATAATTGAAACTCTAATACCAAATTATAAACATTGTATATTAAATAACAGTAATAGTAATAGTAATAGTAATTTAAATATTTCAAAATATGATTATGATATTGGAGAAAATTATCAATCATTTATTAAATGTTTTTTAAAATCATTTGATAAATATAAATATAATGATTTTATTCTTATTTTTTTACAATTAACAAATATAAATAAAAATATAAATAGAAAGAAATTAATAAATATTATTAAACATAATATTATTAATAATGAAGTTATATTATTAATTTCTGGTATTTTTGAATGTAATATTTGGATATATTATGAAGAAAATAATATTTTTAAAGTGTATTATTTAGAAGAAAATTATAATAAAAATAAAAAAAATGTTATAATTTCATTTGGAAAAATAAAAGATAGTATTGAATATGGATATCAAATGTGTTATATTGATGATATTAAATTATTTGATTATAATCATCAAATAATACAAAGTTTTTTATTAAATTATTTGATTATACCAATTGGATTAGAAGAAAATAAAAAATTAATATATAATGATGATAATAACAACCCTTTATTTGAAAATGTTGATCAAATGATAATAAATGAAAATCTCATTTTTAAAGCTTTAAATCTAGTTAAAGAATAATTTTTTATTATTATATAATGTCTTGTAATAATTATAATTATAATTATAATATTGATCAAGAAATACAATCTATAAGAGATACTGTTGATTTATTACAAAAAATTATTAATACATATGAATTTAAAGAAATGAAAGAAAATAATAATAAGGAATATCAAAATTATTTGATTCAAATATTTCCAACTTTTTACGACACATATCCAACATTATTTAATAATATTATTGAAAATAAAGATTTATCATTATTAGAATCAATGTTAGATGGAATAATAAAAATTAATAAAAATAATGACCTTAAAGATAATATTGAAAAAGACTTAGGTGAAAAATTAGCTGAAATATATTTGTATCCAAATATTAAAAAATAATAATATTTTTTAGAGTGTATAAGTATCAACATATACAGTAATTGTTTACAATTACTTTATATAATTTATTTTCTAACAATTAATTATATTTTATATATTATATAATTAATTACAAAATAATATGGAAGCAATGATGGCAATGGTTAAAGCTATGACTGCAGCAGTTGAAGCTGCTAAAGTTAAAGCTGCACAAGAAAAAGCTGATCAAGAAGCAGCAGCAATAGCTTTTGCAGCTTCTTTAGCTGCTGCTCAAGCTAAAATAACTGCAGATTTAGCTGCAGCAGTTGAAGCAGCTAAAGTTAAAGCTGCGGAAGAAAAAGCAGCGAAAGATAAAGCTGATAAAGAAGCAGCAGCAGCTGCAGCTGCTGTAGTTGCTGCTCAAGCTAAAATAGCTGCAGATTTAGCTGCAGCAGTTGAAGCAGCTAAAGTTAAAGCTGCACAAGAAAAAGCAGCGAAAGAAAAAGCTGATCAAGAAGCAGCAGCAGCTGCAGCTGCTGTAGTTGCTGCTCAAGCTAAAATAGCTGCAGATTTAGCTGCAGCAGTTGAAGCTGCTAAAGTTAAAGCTGCTGAAGAAAAAGCAGCGAAAGATAAAGCTGATAAAGAAGCAGCAGCAGCTGCAGCTGCTGCTCAAGCTAAAATAGCTGCAGATTTAGCTGCAGCAGTTGAAGCTGCTAAAGTTAAAGCTGCACAAGAAAAAGCAGCGAAAGATAAAGCTGATAAAGAAGCAGCTGCAGCTGCTGCTGCTGTAGTTGCAGCTCAAGCTAAAATAGCTGCAGATTTAGCTGCAGCAGTTGAAGCAGCTAAAGTTAAAGCTGCACAAGAAAAAGCTGATCAAGAAGCAGCAGCAAGAGCTTTTGCAGCTTCTTTAGCTGCTGCTCAAGCTAAAATAGCTGCAGATTTAGCTGCAGCAGTTGAAGCTGCTAAAGTTAAAGCTGCGGAAGAAAAAGCAGCGAAAGATAAAGCTGATAAAGAAGCTACAGAAGCTGTTGCTGCAGCTGCTGTAGCTTCTTTAGCTGCTGCAGTTGAAAAAGCTAAAATAAAAGCTGCTGAAGAAAAAGCAGCACAAGAAAAAGCAGCACAAGAAAATGCTGCAGCTGCATTAGCTGCTACCCAAACTATGAATGCAGCTCTTTTTGCTGCAGTTGAAAAAGCTAAAATAAAAGATGCTGAAGAAAAAGCAACAGCAGATAAAGCATCAGCAGATAAAGCACCAGCAGATAAACCATCAACACCAGCAGATAAACCATCAACACCAGCAGATAAACCATCAACGCCAGTAGATAAACCATCAACACCAGCAGATAAACCATCAACACCAGCAGATAAACCATCAACACCAGCAGATAAACCATCAACGCCAGTAGATAAACCATCAACACCAGCAGATAAACCATCAACACCAGCAGATAAACCATCAACGCCAGTAGATAAACCATCAACGCCAGTAGATAAACCATCAACGCCAGTAACAGACAAATCTAATAATATATATTATTTAATTATTAGTTTGGTAGTTGTATTTTTTATTGCTATTATTATATTTAAAAAAAAACAAAATATACAATCAATGCCATATAGTCCATATAGTCCATATAGTCCAAATAGTTATCAAATGCAAAAATAAAAAATTATTATTAGATACAATAAAAAAACAAAAAATTATTTAAATACTATTTATTTATTTTCAATTTTATTAAATTTAGGTTAAAAATATTTTTATATTTATCTTATTTAATTTTATTATAACAAAATCATTAATTATTACGTTTTTAATATAACAAAACAATTTACATTTTTTCTCTAAATATTATAATTAACTAAATATTTATATATAGTTATAATAAAAATTAATAAAAATAATGACCTTAAAGATAATATTGAAAAAGACTTAGGTGAAAAATTAGCTTTTGAAAAAGCAACAGCTGCTACAGAAAAAGCAGCAGCAGAAAAAGCTGCTAAAGAAAAAGCACCAAATTATAGTTTAAATATTTTTATAATATTTTTATTAATATTATTTGGATTAGCAATTTATTTTTACACACAAAAAAAAAATAATCCGAATAAAGTAGGTGGTAATAAAAATAAATTTAATAATAAATTATATCTTTATTAATATTTTTTCTAACTTTTTTTAGATCATTGTTATCAATTGGTAAAAATATATTAATCCAAAAATCATTTCCTAATATTTGTTTGTCATGAAATTTATTATATTCATCACCAAAAAAGATTCCATTATTTAAAAATGAAATTGTATTATTAATAGCCACAAATTGTTTATTACTAATATCAATTGATAATTTTCTATTTAAATTAATAATATCTTCTGAAAGATTATAATCTAAAAATATATCATTAATATAATTTTCTTTCATTTCATTTTGATTTATATTTTCTAATAATTCTTCAAGTTTTTGTAATTCTGTATTACCAATACCTTTAAAATTTTTACAAACAGCATATTTTTCAGAATTTGTTATTCTACTTGTAAATGGTTTATAAATATATACTTCTTCATAATATGTATTTAATAATAGTAATAATTTCAATGTTACATTTGTAAATGTTTCAAAAATTTTAAGAACAAAATTTCCTGATATTTTTTGTAATCTAAAAGCACAAATAATTTCGGCAAGAATAAGTCTAAAAGCCTCTTGTTCCTGATAATTTTCATTAATCCAATTAAATCCCCCATCAGCTGTAATTAAATCAGCTTCATTTGTCTTTTTCTTAAGATCTTTTTGTACTGATGTATTAGTAATGTCACCATTATTATCTTTACAAATAGTTACATTATTTAATGCTTTTAAAATATCTTCTTTAAAAGTAATATCTTTTCCATTATTAACAGATATACAATAAAATTTATCTTTTAAATTATCTTTTTCATCATTAAATTTATTTCTAAATAATGTAGTCGCTTGTACAAAAGACCCAGGAGCTTCAGCTAAAAATACAGCTGTAATTGGTTTAGATGGCACAATATCAAAAATAATTAATATTTCCCATAACTTATAAAATGCTCTTGATATAATATTATTTTTGTTAACTCCAAAATATAATTCAGACATTTTTTTAATATCATTATCATAATCATTAACTTGATGTTCAAATGGATTAGTTACAAAATGTTTTTTTGCATATTTAGGATCATTAAATATTTCACATTTATCTTTAGCTGTATGAATAAAATGATGAAATCCAAAATTAAATCTTGGTTGGCATTGAAAATGTGAATATTTAATATTATATTTACTAGTTTTTAATTTTTCATTTTTAGGAATTTTACAAACTTTAAATTCAAAATTTTCCATTATTATTTATATATATATTTAATTATTATCTATTTAAATATATATTTTAATAAATATATTATCAATTTTTTTAATTACTAAAAATTAATTTAACTATAAAGTAATTGCAAACTCTTGCGTTTTTAGTTACAATATACATATAATATATTATTAATTTTTTTGAAAAATATAATACCTGTTTAAAAAAGAATATAAATGGAAATTTTTAAAATTGTCATCATAATAAGTAGCTATATCTTTAAAAAATTTTTTTGTTGTCGGAATACTTTCTTGATTAGCATTATTAATTAAAAATTCTTTATAATAATCAAATACATTTTTAAATGTATCTGTTTCAATTAACGTTAAACCGTTCTTTTCCATAGATTCAATTAAAAATGACGGTTCAACTAAATATTCTTTATAATATTCATCTTGATTAATCCATTTCATTAAAACATCAATAGCTAATCCAGTTTGTTTTAAATTTTTGGTATTTGAAGGATATAATCTATTAATATCATATAAAAATGTTTTATTACCATCACTAGACATATATTCTGTATTTATTTTTCCATCAGTATTAAATGAATTATGAACTATATTAGCATCAAATGTTGTAATAATTACATATCCATGTTGTCTTAAATATTTTTTAACATTATTTAAAAAATTATTTAACGAATTATCATTTTCAAAATAATAATGTATTGAAAATTGTATATTCATAATATCAAATGTTTTATAATTTGTGCTTTTTGAATCTTCACCAAATGTATTTATTAATAATTTTTTATTTTCATCATTCATATTACCAATAATTGGTAATTGATTATTATAATTAAATTCAATAGAAGCACTTGCTTGTATAAACTTCATATTTGTAAAACCAGGATATTTTTTTTTATTATTATTATATCTACTTGTTGCACTATCACTAGCTGAAAATAAACTTGCATAATCTTTATCAATACCTATATATGATCCAACTCGTGAATGATAAAATTTATTTATATCTCCACCACGACCACAGCCAATATCTAATATATCCAAACTTTTTTTATTATATTTTAAACTGCAATATGTATAAATTAGATTTGATTTAATAAAATTATGGTAATGTCCCATACTTTGTGCTAATATATTTTTTTCTTGATAATACTTATTTTCTTGTCTCATTTGTTCAATAGATTTTGCATTTATTTTACTTTTAAGATAATTATAATGTTTTTCATATGTATCTAAATTTGAAAGTAATTCTATATCTTTAATTTCCAAACCATCTAAAATACTTATCCATATTTTATTACTAATCCATTCTGCATTACCATATTTTTTTTTGTATTTAATAACCATATCTGTTTTATCCATGCGAGTTCTTAATGGTATCCATCTAAAATTTTCAGGTAAACTTTTATCATAAGCAAATTCAACAACTGTATTATCTTCAATAATATCACCTTCAATATCTCTAACTTCATTATTAGTTAAGTATATATTAGCAATATAATTATTACTTTCTTTCTGAAATAATACAGGATTCTCTCGTCCATTAACATGTTTTCCAACATGTAATTTTAATATTCTATATATTCTATTTTTTTCTTTAAAATTATCATTAGTATTGTACATATCATCATTTTCATTACCTACTGAATTATCATATACATTTAAAATTTGATTTGTATCAGGATCTCTTTCATATAAAACATAAAAATCAATTGAATTTTTACTACTTGGTTTCCATTTTAATATAGTCTTTACAGTAGTACTCGAAACAATATTATATTTTTGTTTAATTGGTGTATAAACAAGACCATCTATCAAATATGGAGCATTATTAGTATATTCTTCCCATATTAAATTACTATAAAGATATATTTCCATTGTATGTCCTCCAAAAGGAAAAACAAAATATTTACTTAATATTATATTTTTTTTATTAGATTTTTTTAGTGTTTCATTCATATAATGAACATAATCTTTAATATCTTTTTGATAATATGTTTTAATTTTTTTTAAATCAAAAATATCACTATATTTATCAATTGATTTTTTTTGATCAAATAAATTTGTTGTTACATCATTTAATAATTCGTATCTTTGTAATAATGAATTATTATCTCTTATATCTTTACCTTTATGAAATAAAATATCAAATCCTAAAAACATAAATTTTTGATGTTTTTTTATAAATATATATTCACCATCTAATATTGTTTCTTCATATTTTTCAATTTCTTTTAAATTATATTCTTTTATTTTTTTTACTACTAAATTATTAGAAATTAAATATACATTTTTTTTATATACCATTAAAAAATGTCTTTCACCATCTACTTTGTCTGTTACCGAATATTCATTTGGAATAGTATCAATTATATGAATTATTTGTGCTGATGCTGATTGCATACCAGGTAAATCTCTGTTATTTTCTGGTGTATTTGTTATATGTAATAATTTAGATACAACCGATTTTGATTCATCAATAGATATAATTTCTTCTGAATTCTGAATTATTTTAATCATATACATAACTTCATTAAAAAACATTGAAATATACTTTTCATCTAAATTTTTAATATCTTTTTTAAATGTAATTTCTACTTCTAATTCATATATTTCTTTACCTTTATTAATATTTGACGCTTTATTTGAACTTTTAACTAAAGTCAAATCAGTACAAATTTTAACATTAGTATCTTCAAATAATGTTAATGATAATCTATGTTTAAATCTATAAGTAATTTTATTTCTTTCTTTGTTATTTAAAAATTGTAGTTTTTTTATTATTTCATCATCGACATGTTTTTCATCTGATAACCTAAATCTTAAATTATTTGGTATATCAACAATTATATTTTGAATATTTTTTATTTTTTCAATTATTAAAATATTTTCTTTTTTCTGTAAAATATAACTCGACAATAAAGCAAATACAACATGATTTTCACGTTCATAAATATTTGAAAGAATATTATTAATATTTTCTAATTTATTTATACTAATACGATATGTACTTAATCCATGATTATCATAATTATATCCTACATCTAATGAATTTAGAGATGTAAGTATTAATTTATTTTCAATTGCTCTTTTTTTTAATGATTTTAATATATAGTTAAAAATTGTTAACGATGGAATCTTTATTGTTATTTCAGCTTCATTTGTATTTTTAACATTTTGTATTTTATCTCTAATATTTTTTAAAAAATCTTTAGATAATATTTCTGTCATGTTATATATCTTTTATTATCTAAAGATTTTTTAAATTGTTTATAAATATTTTTTGCAATTTTTTTAATTATTATAATATTATGTTTCTTTCGTTCGGATTTATTTTTAACATTGAATCTATCATATCTATAACCTGTTCTAATTTTTCATTATCAATAATATCATTTTTTTTTTCTTCTTTAATAACTTCTTTAATGTTCCATGTTTCTGGTTTTTTAGCTAAAAAATTACCATTTTTATTAAAAAATTCTTTTTTTCTATCACTCTTTTCTATCATCCATTTTGGAATATCACCACATATTTCATAAAACCAATATATATGATGAAAATCTCTACTATATGATCCATCTTTTTCTGGATCAAATAATATATCACCTGTTAATATTTCATATATTGTACAACCCAAAGACCAAATATCACATTTTTCATCAAAATTACATTTTAATACTATTTCAGGAGCTCGATAATATCGTGTTTGTATTTCTTCTTTTTTATTATAATCATTTAAATCTATTATTGAACCAAAATCAGATATAACTACTTTAATATTATTTAAATCTTCATTTTCTAATTCTTTTTCACTTTCACTTTCACTTTCACTATCTGTTTTTTGTTTTATTTGTTCCATTATAGATATGACTTTATCTTTCATTTTATTTTTAACAATCTGTTTTAATTTTTTTATATTAATTTTTTTTTTTAATGATAATGTAAAAATTTTTTTTTCATTATCTAACATTTCTTTATACATATTTGATAAATTATATTTATCAATTTCATTAATTATATTTTTTATATTTTTTTCATATCCTTTTATTAAAATATTTTCTGGTTTTATATCAGTATGAATCATTTTTAATTTTTTATGTATATCTTTAACACCTTCTATTATTTGCAAACTTATATTATAAACTATTTCTGGTGGTAATCCTTTTTTATATTTTCCTCTCCTGATTAATTGATATAATGAACAAGCCATTAATTCAAATACCATACAAATTGCATATTTTTTTGATTGTAATGGTTTAAATTTAAAATATTCTATTAAATTTATTAAATATTCTGATTTTATATTTGATATTTTTAAATATGTATCAACTTCTAATTTAGCTTCGTTATAATATTCTGGATTTTGTATTTTTAAAGCATAATAATATTGTTTTTTAGGATCATTTATATAATAAGTTAACCATACAGAAGCATACCCTCCTAATCCAATTTTATGTAATATAATATACCTATTATCTAAAATCATTCCATAATATTCATCACCTAAATCTTTATCAGCATAATCGCTACTTTCACTATTTGAATCACTATTTGAATCACTATTTGAATTGGAACTATCAGAGTTATTCATTATTTAATTTATATTATTAAGTTTTTATATATATTATTATAATAAATATAAACGCTAATATACATACAAATATTATAAAAAAAAATTGAAAAAAAATCTATGTACAATCCATTAATAATAATATTTACGCACACACAGATGTCTCTTGAATCAGTCGATCGTATGCCTCGGACTAACAGCGCCTGTATCTGGGTCTGTGTCAGGACCAAAGCAGGGATTCGCATCCTGACAACAAAAGAAAGACGCCATAATCACACCGAAATGGGGTTTCCTGGTGGCTTAGTTGATATTGTAGCAGGTAAGCAGGAGCG
>Ga0209596_1004194_pt1 | contig 11094 bp, 11 predicted proteins | sample M_130807_MF_Meta_FD_187314 | JGI IMG/M metagenome (GOLD analysis project Ga0209596, IMG submission 187314) | Freshwater microbial communities from Lake Montjoie, Canada to study carbon cycling - M_130807_MF_MetaG (SPAdes) (version 2) | ecosystem: Environmental > Aquatic > Freshwater > Lake...
TTATCATACCCCATGATTGATTTATATACCAACCTACCACCAAAGCGGCTCAAATATTCAGGGCTAGAGGTTCCAACATAATCATTGGGCACATTCCTGATTTTTTTGGCAGCCGTATCATAGATACCTAGAAATAAATATTGCGGAGGGAGCATTTGTTGTTCAATCGTTTTCAAATTGGCATCATCAGGCACCTGTTCCGCTATTAATTCGGCGCGATGTATAATTTTATTTTTAAAATTTTTCAAACCCGGCACTTTTAATTTCACCATGGTACCCGGACTTGTTTGAACATAAACCAAAGAATCGTTCAACGTCCCATTAATATATTTGTAGGACTCGGAGCCTGTTCTATTTCTTGTGATAAAATTTGCATCCCCTGTATTATACACACTGTATTTAAAATAGCGAACAGCCGTATCTCTTTGTGTTGAACCTACCGTACTTGATCTATAATATAATCCAAGTTTCGTATTGGTATCAGTCATTCCTAGGCGAATCAATACATTGCTATTACCGCTTGTGGTTATCGCAAATCCTTTGAAATATTCTCGTAAAGTAGAATCAGTTCTGTAGGCATTTGTTGTATCGAATAATTTAATGAACTGCAATGCGGCAGATGGCAATAATTTTATTCTAATTTGATTCGCAGATAATTCAAAACGACTTATCACAGAGTCTCTCACTTTTTTAAAATCAACCGTATAAGGATTTGCAAGTGCTACACCTGGTTTTATATTGTATGCATTCGGATAATTACTTGCATATAATTTAGCAATTTCCAAAGGCGTCTTATCATCTATCTTACTTACATTTAATGTAATTGGTTTGGAAGAATCTCCATAAAAACCATGATAGCTTAATATTAACACCGCGGAATCAACCAAAATACTATCCTTGTCCCCTTGGAAATAAAAAGGGAAAATTTCAGGCTTTAATTGGAAAAACATAGATGCACTTGTAGTACCAAAAATGGGGTCATTCGTAATACTACCTAATATATGTTCATCTGTTCCAAAAATTCGCATGGAATCCGCATAATCCGCTGACTGCGTCTCTACCGATAAAATAGTATCCTTGGTATTGACTGCATCCATTGCAGGTAGCAAACCAAGCCCTAATTCAGAAGTACTAATACGTGTACATGCTGAAAATATCAGGGTTAAAAAAAGGAAAATTGAAAATTTCTTAAGGGTATGAATTGATGCCATGAATTTAATTATCATTACTTTGCTGCAAGATCGTTGTATAAATCTAAATACTCTGTTAAATCGGAATCCCAACCATTAAAAGGCACAACTTTTTTACCTTTTACAACTGAAAATTCAGATACTAATTTTTTATCTAATATATCTGCACCAAAAGTGATGGCATCTGCATAAGTAGCGCCCCCTCTGAATAGTGCAGTATTATTTAAATCCTTAAATGGTTCTAAATCTTTGTCTTTCATATTTGTATTAATCAAAGATTTTGTTAAAAAATCCTTGCCCAATTTTTCATCGAAAGTATTTTGACCAATGGTGAAAATCACTTTTGCATTTGAAAAAACAGGTTCTTTCTTAAATGCAGTTTTGATATAAGCAGGGATTAATCCGGTCATCCAACCGCTACAATGAATAATATCTGGAGGCCATCCAAATTTTTTCACTGTTTCTAATGCACCTCTGCAAAAGAAGATCGTGCGAAGGGCGTTATCGTCAAACCATTTTTCATTTTCATCATGAAAAATTTGCTTTCTTTTGAAAAAATCCTCGTTTTCTAGAAAATACACTTGCAACCTTGCATTCGGCAAAGAAGCCACTTTGATTTGTAGTGGATAATCATCTCCATCTACTTGTACATTAATCCCAGATAAACGAACTACCTCATGTAAACGGTGTCTGCGTTCATTGATTACGCCAAATCTTGGCATGATACAACGTACTTCTAACCCACTGTCATTACTTTTAATTGCGAGCTTATTGATTACCTCCGCAAATTCGGTCAGCTCCAAATAGGGCGACATTTCTGTGGCGATATATAAGATTCGTTTTTTTTCAGACATTCATTTTGAATTTAACTCAGAACCATCTTTGAGTCTGCAAAGTTACATAAAAGCAAGGACTTTAAGAAACCACAAAAAACAGTAATAAAACCCCCTCGCCCAACGTATATCTTAACAAATGGTCGTATTTTGCAGAAGATAGGAAAATTCATCACCAATTATGGCCAAATTTTTAAAAATAGGATTCTTCTTTTTGGTAGGCATTTTGCTGATTTGGTGGAGTTTACATCAAATTCCCCCGCAAGAATGGGACAAATTTACCAAGGCATTAGCTAAGTCCAAATTTTGGCTAATCCTCCCAATATTTTTCATTTTAGGCCTATCTCATTTTGTTAGGGCCCTACGCTGGAGATTGATCATGGAGCCGCTGGGATACAAACCTTCGATCATGAACACTTTTTTAGCCGTATTGATTGGCTACCTAGCCAATCTAGCCATCCCTAGATTGGGGGAGGTTTTAAAATGCACCTTACTAGCTAAGTATGAAAAAGTGCCTGCTGAAAAAATTGTGGGTACGATCGTAGCGGAAAGGGCCTTTGATGTCATTAGCCTTGGTATCGTTTTTTTATTAGCCCTAACCTTACAATTTAATGTTATTCAGGCCGGATGGCAACAGCTACAAAATGCGAGTACCTCCACGAATGAACATTCAAATAATGGCTTGTTAATATTTTTAGGTGCCGTGGTTGTACTGTTAATTATAGCTGTTATTTTATATTTTACTTTTAAACATAAGTTTGAAACGATCATAAAAAGTATTAAAACTATTTTAATTGGCATCTGGGAAGGGGTTATCAGTGCGACTAAATTAAAAAAACATAATTTATTCTTTTTTTATTCCTTTAGTATTTGGTTTTTATATTTACTAGCTACCTATATTGGTTTGTATGGAACAGAAGGTACTGCAAGTTCATTTTCAACGGCTATAAGTTGTCTAGCATATGCGAGTATCGGCATGATTATCACACCAGGTGGCATTGGTGCTTATGCTTTCTTTATGGCTAAAGTGTTAGAATTAAATGGCATTGAATATACCCTTGGCTTAGCCAATGGAACCTTACAATGGTTTTCACAAGTCATTATCGTGATTGTATTAGGCGGTCTTGCTTTAATCATGCTCCCTTTTATCAACAAACAAGTAAAGTGATATGCGATTAGTTGAAAAAATTCATCAAAAAATTAAAACAGTTGCCGACGCAAAACAAACCATTGCCGCAGGAAAAGTATTGGGCAAAACATTTGCATTCACCAATGGCTGTTTTGACATTTTACATCCAGGACATTTATATTCCCTAGCAGAAACAGCGAAGGAAGCGGATTACTTAATAGTAGGGCTAAATAGTGATGCAAGCGTTAAAAGGTTAAAGGGTCCGGAACGTCCAATAAATAATACCCATGATCGAGCCTTGATTTTGGCAAATTTATTATTGGTGGACATGGTAGTCATCTTTGAAGAAGATACCCCCTTAGAATTGATTAGTAGTTTATTACCGAATGTTTTAGTGAAAGGTGGCGATTATACGATTGAAACAATTGTTGGTGCAAAGGAAGTAATTGCAAATGGCGGAAAAGTAATTATTAATCCCATCATTGAAGGATTCTCCACCACAAACACCATCGAAAAAATTAAAAATACTTAATTAAGCATTTTCATAATTTATCTATTTTATGCGTTTTATATCTCTGTTATTTTTATGTGCTATTTCCCATCAAGTAGTTATTGGACAAGCAAGCCAAAATTGGCATTGGAAAGATTATACAACTGATTCAGTGCATGGGATTAGTTTACATAAAGCGTATAAATTAATAGCTACCCTACCCCAAAAAGCAAGTCCAGTTATCGTTGCAGTGATTGATGGTGGCATAGACACCAATCACCTTGCATTGAAAAATTTACTTTGGACAAATGCAAAAGAGATTCCTAACAATAATATGGATGATGATAAAAATGGCTATGTTGATGACGTACATGGATGGAATTTTTTAGGCGGGAAGGATGGCCGAAATATTGACAAAGCCGCTGCTGAAATGACAAGGATTTATCATAGATACAAAACCATTTATGATGGAAAACAAATTAACACCAACCAGTTAAGTTCAAAAGAAAAAGATACTTACTTGATTTGGAAACAAACTGTGGATGAAATTAACGTTTCAGAAAACGACTTAGGTTCCCTACAATATATTAAAATGGCAAGCAATGCCATAAAAAAAATGGGTGCAATATTATTAAAAGAATTACCGGATTCAAATTTCACTATATCCAGCTTAGAATCCTACCAGCCTATTGGTCGGGTGACGCTTGATACCAAGATGGCTTATTTAAGGGCAGTAAAAATTCTAGGTATTGAAAAAGAAAGCACTTATCCTGAAATTATAAAGGATTTAGAAGAATATGTGGAAGGAAAAGAAAAAGCAGCAAGCGCAAAAGAAGCGGCTCCAGCAGATATAAGGGCGGATATCATCAAAGATGTGTATTTTAATTTTTCTGATAAATATTATGGTAACAATGATATCAGAGGTCCAAATGCACGACATGGAACACATGTTGCAGGTCTTGTTGCAAGTATACCAGACTCCGGTTGGCAGGTAAATAATTTATACCCTTCTTTACAAATTATGGGAATAAGAACAGTTCCAGATGGCGACGAATACGATAAAGATGTTGCACTAGCCATTAGATATGCGGTAGACAATGGCGCAAAAATTATCAATATGAGTTTTGGCAAATCCTATTCACCTGAACAAGCTTGGGTAGATAGCGCTATAAGATATGCGGCACAAAAAGATGTTTTATTAATTCACTCAGCTGGAAATGAATTTTATAATTTAGATATTAAAAAAGTGTATCCAAACACCTATTCCCCTAGTTTTAAGGATACCGCAAATAATGTGATTACTGTTGGCGCAAGTAGTGATCCAAGTTTAAATAATGTTTTATTAACGGACTTTAGTAATTACGGTGCAAAAACAGTAGATGTGCTTTCACCAGGAAACAAAATTTATTCCAGCTTACCTGGTAAAAATAATTATGGTTACCTACAAGGTACCAGTATGTCATCCCCTATTGTAAGTCATATTGCAGCCATGATTCGATCTTATTTTCCGCAATTATCTGCCATTCAAGTAAAAGAAATAATTTTAAACAGCGTTTGGAAACCCAATGATAACAATATTAAATATGTCATTCCTAATAGAGACACGGATAAAACCTTATACGAAGTTTGTACCACAGGGGGCATTGTAAATGCGGCCAATGCGATTGCGTTAGCAAAAACATATAAAATTTCGACACCACAGAATAACGATAAAAAGAAAAAAACTAAGAATTAGTAATTAAATACAATATTTACCAAAATAAAAAAATATGCCTCGACCTAGTGCAAAAGAATATGGTGTCCCCCATCAAAATTATATTAACTATACAAGCGGAAAAGATTATTCAATTTTAGTACAACAATACCAAGAAAGAATTACAGAATCATGGTCGGCAGTTCCAGTTGAAAAAACAAATTTCGCCTATGGACCAGATAAGTGGACCATCAAACAAATGCTACAACACGTCATTGACACAGAAAGAATTTTCGCCTATCGCGCATTGGCTATTGCTAGACAGGACCCAGCTGCTTTATTAGGGTTTGACGAAAATGAATATGCAAAAAATGCGACTGCTGCTAATAGAAACTGGAAAGATATGTTAATTGAATGGCGGGTAGTTAGGCAATCTACCAATTTACTATTTGCCTCATTTACAGAGGAACAAATGAAAGCAATGGGAACCGCAAGTGGTCATCCAATTTCAGTTAATGCATTAGGATTTATCATTTTTGGCCATGCACTTCATCATTTACATGTGCTAAAAGAGCGCTATGACATCTAATTTATATTAGTACTAATAAGCAAAAACCCCGCTCCGATTTCTCGGGACGGGGTTTTTTATAAAGCCAATGCTTAAATTATTTAGTTCCGTAAATATGGATCGCTAATTGTACTTCTGTATCCACCATACCTACACCATAGTTAATTCCAAAAATAGTTCTATCAAAAGGTAAGAAAGCTTCTGCAAAAAAACCTTTGTCATCTGCATTTCTAATGATCGCAGTAAAGGTAACTGGTGCTTTAATTCCTTTTAAGTTTAAATCACCTTTAATGGTTGCTCTATCTGCTTTGATATAATCTACTGTATTGATCGTAAAAGTAGCTTCGCCAAATTTTGAAATATCAAAAAAGTCACCAGAAGATAAATGACCTTGTAATTTTTCACCACCACGTTCGTCCGTTACTTTTAAACCAGCAACATCAATGACAAAACTTCCACCTACTAATTTACCACCATCAACTTGAACTGAACCAGACTTAACTGGGAAATAGCCAGTATGATAATCGCTTTTTTTAGAACCCACCCAATCTACTTTACTTTTTTGAGCACTAACTGTAAAAGTAACACCTGCGGTAGTTTTATCTTTTTTAGTAAAAGCAACTAATGACAATGAAGCTGCTACAATAGCAACTGAGAAAATGATTTTTTTCATATTTATTTAATGTTTTTGATTATTGAGCAAACTAAAATACGCAAAAAAATTGCGAATTCAATAGGCCCAGTTGTTATATAATATTTAATTGTTATTAAAGTGTAAATATATAAATCAATGTTTAAACAACAAAATATATTTTTGGGCAATTCTATGCCTTTAATCTAGTATCTTCGCCAAAATTTAGATTTTATGAATTTGCATGAATATCAAGCAAAAGAATTACTTAAAAAGTATAATGTTCCAGTACAAGAAGGTATCGCTGCTGAATCAGTGGATGCTGCAATAACTGCTTACCACAAGATAGCAGGCGAAACCAATAATAAATTCGCAGTAGTTAAGGCTCAAATACACGCGGGTGGTCGTGGTAAAGGTAAAATTGTTGGTACTGAACAAAGAGGTGTAGCCGTTGGTAAATCAGCAGCCGATATTGAAACTTTTGCAAAAAATATTTTAGGAGGTACATTAGTAACCATCCAAACTGGCCCAGCAGGGAAACTAGTTTCTAAAATATTAGTTGCACAGGACGTATATTATGAAGGCCCTCAGCCTACCAAAGAATTTTATTTGTCTATATTATTGGATCGTTCCAAAGGAATGAATGTTATTATGTATAGCACAGAAGGTGGAATGGATATTGAAGAAGTCGCACATAATACGCCTGAAAAAATATTTAAAGAGTGGGTACACCCAGGTGGTGCCTTACAAGGTTTTCAAGCACGTAAAATTGCTTTCAATTTAGGCTTAAGCGGTGACGCTTTAAAAAGTTTTGTAAAATTTGTAACGAATTTATACAATGCCTATGTTGGTTTAGATTGCGGCATGCTTGAGATCAATCCCCTATTCAAAACAAGCGATGACAAAATGATCGCGGTAGATTGCAAAATGAATATTGATGATAATGCATTAATGCGTCATCCTGATTTATTAGCAATGAGAGATGTTAGCGAAGAAGATCCTACCGAAGTAGAAGCAGGTGAATACAATTTAAACTTTGTGAAATTAGATGGCAATGTAGGTTGTATGGTGAATGGTGCAGGACTTGCTATGGCTACTATGGATATGATTAAGTTAAGTGGTGGTGAGCCCGCTAACTTCTTAGACGTAGGTGGTACTGCAAATGCGCAAACAGTAGAAGCAGGATTTAGAATTATTTTGAAAGACCCTAATGTAAAAGCTATTTTAATTAACATCTTTGGCGGTATTGTTCGTTGCGATCGTGTTGCTGCTGGTGTCATTGAAGCCTTTAATAAATTAGGCGATATTAATATCCCAATCATTGTGCGTTTACAAGGCACCAATGCAGTGGAAGCAAAAAAATTAATTGACGAAAGTGGATTGAAAGTTCAGTCTGCCATTCAGTTGAGTGAAGCAGCTGCTTTAGTAAAGCAAGCCGTTGCTTGATAATTCTTCAGCCCATTCTTTGAATTTATGGGCTTTGAATTATCCTCTTATGATTTTAAAATATAAAATGCTTCTTAAAACGCTCTTATGATTTTTAAAATACCCGCGATACTCGCGGGTATTTTGTTTTAATTCTTCAGCCCATTCTTTGAATTTATGGGCTTTGAATTATCGGCTGATGATTTTTAAAGCGCTACAACCCATTCACTAGTTTCACTTCAGTTAATGCACTAAAGGAGTAAACCTGACCAGTGGCTATTTCAACGCACTCAATACGTATACGGCGTTTTTTACCACGTCTAAATATTTTTCCATGTAAGGATTCAAATAGGATACCCTCTGCAATATGCGCAACAAGTACAACTCCTGCTTTCTTTACTTCATTATACTTTCTCAAAACCAATAATAGCTTAGTTTCTCCATTGGCTGTGGCAGCAGGATTTAATAAGGTTTTACTTAATGCCTTTTTTATATCATCGGGGAAAAAATCTTGTTGTATAAATTGCGCAAGCAAATGTCCATAAATACTTTTCCATTCTTTGCCATGTGCATCTACCCTATTCCTAAATTGTTCGTAACATAAAAGGTGGGCTAATTCATGAAGTAAAGTAATGAGGAACTCATATTTGTTTAAATTCCCATTGACCGAAATTTTATGATTTGCTCCTTGAAATGCATGGCGATAATCACCTAAAACAGACTTCCTTGCTTTTGTAACTGTTAAATGAACTTTGTATTGATTGATTAAGGCAACAACAGGGGCAAATGCACCATCAGGCAAATAGGCATTGAGTGCGTTAAGTGGATGTTCAACTTTTGCCAAGAAAAATATTTAATGCGGTTTAAAACTAATTCTTTTTTGTAGCCCACCGAATTTCAAGCCAAGAATACAATAAATAAATACCCATACAAACCAATAAAGTAGGTATACCTACCTTAGTTTGCTGTGTTTTGGCATAAATCAAAGCAGCTATTGCAAATACGCCCAATTTCATAAGTGTACCCATCATCACAGAACGAATCATTGCATTGGGATTATTCATATCCATTTTTAATATGCGGATATAGCTTAAAAATGCCATTAAAATTAACATGGTATTTACTACAATAATAAAGTAGTAATTAAAATTTGGCATTTGCTCCATGACTAAAAAACAAAAGCAATTTACGAATGCGAAAAGTGCAAGTATCGGTGTCATTTTTTTTATAAACATATCAATTACTTTGTTTCTTTAATAATTCTATATAAAGTGAAAAAAATAAAGGCAAAAGGCAATATCCAAATCAACATAGGCTTGAAACCCCAGTAAGCATCCCCCTTTTTACCGACATACAATAACAACAATAAGCCTGCAATTAATTGTGATCCTAAGCCTGCATAATTTGCCCAAACGGTTACCGGCTTATTTTTTTTATTATCGTTCGTGTTAAAATTCACAACAAAAATTAATCATTTGAAGGTAAGCTTTCGGGTAATTTCAATGGGATAGTATCTAACTGCTTAGCGTTCCCTTCAGAAAGTACTTTTTTTATTCCTTCTAAATATTGTTCTTTATAGTGTAGGGTTTGCTCTAATGAATCGGTCCTTATTTTCAATAACTGAAGCGCAGTTTGACTTTCTTTGGTGCCGTATCCTGGAATGTAATACTTGAGTGGGGTAAAAGCAATTAACGCTATGGTTAAGCCTACCAACAATATAAAGCTTACACTAAAACCAATATAAACTGAAGTCCTAGACAATCTAAACGCTACTACCTCGTCATAAGTATCATCGTTCATGATGACCAAACGATAGGTGTTACTGGTCCGTTTGAAAGTATTATTATCGTCTAAAATTGCCATATTAAAAGTTGCAACCTAAAGATACAAAATAAACAGAATTAATTGTATTTTTAGTTGTTATTAGTCCTACCATGAAATTGTTGCAGATCTCATTAAAATACCGGCTTTATCCACTACTCCTTCTGGGCTGTATTTTTGTACTAAATACCGATGTTTTAGCGCAGGATTCTAGTAAATCAATACTAGATATCAACAATACAAAATTGATTAAAAAAGTAAACAGTGTATTAGACAGCAATCAAAAAAAAATAAATAACTTTTTATTTAAAAAAATCGATAATGCCAAAGCAAAATTAGATAGCACCACACGTAAGTTTATCCCCTACGAAGAAGAGCGACCACTCCCCTATGAAATTCTCACAAAGAAAAAATATACACTTGGCCGTCGTGCTTATCAAAATACAGTTTCAAAATTCAATTATATATTTCACGCAAATGAAGAATTGACCCAAATTATTAAAGATGCGCGCGCTTATTTACAGGAGGATTACACCACCTTAATTCCATTTTACGATTACGACTTAGCCAATACTTCTAAAAAAGATATAGATTCAATCATCTACCGATGTAATGCCAATGTGGTCTTACATGATTTAAGAAGTAATTGGGTGGACGATGCTTATTTATTATTAGCCAAAGCTTACTTATTTCATAAAAATTTTGATACAGCAGGTAGTTTATTGCAATACATCAACTATGCTTTTGATACCAAAGAAGCAGGCATGGATATACCCATTGGCAGTAATTTGAGAAATACCAAAGGCCAATTCAGTATCGCAACTAAAGAAGATAACAAGTTTTATGAAAATAGGAATATTAGAAATGAAAGCATGCTTTGGCAGGCTAGAAACTATTTTGAAATAAATTCACTGAATGAAGGGTTAAGCTTATTACAATTATTAAAAACAGATGTTTTTTTTCCTAAAAGATTACACCCATTTTTATTTGAACAGTTGGCATATGGCTATTATCAAAGTGAAATTTATGATAGCGCTGCAACTTATTTAATAAAAGGGTTATCTAATGCCACTGATAAATTTTCCAAAACGAGATGGTATTATCTTATTGCCCAATTATGGGAAAAATCAGATAATCTGGCAAATGCATATACCTGGTACAAAAAAGCAAATAGTGATGCATTAAACCCATTAATCAGTGTGTATGCAAAAATTAATTTAATTAAAATTGAATTTAAGCAAACTAAAACCCCCTGGATGGAGTTAGCCAAATCATTGCAGCAAATGTCCAGAAAGGAAAAATATAAGCCCTATA
>Ga0209596_1004196_pt1 | contig 11093 bp, 7 predicted proteins | sample M_130807_MF_Meta_FD_187314 | JGI IMG/M metagenome (GOLD analysis project Ga0209596, IMG submission 187314) | Freshwater microbial communities from Lake Montjoie, Canada to study carbon cycling - M_130807_MF_MetaG (SPAdes) (version 2) | ecosystem: Environmental > Aquatic > Freshwater > Lake...
CCAGATATCAGATACACCATTAAGGATAGGGTTCTTTTTGTTCTGTTCTATTCCGTTAACCACCCCTCTTGTACCTTCTTGTGTATGATTACCATGATGACTAATCCAAGTCTCTCCAAGTATTTGTTTTCCAAAACCATCCTCCCAACCATTCACCTTACTTCTGAAATCGTATTTGGCATAAGGACTATTTTTATTCATCTTATAATTAAATGCATGTGTTGCCGTACGAAGGCCAACAACAGGTTTTCCTGCTTTAATATATTCATCGATGTACTTCATTTGGGAATCAGGAAGCTCTCTGAACCTAGTAAGAATCACCAGTAAATCTGCTTTTGCTAAATGTTCGAGCCCATTGATATTAGATAGGTTCAAGGGATCAATTTCTCCTGTTTTGGGATCAGATGAAAAAAGAACCGTACAGGAAAATCCATATCTCTTTGCCAATATCTGTGCTAACATAGGCAAGCCTTCCTCCGAGCGGTACTCTTCATCACCACAAACAAATACGATACTCTTTCCTTTACCAGGTCCTTCAAACCCATTATATTCGACCCATTGTTTGACTGTTTGAGACTGTGATGCAATACTGCCAAATACAAGAAGTATAATTAACAGAAAGTATTTTAATTTGTTTTTCATATAATGGTTTTAAAAAAATTTAATATTTTATGTTCTTGGGGTATTCTAAAGTTAGCTATTAAAACAATAACATCATCCTGTAGCATCCGTAACTATTTACCCCTATTTAAAACCATTTGGGGCTGTTATTACTAGAAAAGTATAATTGCAACTTCTTTATATCTGATGATTTAGGTGGTTGGAGATGCGCTTGAGTTAAGTAAGGAGTCAACCTCCGGTTCGCTTTTCATATAATTAACAACTTGATTACCAAGGGGTTTTTTAATTATAGTTGTACAACCCTTTTTATTGTTATTTTGAACAGTATTCTGTCAATAACGTAAATTGTTGCTTGAATAAATCAACTAATATGAAAGGAATATTAATAGCATTGGGGATGATCCTACTCAATTTAACTATGGGTTGCTATGCACAAGTGAAGGAGCTCAACAACCCCTTTTATTGCTTTGGAAATGCAATGAATCTTCCCAATGCTCCTAAAAGTTTTGAGGAACAAGCAGCGTTGGTTAAAAAAATAGGGTATAAAGCTATTTCGGGGAGTGGCGAGGAAAATTATTTCGAGTTTCGAAAAGCCCTCGATAAGGAAGGATTAAAATTGCCAGAACTTTATATCGAACTAAATATTGACCAAGGGATTGCCATTGGCGAAACAAAACTAAAAAAAATTATCAAGGATGCTAAAGACCGCGATCTGTTAATCACATTACCCATAAGTAGTAAATTATATAGGAACAATCATTTAGAAGGCGACGTGATATTAGTTGAAATACTTACAGAATTGGCAGATTATGCAGCTATTTACCATGTGAAACTAGCTATCTATCCTCATTATTCAAATTACTGCGAATCCATTGATCATGCTTTGAAAATTGCGTCCATGGCTGGCCGTTCAAATATTGGAATAGTTTTTAATCTCTGTCATTTTCTTAAGGTAGAAGGACAGGATAAAATTGAAGAAGTGGTAACGAGGGCCATGCCCTACTTAATGATGGTTTCAATTTGTGGTGCTGATTCCGGCGATACAAAGAATATGGATTGGAATAGGCTGATACAACCCCTTGGTTCTGGAAGTTTTAATACCTACTATTTCGTTAAAAAGTTAAAAGATAAGGGCTATAATGGAATATTTGGATTGCAATGTTACAATATTAAAGTAGATGCCCAGGCCGCACTTATTCAATCACTCGATACCTGGAATAGTTTTAAAAGAAAGTATGCCGTTGATAAGTAAAGATAAAATGTTTAATAAAAAATAAGTAAAATACTAAAATAACCCACAAAATTCTGTTTGAAAAAAAGGGTTTATATTTAATACAATATTAAAATATTAACCCCTATTTAAACCTTTTATTGTTTAACAAATCTAACTTCGAAACTACCCCCTATGATTTTAAAAAAATTTAGATTAATGCTTCTATTTATAGCATTTTTCACATTTGCTTGTAATAAATCAAGTAACAACATTAGTAATCCTACTGCAACAACAAATACCGATGATTCAGTTATTATCGAAGTTAATCCCACTCATTTTTTAACCGCTGGATTAACTGAAAGTATTACTAAGGTTAGTCAAACGCTAGCCGATGGAACGAGCGTAATGTGTTATAAAATTGTTTCAAATAATACACCTAGTGATCATACCCAAGGCCCTTGGTGTCCGACTAATATAAATGATGGCATTGATAAAGGCGGTATTTGGTTTGAAGGGGGTAAATTATATGATGTAGATGGCCCCTTTATTAAAAATTTAGCTACTTTTTATTCAAATACTACTTGGAAGCTATACAATACAACCACTGGCGTAATCAATGTTACCGATACAAAGGCGGCTTGTGAAGCTGCTGCCAGACCTAATGTGGATCCATTGTATAAAAACTATTGTGTGCAATGTCTTCCTTCTTATTTTCCGGGCATTAAAAAAACATATTACATCCCGGTTAAGCCTGTTAAATCGACAAACACAGTTCCAATTTTGGGAATGGGCGGTGTTGTGGGAATTGCATTTAACGGCATTAATTTTGACCCCCCTGCTCCTACGCAAGCAATTTTAGGTGCATATACTTTAGCGCCATTTGATGATGCAGGAGGACATGTAAACGGAGCTACAGGATATCATTATCACGCAGCAACAGGAAAATCTACAAAAATAAAACAATCCGACGCGCATGCTGCAATGATTGGATACGCAATGGATGGCTATGGTATATATGAAAATTTAGATGAATCAGGAAAAGAGAGCACCGGTCTTGATGCAAGTAGAGGCCACTATGATGCTAAAAGAGGCTATCATTATCATGTTGCAACAGCTGGATCAAATAGTTTTATAAATAGCTTCAGAGGTGTTCCAGGTAAATTTTCGGTTACATTGTAATAAACCAAACATTCATGCTTAAAATAGGGTGTTTAATATTATTGCTACTATTTGTAGTAAATGGATATGCTCATAATCCGCAGGTATCCACTATTTCAATTATTCAAAATGAAAATAAAAAATGGTCTGTATTTATAACTGCACCCTTATACACTTGTCAATTAGCTATTAAAGAAAAATATCCTCAAATGAATATGGACAGTATCCGTCCATCTGAAATGCAAAAATTAATTCTGGATTTAGTTAAAAGTAATTTAAAAATTAATGGAGATGCCGTTTTAAAGCTTACTAATGATAAAGTCCAATTAGCGCACGAGACAACTATTTTTTTTGACATAAACAATGATCATTTACTTCCTACAGAAATTTCATTTACCGCTTTTAGCCAACTATACAACCATTTTACTTTATTGAAAATTGTCAGTAAAACAGAAAAAGAAATAACTTATATTTTAAATACCGAGAATAAGTTTCTTTTTTCAAAAATAAATGAAACTCGCTCAACCCCATTTTACATGTATTTATTAATAATACCAATAAGTATTATACTATTTTTTTTACTCAAAAAATATCACAATAAAGGATATTCCAGTTAAATCAAGTTATACCTAGGCAATTAGCCTACCTATTATTTATTGACATTTGTACAATTTTCGGTATTTTTAATGCCAACTATTTATTCTTCAATTCAACATAAAGTATAATATGAAAAAAATCATATGCATCGTAATCGCAATTTTTACAATTTCTAAAACTAACATCGCCCAATCAAAAGATTTAGGCATAATCAAACAACGAATTGTCACTGAACTTTTACAAAATAAACCATCAGATAAACAAGTGGAAACTATTCTATCTAAAATGAATGAAGATGGTAGTTTTAATGATATTAACTATTCAGACCTAAGCACCACCGCCAGTTTCCCTCACGGAAGACATACCAATGACTTAGCTTATATAGCAAAAGCATATAAAAACAATGCATCCGTATATTATAAAAGTCAAAAAGTTAAAGATGCGATTATAAGTGGTTTAACCTTTTGGGTTCAGAAAGATTTTGTAGGCGACAACTGGCATGACAATCAAATCACCACCCCTACGAATTTAATGAACCTAATGTTGGCGATTGGTGATGAGTTACCCAAGGATTTAGTAGAAAAAGCGCAACCTATGATTGGCAGAGCAAATATGAAAGCTTCAGGGGCGCGTCCAAGTGGGGATCGAATTGTTATTGCAGGTATTCTAGCTAAAAACTTATTATTTAATAATAATGATAAATTATTTGACTCTATTATTAATATCATTCAGGGGGAGATGAAATTTGCAACCGGTGAGCGAGGTATTCAACAAGATTTTAGCTTTCATCACAGACCTGATCGTGTGAACAATACCGACTCCTATGGATATGGGAAATTTGCCAATGCCTATGGGGAATGGTCATCGTATGTTGCAGGCACCCAATATAAATTCTCAAAAGAAAAAATGAACTTACTGGTTGATTATTATTTAGATGGCATTTACAAACAAATGGTTTATGGTGTATATGAAGACGTCGGCGTAAGAAATCGTGATGTAACAAGCAAGCGAAACGGTGTAGAACCTAAAGGAACGCTTGAAATTGAAAGAATATTAATTAGCACTGATTATAGAAAAAAGGAATTGGAAGAAATTATAAAATTAAGAAAAGGCCAAGCAACGCCTTCCCTATCCTTTGCGAAATTCTTTTGGCAAACAGAGCATTTTGTATTTCAACGTCCCAATTTTTATACAAGTGTAAGAATGTTCTCGACTAGGAATCAAAATATGGAACAACCCTACAATGGCCCTGGGAAAACAACCCACCACAGAGCAGATGGTACCAACTATTTGTTACTTAAAGGTGACGAATACCATAATATTTGGGCTGCCTATGATTGGCAAAAGATATCTGGCACCACCATCATGCAAAAAGCCAACCTACCTGGCCCCAATGAAATTCAAAAGGAAGGGCTTACTAGTTTTGTAGGTGCCGTAACCGATGGATTATATGGTGCAGTCGCTTTTGATTTTAAAAGTCCACACGACTTATTAGAAGCTAAAAAATCATGGTTCTTTTTTGATGAGGAATATGTTTGCTTAGGCGCTGGCATCAAGCCAAAAAAATCATTACCTGTAGTAACAACCATCAATCAATCCTTATTAAAAACCGAAGTGAGTGTATTCCAAGATGGTATTAAATCAATTCTTCCTAATGGAAATAGAGAAGCAAATAATGTAAAATGGGTTTACCAAGATAAGGTGGGCTATATTTTTCCTGAACCAACCAAAATAACTATTTCAAATCAAACAGAAACTGGTCGATGGTCAGATATCACTGATCAAAAAAACATCAGCAAAGAATTGGTAAAAACAGATATATTCAAATTGTATTTTAATCATGGTGACAAGATAAACGAGACCGATATTCATGGGAAAAGAAAAATGGACAGAAGCCCCTCCTATCAATATATCGTAGTCCCTAATGTGACAGAACAAAAGTTATCAGAAACTAGCGGCAACAATCGCAATATCATCATTTTGTCAAATACGGCTGAACTCCAAGGCGTAAAGCACACTAAACTAGGCATTGTTCAATTGGCTTTTTATAAATCAGGCGAGGTTGAAATTGACAAAGGACAAAATGTAAAAATGGATAGTCAAGGTATGGCCATGTTAAAGATGGACGGAAATAAAGTAAAAGAATTAACTGTTGCTGACCCTTCTAGGGAATTAAGCAGAATTTTAATTACATTACCTAATATATACAAAACAAAAGCAGCGGGAATTACCTGTTATCCAGATGAGAAAAATAATAAAACAATGATTATTATTGACTTGCCACAGGGTGTTTACTTAGGAAAAAGTGTTAGTGTTAAATTATAAATTTGAGAATTATGTCAGGAATATGAAATGGTTATTGATAATTTTTATTTTACTCCTGACTGCTTGTTCTCCGTATAAGAAAATTGTAATTTCCATGAGTAAATTACAAACTGATAATTGGTTAAACAAATCAGAAGCTGAAGTAATTACCAAATTAGGTGCCTACAAAAACAAAACATTGAACGAAACTGGCTATATGCTTTTATTTGATTATAGTGCTTATAGCAGAACACCTATTTATATACCCGCCGTTAATGATATCAGACCCCCAGTGACAAACAATAATAGGCAGATCATTGAGCCAACGCAATATGTGACCACTTCAGCCAGGCCCGCACTAGATAATAATCGATTTAATGTAATAAACGAAAAAATACTTGAATTTTATTTTGATAAAAATAAAAAAGTAATTTATGTAAATGCACTTGGATACCCTGACTCAGTCCGACTTGAATTGCGACATCATTAATAAATTACACACACCTTATTAAATAAAAGTAGTAGTCCTAAATAATAATAAGGCCTTCCTCTGCGCATGCGGAGGAAGGCCTTATTATTAGAATAAATTATTTATTATAAAAACGCCAATTCGTTTGAAAATCTCTCGTTACGGGTTGATTCGTCAATAATGCACGTAATAGTTCAATAGGCATTTTATTTTCTCTTAAAATTGCATCATGGTATTGTTTTAATGACATTTTTTTAGCATCCATCAACTCTTTCTTTAACGCATTAAACTGCAAACCACCCACCATATAAGCCAATTGATATAAAGGGCCATAACTTCCTGTAAATGATCGACGCACTTCCCCTTCCGCATTCGCACGCTCATGCCCTACTCGATCCACTAGGTAATCGATGCATTGTTGTGGTGTCCATTTTCCTAAATGATAGTTAAGCGAGAACATAATACGCGCACAACGATGCATGCGCCAAAACAACATTCCAATTCTATGTTCAGGTGTTTGCGGAAACTTCATATCCCACAATAACAACTCCCAATAAAGTGAATTACCCTCCGTCCAAAATGGCGTTGGGAAATTACGATAAGGCTTGTATCGGTTGGACATGAAACCTTGTAAATGGTGCCCTGCAATTAATTCATGGTGTACGGTTGCGCGTGAAAAATCAGGATTATTACCACGCATACTCATCATTTTATCCTCGTAATCCATCGTATTGGTTGGATATGAAATCATCAAGGTTTCACCTCCTAAAAAGAAAGGGCTTACCAACTGACGCTCTGGTGACATCATATACATATTCCAAGTTTCCTCCGCAATAGGTGGAATAGATAACAAATCATACTTTTTCAAAAAATCAACGGATTGATTATACAATTCAAACATTGCTTCAGGTTGCTTTCCAGGAGGTACATAGGAATTTTTTACTTTTTCTTGTGCGGCTTTCCAATTGTCACCAAATCCCATTTCTCGACTTGCTTTTAATAATTCAGCATCACACCAAGCAAATTCTTTGTTTGCAATCTCTACTAACTCCTCTGGAGTATAGGGAATAAATTCAAGTTTTAATTGACGCACCAATTCATCCTGTCCAATAGGCTTGCCAATAATGCCACTACCATCATCTTTTTGATAGGAAACTAATTTTCCTTTTCTTCGAATGGCTGAAGCGTATACATTTAATAAACTATCTGTAACCGAATAGGTTTTAGGCACCCACCAAGTGAACATGGGGTCATAGCCATTATAAAAACTATAATAATTTTTTAAAGTACTTTGTAATCCCCTTATGGATGCACTTGCATAATCGGCAAGAACCATCTCAACACTATCCATTTTTTTTACTCCGCTAATTGATTTAACGATTTCTTTATTCAAATCATTCAGCTCCTTAGCTACTTCCTGCCCTACCACCGATAACCCACGACGACGCACTTTTTCTAAGGCATAAATTCGATTTTCAAAAGGAAGGTACTTGGCTATTTTAACATACTTTTCCTGTTCTTCATTCAATTGATAGGTTTGGTCTTCTAAATTTCGTTTAAACAAGATATAATCCACTTTACCATTGATATCAAAAGAATTAAAATCTAATTTCAACATTTGTTTTTGATAATCCCCAATCAAAGCAAGAAAGCGCTGACGACGCTCTGGAGAATTATAGCCCACACCCGCATCGGGCCTACTAAATCTATTTTCCTGTGAACTACTAGATGCATAAAACCGCATAACACTGCCTTTGTCAGCATCATATTGAATCATCATGTCGGCCATTTCGCTGGTTTGCTTATACAAACTGTTTTTACTAGACTGTGCTGATAAAAAATTTGTATTCATTTGCATAAAAACAAACAAAACAAATACAATACCCTTAATCCAAATACTTTTGCTCATAATTTTTAATTTATAAATAGTTTTAGTTAAATTAATTTAATTAAAGAATTAACTACTTCCCTTTTCTTGGCAATTTCGCATCTCTTTGCGCTGAGTTATAAACAAATGCAGCAACAATCGTAGCCATTTGTTTTAAATCATCTTCAATTAAATGATCATACACATCCATATTGCTATGGTGCGTGCGTGTATCGTATTCAATAGGATCCTGAATAAATTGGAATCCTGGCAAGCCAACTCCATCATAGGATTGGTGATCAGTACCGCCTGTATTACTAATGGTAATAGTTTTAGCACCTAAATCATGAAAAGGCGTGAACCAATTTGAAAAAATATCAGCACAAGCCGCATTACCTTGCAAGTAAATACCTCTGATTTTTCCTGTTCCATTATCAATATTGTAATAGGCTGAAAATTGCTCATGTGCTTTATTTGGTTTGCCGGAGGCATCCATAAATGTTTTTTTAACATACCCTTTTGATCCTAATAAACCTTGCTCCTCTCCACTCCATAATCCAATACGAATAGTACGCTTTGGTTGCACACCAATTGTTTTTAAAATGCGCATCACTTCCATCATTACAGATGAACCAGCCGCATTATCAGTTGAACCCGTACCTGCCTGCCATGAATCTAAATGTGCTCCAATCATCACCACTTCATCTTTTAAAGTAGGATCAGTTCCAGGAATTTCAGCAATTACATTATAGCCTTGCAAATCCTTATTTTGAAATTTAACTTTCACATCTGCTTCTATGGCTACATCGGTACCTGATTTTGCAATTCTTAATAAAGTATTATAATCCTCAATACCTAAAGACATATCTAAAAAGTTTTCTGGATCAGTTCCTTTGTATGCACCACCGCCTCCTGTAAATACAGTACCATCATGATTTCTTGTACTAGTGGATATCATCCCAATTGCGCCTTCTTCCATCGCCATTGTTTTTAACATATTTGTAACGCGCATAGAAGCACCTCCACCACTGCGCGCATATTGTTCTCTCATTCTGCGCATTTGAGCTGTATCCATTGCTTGACCTCCACGACCACCCCCTTGTGGAGTGGCTGCAGCCATTTTTGCAAGCGCGTCATCTGTATATCTCACTGCATCCGCTTTAAAACTTTGATTATAAACGCTTAACTGATCAATGATGATTAGTTTTCCTTTTAATTTTCCTTTATACACCATTAAAGCAGCAGAATCCTTTAATGCAATTACTAATAAATTCCCTTTTTTCAATCCTTTGGTTCCTGCAGTCCAAGTTTTTGGATAAGCAAGTAAAGGTTTGTAATAAGGCGCTGTCATTGCTAAATACATTTTTTGCAAATCCCACCCTTTACCAAATTCACCCCAAGGATCAAGAACGGCATTTGCCATTCCCCATCCACCTAAAGTTTCTTTCGCATAGTTTGCTGCTCGCATATATCCTTCGGAATTTGTCAAACGGCCACCATTTTTATCCGTTAAATTAAAAGCAATATCCATCACCTTTGATCGCGTTAATCCTTCCTCCCTAATTTTTTGCATAACAGATGCATCAATTGTTTCCTGCGAAAAAGTGGTCATGGGTATTGAAAAAACAAGGACCAATACACTAAAAAATATTTTTTTCATTTGGCAAATTTTATAATGATATAATAGTACTAATTTAACAAAAACATCGCATCAAAGCTCAGTAATTACTTGAATGGCCGTCCTAATTGCATTTTTTATCAAATAATGGATAACTAACTGACTAGCAATCAAAAATGAATGCCGCATGCCCAATCCTAATAAGCAAAGTTTCCCTATTAGCTAAATTTATACCCCAAAATGAGCGCCAAGAATGTCATATAGCCGTATTTTTGTAATACCCCCTACCTTCTTTGTTCAAGAAACCTTATCGACGTAAACTAGAATTAAAATTTAACCAATGAAAAAGCGAAAGTTTATTAAAGATGTTTTATTAACGACCCTTGCAGCGCCAATTGGCTTAACAGGATTAGCGCAAACTTTTAAGGAAAATGCTTATTTACCTGCAAAGGACTTGGCCAAGGAGGAGGATTTTTGGCTAAGTATCAGAAATCAATATTTATTAAAGCCCGACTATATTAATTTAGAAAATGGCTATTATAATTTTTTACCCCAACCTATTTTAGAAAAATATATTGAACATATTAAAATGGTGAATTACCAAGGCTCCTACTATATGCGAACCGTGCAATGGGATAATAAAGATAAAGTAGCCGCACGTTTAGCAAAACTAGGGGGTTGTAGTGCTGAAGAAATGATCATTACACGAAATGCAACGGAATCCATTGACTTAGTTGTAAGTGGATTTGATTGGCAAAAAGGGGACGAAGCAATAATGGCCATACAAGATTATGGTTCCATGTTAGATATGTTTGAACAAGTAAAAAATAGATACGGAATTGTAAATGTTAAAGTATCTATCCCTAATCATCCCGCGAATGATGAAGAAATTGTAGCTATTTACGAAAACGCTATTACTTCTAAGACAAAATTGATGATGGTGTGTCATATGATTAATATAACAGGTCAAATTTTACCCATTAAAAAAATATGTGCAATGGCACATGCAAAAGGAGTACAAGTGCTTGTGGATGGCGCACATGCTTTTGCACATTTCCAATACAGCATTGATGATTTAGGATGTGATTATTACGCTGCATCATTACACAAGTGGTTGAGCAGTCCTTTAGGTGCTGGTATATTATACATCAACAAAAATAGAATTAAAAACCTATGGCCACTATTAGCGGATGGAGAAAAACAATTAGATAAAATTAAACGCTTAAACCATATTGGTACCCACCCT
>Ga0209596_1004198_pt1 | contig 11091 bp, 2 predicted proteins | sample M_130807_MF_Meta_FD_187314 | JGI IMG/M metagenome (GOLD analysis project Ga0209596, IMG submission 187314) | Freshwater microbial communities from Lake Montjoie, Canada to study carbon cycling - M_130807_MF_MetaG (SPAdes) (version 2) | ecosystem: Environmental > Aquatic > Freshwater > Lake...
AAAGGTGCGCAGCACAGTGCCATCGCTGAACGTGAGCCTATTGTGTGCTCCACCCGTTTCACCTTGCTTGATCCACAGAGGTTTGGCAGTGGTAAACCGGCCTTGGTCAAAGTCCCAGGCCAGCAGTGTGTCACTGTAAGTGATGTTTTCTATGGCCTTCTTGTTGCCGTCAGCCAGTGTTATCATGGTGCCCGCTATGAGGCATATACCACTGGTAGCCAGGTATAATGCGCTCCATGTTGTTCCCAACTGTGAAGTCACGAATGCACTGACATAATAGGTCTGGTTGACACTAAACGCTCCATTAATTTGTATAACCTGTTCGCCAGTAGTTGTAGTGCCTTCTGCTAACAATCCCACAACTGATCCGCTGCCTGTGCCCAATGCTGTAACCATGAAGCCCACATTGCCGAGATTCACACTGTTACTAACAACGCTGGCATTGACAGTGACTCTCAATGAGCCAGCGCCGCCGACCCCGCCTGTTGGTGCGCTGGCAATTACCGACTGTGTCAATGATGCATAGTTTACAGCACTAGCAGGACCAGTCGGGCCTGTTTCACCAGTTGGACCTGTGTCGCCTGTTGTACCAGTTGGTCCTGTTTCGCCTGTTGGACCTGTTGGTCCTGTTACTTCTGGACCAGTTGGACCTGTGTCGCCTGTTGGACCAGTTGGTCCTGTTTCGCCTGTTGGACCTGTTGGTCCTGTTTCGCCTGTTGGACCTGTTGGGCCCGTATTGCCCCCGCCCACTAGCGCATTGCTGCCGTCACTGTAGTTTATAGTACCACCAGCTGGCAGGGTTAGATTACCATCTAGTCCAAAGTTCCAGTTATTTGCACCATTACTGCCGGTAGAACTATAATTGGCAATAGTGAATGTCGCAGTACCACTACCACCTAATATAGTTATAGTGTCACCATTTTGATATCCAGTACCAGGATTATTAACAATAACTAAATCAACTACAGTACCTGATTGATTTACATTTACAGTCATTCCCGTGCCACTACCGCCTGATGTAGATGTGCCAGATTGGCTACCATAACCAGTACCACCATTTGTAATAGTGGTAATATTATAAACTACTTGAGTTTGCACCGTTAAATTGCTATTGGTATAAGTTTTTAATGTATTGTTAGGGAATGTTGTAGTACCATTGGCATCAAATTGCCAAACATTGCCACCACCTGTCTGTATCTTGACATTGGACAATCCGCTAACCACAGTTGATGTACTGTCAGCATATAGCCCGTTGATGTTGTAGTCGCCGTTGATGGCGCCTATACTAGCAGTATACATGGTAGTTGTAACTGTGCCGCTGGGTTGTGTGGCACCCAGTATGATGTTGCTGTTAGCATCTAAGCCAACCGCATATTGGCTTGTGACACCAGCATCCATGCTTACAAAGCCAGCAAAACCCGGATCTTCAACACCAAAGTAAGTCAGTGTGTTGCCATTGGCATCTGACATGATACGTGCTTCACCTGTGCCAGCGCTCATATAGATATTGCTGGTGTTGATCACACCAGGTGCTTCGGCATTAACCACTGTACCAAACTCTGCACTGCGCACAGCGCCTATACCGCCACTGTTCATGCGTGTTACCAGAGGCATGGTTAGGTTGCCACCTAGATCAAACCCCCAGGTGTTGTCATTGACGTTTATGCTGATACCGTCGTGGAATATGTCCACATAATTGTTATTAGTGAGATCACCGTATCCGCCAAGGACCGGAGTAGCCTGCAGGCTCAGGCCATACGCACCCGATATGATGTGGTAGTTGCCAGCTGCTTTCTCTATGACAAGCTGTGTGTCTAATGGGTGATAGACAGGCTCGTCTGGATGACTGAGGACCAGTGTGCCGTCAGAACTGATAGTGAGGTTAGCACTACCGTTGGCTATGAGATCAGTAACACCGCCGCCGCCCACTAGCGCATTGCTGCCGTCGCTGTAGTTAATAGTGCCTCCTGCGGGCAGGGTTAGATTACCAGTGGAGTCAAACCGCCAATCGCTTGAGTCAACAGTGACCGTGATGTGTTGAGCAACTATGACACCAGTAGGGACAGGTGCTGCACCACCTCCTGCACCGGCCACAATCGTCCAGGTGACGAGATCCTCAGATTCATAATAACCACTGGCCAGCGCACCGCGTAGTTTGTAGTTGAAATCTGGCTCATATGGTGGATCAATTTGGTAAGCACTATCAGTTTGCCCAATATACTGTCCCGAGCTGATTTTTCTGTATGTTTGATTCACTGCTGAAGTTCCAGCACCACTTATGATCACAGTTTCAACGCTGTCTGTGATTATACCACCACCGGGCAATGTTAAATTGCCATTGTTGCCAAACAGCCAATTGTGTTGATTTCCAAACGCTGTGTCTGTGCTTAGTGTTATTTCACCACCACCAGCAGCATGGACATCAATGTTACCACCACTACGAGCCTCTACGGTAATATCACCACCTTGGCCCTGGGTTCCAGATTCTCCGCTTTCGATATTGATCCACCCGCCCTGACCAGTGGCACTATCGCCTGCTTGGAAGTTTAGGTATCCACCACTGCCAGTGCCATTGCCCAGCCCACCACGGACTTTGATATCACCACCACTACCGTCTGCGCTGCCACCAGGACCAGCCCATAGGTAAATGTCGCCACCTTCACCTGCAGTTCCTGTGTATCCAGGAGCACCTTGGATGATAATGCGTTGAGCACTGGTAGCACCTGATGTTGATGCTGGACCAAATATGATGGCCTGCTGTGAAGAATCGCTGAACTTTAGAGTTTGTCCAGTGCCGCTTGGATTAAGATTGTCGCTAATAGGCACTGTCAGTGTGGGGAATGTTGTTCCTCCATCTGCGCCAAATGTCCATTGATTCGCAATGGTGCTGTATTCTGTTGCAATATATGCACCGCTGCTGTCTACCCACATCCAGCTATTTTCACCGTCGTTAGTGGTCAAACCTGCATAGCTACCTGCTACTGCTCGCAATGTGCTGCCGTTGATGATGCTCTGATCTGGCAGTATGACAACGCCATTGGTATCAAGTTCCAGTCTATAATGTTGTGTAGGCTGTGTGAGATTGGTACTATACAGTTTGCTAGTGGTTACTTGATTGCTGGCATTGAGCACAAAACCTTCACCAAGCTTCACACCACCTAGCACGCTAGTAGTAGCAGGATTTAGAACCAGTGCATCACTGCCGTCGTTGAAATTAATTGTGCCGCCTGTTGGTAGTGTTAAGTTACCATCTGTGCCAAATGTCCACTGCTCGCTGCTTGCTTGCAGCACTAGATCGCCGTCATTACCTGTAGCTATAGTATTTCCTGAGAACGTTACGTTACCAGTGGTACCCGGCGTGCCCGACACTTCCCATATGGTGCCTGTCCATATATAGTTAACACCGTTGCTGCCTACATAGACATTGCCTGGTTCCTGTGGTTGCGGGGGAAAATTAAGTGCGGGCATGTGGCTGTCCTCTAGATCAATATGCAACAGTATTTACCGCAACGCTCTAGTAGCAGTTGCTGCTAGCACCGCTAGGTTAGACCGAATCTTGCTTTGTAGTGATTATAGTTCTGTTGCTGTTCTTGCTGTGTCAACTCTCGGTTATACATCAACACCACAGCAATCTTCCCCTGCATGTTGCGATTTTCGTACCCGCTAGTACCAACATATAACTGATTAGACCCTATAAAAACTGGGTTTGTTGAGGCCCCGCCTGCAACATTCCAGCCTGCTATTGCTTGATCGCTCACTTGCCCGTTTATGTAAAACGTTGTGGGCGAACTGGCCCAATCATCGCCGTTGCCGGGATTGGGGAATGCCCAACCGTTGTTATAAACTCTCAAGCTCTTATCGCCTGGCACACCGAATATACCTCCAATGCCGCTCATGGTAAAGTCGGGTTGGAATATTACAGTAAAATCTCTGTAGACATTTGGTGAGGCTGTGTTTATGCTGCCTTGGAATGAGTTGCTACCGCTGCCGCCAGCATTGGTCGACCAGTTGAAATAACTGGTTTCTCCGCTGCTTACATAGGATATGGCACTGTAGTCATTGACGACAGTTCCAGCGTTGTTGGCCGCGGACAAGTCGGTTATAGCAGTACCACTGCCTGGATAGCAAGCAGTGTTGCTAAAATCATAATACAACACCAATCCATCATTGATTATTGGAATGGCTGGTACAGTAATTGAGGTACCGGGATTTAATCTCAACCCGGGATTGATGGTTATGGTCACATTATGCTCCAACACCACCATTTAGAACCTTGACCACCGCGGCCAATCTGTCAAGCGCTGCTTCTATGCTGGTTGGTGCAGGCGACGTCCAATCACTGGGTGTACCAGGTGCGTACGAAATTGTGCCTGAAGTTGGCAGCGTAAGATTGCCGCTGCCTTCAAATGTCCATGTGCGCTGCACACCGTCACTGGCATTGATAACCACATTGCCAGTGTTGGCAGCAGAAACTATTTGACCACCGTCCGGCAGTGTTAGATTACCAGTGTTGTCAAAATCCCATAATTTAGGACCCGCTCCGCCATTCTGACCCACTGCTATTCTAACAATTTTCGATCCCGGCACAGGGTTGCTGTACACCGCGGCTATGTTGCTGGTGCCAATGTTTGCGTAATCTTCTATCCATATTGATGTAGTGCCGCCGTTGACGCCTGTTGACAGCGTGATCAAGTTATGATCTGTGGATGAAATCACAGCAGAATTGCCAACAGCAGGGCTGTCTGGTATTATAGCTAGATTACCTGTGGGGAATGTTAAATTACCATCGTTGCCAAATGCCCAAGTGCCGCTATTGGTGTTAAGCAGGATATTGCCGCCGCGTTCTATTCCACTGCTGGCACCACCAGAGCCTGCATTTAGTATGATGCTGCCACCAACATGCACACACCCTGTGGTTGATCCAGCAGTGAGCACTATGGAGTTACCATCACCATAGTCCACAGTTGGTGCAGCGTTGATATTTCCGCCCGGAGGCAATGTTAGATTGCCAGTGTTATCGAATGTCCAAACATGCGGAGTGCCTGTGTCTGCACGCACAGTTACGTAGCCATTGATGTTAACTGATACATTGGCACCACTGTCACTGCCGATGATCACTGTTTCGCCGTTGCCAGCCAAGTGCAGATCAGGTCCCGAAGTTAGATATATGTCTAAGTATGCGCCATTGTTGTTTGAATCAGGCTGTAGGTGTAAATTTCCTGTGCCTATTATGTTGATGCCATCAAAGGTCACATCACCTGTGGTAATACCGCCGCCAATTAGATTGAGCGTGGTTGGCAAAGTTGCATTTGTGACACCAGCACCTTGATCACCGGATTGTGTCAACGTAATAGTAGATGCAATCAAGTTTGCTGTTATATCTACACTGCCGCCTGTGATATCTTGTGGATCCACAGTCCAACTTTGTGTTGAATATAACCAGTTACCATAGGATCCTAATCCGCTGCCATCCAGTGGTAGTTGCAGTGCACCGCCAAGACTACCAACGCCATTATTTTCTGCTGTCATTGCAATATAATAGTGACTGCTATCCGCAGTTAAAAATTCCGTAGCGTTGCCTACATTGTGATATTCGTCAATTGCAGTGCCAATGGCACGTTGCCATAACACACTACCATTGGTATCAAATTTCACAACCAAGATATCCATGCCCTGGCTGAAAAGAGAACCGTAATTCCATGCTGTGATGATGTCGCCGTTGCCGTCTATGGTTACACAACCATCTGCTATACTAAACGGTTCTCCAGTAAGGCCATATCCCATACCGTTTTGCCAAATAATAGCACCCGTGATGGCATCAAGTTTGGTTATAAATCCATCATCGGTGTTATCGGTATTGTTACTGACAACATAGATATAGCCATTGCTGTATGCCACACTGGTTGCAGTGATTGTCAATGGCTGGGTTAAATCGATGTTTTTGTGCCATTGTACATTGCCTGCGGGTGTATAAAACGATACCACACTGCCATATGTCAAGCTGGATCCAACTGCATAGACGTTTGCACTTGCAGGATCCGTGGCAGTACCATAATATTCCACAGCACCCACTGCGCCGTCTTCAGCAATTGAATATGTAAAGTTTGGACCTATGCTTGCAAAGCGTATCAGTGCAGAATTTTCGCCGCCTGTGCCACTATTGAAGTAGCCTACCTCAGAGTCCCATGCAGGACCACCGCCACTAAAACCCAATACTAGGTCACGAACTTTGATAGTTTCAACTGTTACAACATAATAATAAGAATTAGACACTTGTCCAGTTGATGTGTTTATGGTGAGAACCCAGGTCTGACTAGGGATGTCACTATCGCTGAAAGTTAATGCCAGTGTGTCTTCAAACACCACTGCCGCAGTGACAACGCCGTCGTACAGTAATGTTGTTTGCCATAATACACTGCCACTACTGTCTACTTTGACAATAAACGGACTATCGCCCGGTGTAAGTCCAGTTGTATGACCCAGATAGTAAGTATTGCCTGCATTATCCACAGTGACAACATCAAAATATGTATAAGCTGTGTTAATATCGCCCACTGTTAGTGCATAACCAGTGGCTGCACTGCCTGTGTAAGCTGTTGTTTGAACACTATTGTCTGGGAACGTTAAACCGCCCGCTGCATCGAAAGTCCAGACATACGCATTGCCAGTGTCTGCTTTTATGGTTACGTTGCCGCTGGTATTAACTGACACATTGGCACCATCGTCGCGCCCAAATATCAGATTCTGACCGTTGCCTGCAATGTGTATGTCCGGTCCCGCAGTCAGATATATGTCCAGATATCCGCCGCTGTTGTTGGGATCTGGCTGTAGGTGTAAATTACCTGTGCCAATGACATTGATATCATTGAATGTTACATTGCCTGTGCCTGCCAAGGCATTGCTGCCGTCGCTGTAGTTAATAGTGCCACCTGCGGGCAGTGTCAGATTGCCAGTGTAGCCAAATGACCAATTATTACCATTACTGCTAAGCTGTATGATACCGCTTGTACCACCAGATGCATAGCCCGCATATAGAGATATATCGCCGCCATTCAGTGTCGAACTGCCTGCTGTCAGAGTTATATAGCCGCCGTAGTCATAACCATTGCCCGCATCAATGTTGATATAACCGCCTGAGCCGGTGGTTACATTGTCAGCATCGCCTGCGTAAATCTTGATGTCGCCGCCATTGGCATCGGCATCACCTGCCCAGAAATAAACATCGCCGCCTTCGCCTGTACCGCCATTCTGACCTTGTATAATTAATCGCTGTGCGCTGTAGCCAGGCGCCAATGGAGCAGGACCGGTGATAATAGCTTGCTGACTGGCATCGCCAAACTGTAATACAGACCCGGATTGTACACCGCCGTTGTGTAAATCCACAGTCAATGTGGGGAATGTTAGTGCGCCAGTGGAGTCGAATGTCCAAGAGTTGTAACCAGCCACCAGTGTCACTGGCAGTGTGTCCACCACAAATGGACTGGTCAGTGTCTTGCCGCCGTCGCCGTCGCTGCCGGTTTCTCCCCAGTAACTGAATTCGTTCACAGTGCCATTCACAGCCACCAGAGAGAATATACCAGTGGTGGCACTGACCATGGCTCCATAGTCGCCACCATTCCATGCGTCACTGGCAGTGATTGTGTCGTTGACTCCATAGAATATACCGTTGGATGTGTAAGTGGCTTCGGGTAGATTGGGGGCAAGCGAATTATAACCACCGCAGATATAGGTACCAGCACCGCCCTCTGTGGCACCTGATTTTTGCCACAGTACCATGATCCAACTACCGTCATCTGGTTCGTAGAACACCATGAATGGATACAGTGCCCCTGCTTCCACAGAACTGACCACCAGTTCACTGTCAGCATTGGTTGTGGCAGTGAACTCACACTCGCTGAGATTGGTGCCCAAGAAGTTGCCTTGATCATATTGATCATCGCTGCCCTCTTCAATGAAGTGCTTAACAAAGCATTGAGCATAGGTTTCCTCGCTCATGCTGCCAGCCGCGGTCCAGGTCGCAATGCCATCTCCAAGGACTGATGTGACTGTGATAGCCATGTCATTGGCGGGCGATGTTCCACCAAATTCAGTGCCCGGCACAGTGATCACATCATCCACAGCATAGCCTGTGCCTGGAATCACGAGCGTGTCGCTGAAGTCAGTTGAATAATCTATAGTGCCGCCAGGGGTGTTATCAAAGTTAAAGTAGAACACAGCACCGGTGCCTGTGCCAGTGTTGGCAAATCCACTGGTATCAACTATGGCCTGGATGGCATTGAAGTTAAAGTTGTTGTCCAGGGTCCCTGGCGGCATGCTGTCGATCAATGCAGCTTGGTTGGCAGCAAATGCAGTCTGAATATCACTCACGGTGTTTCTCAGTGTGGCATCATCAAACAACACCAAGTCTATGTAGGTTTTGACAAAGTTGTCAATGTCTGCGAGTGCGATTGGATAATCATAGTTGCTACCATAGAGATTTATCACAGCAGTGCGTGATGAACTGCTGAGCCCCGACACAGTGAATGTGTCATCATTGGTGTCCGCGGATCTATTAGTGCCTGCTATGCTACTGCTACGACTTAATACTATTTGATTGATGGACGGATCATCGCCATAAATCTGATTGAGGGCAGCATACCATCCGCGATAAACAAAGTTGACCGCAGCAGCTTTAATCGCACCCGGCACTGTCAAGTTACCAGTGGAGTCAAATGTCCAAACATGCGCATTGCCATCAAACATGACGTTTATGTTTACGTCACTGTCAGTATTAACTGTGCCAATTGTGGTGTTACTAAAGGTTAAGTTGCCTGTGACTGTGGTGACCACGTTGCTTGACGTGGCTACAACAGTGTTGCCAAAGCTCAGTGTGTTACCGTCTGATACACTCAGTGGCACACCAGCCAGATACACAGTCTGACCGCTGACATACAAACTGCGCCATTGGTTGTCTATGGTGCCCAGGTCTATGGTAGCATTGCCGCTTGGCACCAACGCAGTGTCGATCACTATGTTGCCGTTGGTACTACCTATCACGTTGCCAGTAAAGGTTATGTCGCCTGTGCTAGCAGGACCTGTTGGACCTGTAGCACCAGTGCCAGTTGGCCCAGTTGGCCCAGTCGGACCGGCTAGCGCAGGTGCTGCATCTACCCAGACATCTTCATAATATACATAAAGACGCCCAGTGTCTGTGTTATACCACAGCGAGTTAGGTGTTGGATCGTCAGGAGGAGTAGCACTTTGTACCACGCCCTCGCTACCCTGTATGGTTACGCCGCCCGGCGTTGTGTTATCACTGATGCGCAGCACATAGTCATTGCCTACGAATAGGGTGCTATAGTCTCCCACATAAGTGTTGGCGTTGCTATCAAGTGTAGTGCTGCGGAAAATACGCATCGAGACTGGCCCTCTGATTAGATCATGCTACCATATTTAGCAAACAGTGAGCTTATTAGATCTGCGTGATCTGTATGCGATTGGCACGATTTCCGCTCACGCCACCAATGTTGCCGCCAGTGGTTATGCTGGCGCTGGGTGCATCTTGATAACACATCACAGTGAAAGTATCACCTGGCTGCATGGTGACCACAGTAGCCACAGCTTGGAACGGTGTGGTATTGGTAGCTAGCTGGCTCTGATACCCGTAGCGATTGCCGCTGTCTGGGCCATATTGCAACCATGTAGCACGCTGCCCAACATTGAAATACTGCCAACCTATCTGCCAGCTAACCATCATGGTGATGGTAGACGTGCCGCCATATGTGAAAGTACCCCCTGCATAGCTGATGCCGCTGCTGGTGTTGTAGACGCTGGGCTGTCCTGAGCTAGTGTCTGCTGCATTGAACAACAGCACTGTATCAGCACCAGTTGCTATAGTTTGAGTGCCATTATTGTATCTGGCAGTGGTGCGCGGGCTGTTCTGAACAGCAGGACCTGTGGGACCTGTGGGACCATAAACCGTGACACCCTGTGGGCCAGTGACACCAGTGGCACCTGTCAATGCAGGACCAGTTGGGCCAGTGCCACCAATTGGGCCTGTGGGGCCTGTGGTGCCTTGAGGTCCAGTGATGCCGCGCAGTCCAGTAGGCCCCGTTGGACCTCCGGGTGCACCAGCTGGACCAGTTGCGCCTGTTAGTGCTGCTGTGCCAGGTGCTCCTGTTGGGCCTGTACCTAACGGGCCAGTTGGGCCTGTGTAGCCTGTAGCGCCAGTTGATGCTGCTGTTCCTGGTGCACCAGTTGGGCCAGTAGCACCAGTTGGTCCGCTGTAACCTGTGACACCGGTCGGGCCAGTGGGACCATATACACCACTTATCTGCCAGGCAACGATGCTCACAGGATCGCCGTTGATAGAAAGATTGTGCAGTATCACAGTCACACCGTCGATGGCAGTGTAGTCTGTGGTTTGTAAGAATATGCCGTTGTAATAGACATCAACGTAGCCTGGTACATAATTTACGTTAAACTGAATTTGGTTGGTTGTGGCTACAAAATCAAATCTGTTGTAGACAGCAACAGATATTGGACCAGTAGCACCTGTGATGCCTGTAGAGCCAGTTGGACCTGTTACAGTGCTGGTGGCGCCTGTTGGACCTGTGCCTTGCGGACCAGTAGCACCAGTAAAGCCTGTACTACCGCGTATGCCCGTAGGACCTGTACCGCCAGATGGGCCTGTACTGCCAATCGAACCTGCAGTGCCAGTTGATCCTCGTAGTCCAGTTGGGCCAGTAACTCCAGTTGGACCACCTAGCGGTCCGGTTGGACCAGTTGCACCTGTGTTTACTGCAGTACCAGGTGCACCCGTTGCACCAGTTGGGCCAGTGGATCCGCTATTGCCTGTAGCGCCAGTTGGACCAGTGGTTCCTTGCGTACCAGTTGGGCCGCCAGCAGGCCCTGTAGGACCTGTTACAGTTGATGCAGCGCCGGTAGACCCAGTCCTACCAGTTGGACCTGTCGTACCTGTTGTGCCCTGCAAGCCGGTTGGTCCAGTAGCACCAGTCGGCCCTGTGCCGCCAACAGTACCAGTTGCACCAGTTATTCCACGCAGTCCGGTTGGCCCAGTGGGGCCGCCGTATGGACCTTGAGGTCCTTGTT
>Ga0209596_1004199_pt1 | contig 11090 bp, 6 predicted proteins | sample M_130807_MF_Meta_FD_187314 | JGI IMG/M metagenome (GOLD analysis project Ga0209596, IMG submission 187314) | Freshwater microbial communities from Lake Montjoie, Canada to study carbon cycling - M_130807_MF_MetaG (SPAdes) (version 2) | ecosystem: Environmental > Aquatic > Freshwater > Lake...
CACTTGGCATAGCAGGTGTTACACCCATTATAGATAAGTTCTTTTCTGCTAATTCAATCATGGTATGTCCAAAAACATCTTGGTATTTTGGCGGTTGTGTAGCATTAATTTTTTTCTTTACAATTTCGCCAGTTACTTTATCAAATAAACCTGGAGCATGCCATTTTGTTTGGTCTTTTTCTGCTAGTGCATAACCCTTACCTTTTACGGTTACTATATGCAATAGTTTTGGTCCAGGAATGTTTTTTAGGTCTTTTAAAGTTTCTACAAGCTTAGTGATATTGTGTCCGTCAATTGGACCAAAATAGCGCAGGTTAAGCGCTTCAAATAAATTACTGCTTTTAGAAACCACACCTTTAATATTGGCCTCAAGTTTTGAAGCCATCTCTCTGCTGAATTTTTTTCCAACTGGCAATTTGCCCATTAAATTCCAAACCTCATCCCGCATTTTATTATAGGTAGGTGATGTTGAAATATCGGTTAAGTATTCTTTTAGCGCACCAACATTTGGATCGATGCTCATGCAGTTATCATTCAAAATAATCAATACATCACTATCTGCAACTCCTGCATGATTCATTGCTTCAAAAGCCATACCTGCAGTCATTGAGCCATCTCCAATTACCGCAATTGATTTTCTATTTTCTCCTTTGTATTTGGCAGCCATAGACATGCCCAGAGCAGCTGAAATAGAGGTTGAAGAGTGTCCAACGCCAAAAGTATCATAAGGGCTTTCGCTTCTTTTAGGAAAACCACTTAATCCATTGTATTTACGGTTGGTAATAAAACTATCTCTTCTACCTGTTAATATTTTGTGCCCGTATGCCTGATGGCCTACGTCCCAAACTAGTTGGTCATAAGGTGTATTGTATATGTAATGGAGGGCAACGCTAAGTTCCACCACGCCAAGGCTTGCGGCAAAATGACCGCCATGCACGCTAACTACATCAATAATATATTGACGCAATTCATCGCAAACTTGGTGCAATTGGTCTCGATTTAACTTTTTAAGGTCATCGGGGCAATCGATTGCTTTTAATAGGGGGCCTGCCAAAATCTCCATGATACCTTTTGTTTAATTGTAAAAATAAGCAATTACTTAGTAGATATAAACTAAATTACAACTACCAACATCCCATTAAACAGATAGTTCGCCGTAAGAAACAAATTTTTTACCAAACAGACCCTTATTTTGCCTTTAATACCAATCAATATGCCCTTGCTCCTTATTCAATTTATATTTGTTTTAACATGACAACGAAATCGTATCCATATTGGTGGTGTCAAATTGGAGGCTGGTTATTATACAGCATCACCATGGTGTTTTTTGCTTTTTTATTCGAGCAGGAGTATACCCATATCTTTTATTCTAGGTTAATCATCTCCATTACTACGGGGTTTTTATTTACCCATTTAATGAGGGAATTGTTTATTAGGCTTGATTTGCGTCCACCTACGCAAAAACAAAAATGGGTGTCTTTAATCTTAATAATTTTTGGTATTTGCATTTTATACAATTTAACCAATAGTGCTTTGGTTGAATTGTTTCGACTATACAATCCTGCTAAAAAAGTATCGCTTCAAAAACGTTTTTTGGGAAACCTGATATTTGATTCGCCTTTGATATTCATTTGGTCTTCTATTTATTTTCTATGGCATTATGTGGTGTTAGGAAGAAAAACAGAAATTCAAAAAGTAAAGTTAGAAACCTTGGTTAAGGAGTTAGAACTCAAAACCATTAAGTCGCATATTAATCCGCATTTTATTTTCAATGCACTTAATAGCATTCGAGCATTAGTAGATGAAAATCCTAGTAGGGCGCGAACGGCCATTACAGAGTTGAGCAATATTTTACGTAGTAGCATGCAGGCCGAAAAATTAGAATTGGCGTCTTTAGAAAAAGAGCTCAGCATTGTTAAAGATTATTTAGCGCTTGAGTTCATTCGATTCGAAGATAGACTAGGAATAGAATACGATATTAATGAAAGTACTTTAGACCAACCCATTCCACCAATGATGCTACAAACCTTGGTAGAAAACGCCATCAAACATGGTATTAGCAAACATAAAAGAGGCGGAGTTGTAAGAGTTATTTCGGACTTTAAAAATAATTGTCACGAATTGATTGTACAAAATACAGGAAATCTAAACAATGAGCTGTTAGAATCATCCGATGGATTTGGACTAGATAGCACCAAAAATCGATTGAAATTATTGTACAACGGAAAAGCAAGTTTTAGAATTCACAATATAGACGGGGGCTTTGTTGAAGCAATTGTTTCAATGCCCATTATAGAAAAATAATTAGTTTAACCATTGATGCTAAAGTTATGGCTATAAGAGCAATTATTATTGATGACGAAAGGTTGGCAAGAAATGAACTAAAAAAACTATTACAAGATCATTCAGATATTGAAGTAATAGAAGAAGCAGCGAATGTAGATGACGGGATAGAAAAAATAGAATTGCTCAATCCCGATTTAATTTTTCTAGACATTCAAATGCCAGGTAAAACTGGGTTTGATTTATTAGCAGAAGTAGAAAAACCACCAAGGGTTATTTTTACTACAGCTTATGACGAGTATGCTATCAAAGCATTTGAAGTGAATGCGCTTGATTATTTATTAAAGCCAGTTGAGCCTAAACGCTTGGCCGATGCCATACAAAAATTACATATTGAAATAAGCAAAGAACTAGTAGGATTAAATGGCAATAACCGTGGCCCGCTTACCGAATTTGACCAGGTATTTGTAAAAGATGGTGAACGTTGTTGGTTTGTGAAATTAGGTGAGATTCGATTGTTTGAAAGTGTAGGTAATTATGCCAAAGTTTTCTTTGGAACCAATAAACCCTTGATTTTAAAATCATTGAATGCATTAGAAGAACGTTTAGATGATCGGATGTTTTTTAGAGCAAATAGAAAGCACATCATCAATTTACGGTGGATTGAAAAAATAGAGCCCTACTTTAATGGTGGTTTGTTAGTGGATTTAAAAGGTGGTGAAAAAGTAGAAGTGAGCAGAAGACAAACAGTCAAGTTTAAAGAAATGATGAGTTTGTAGTAACTTGCTGTAACAATAAAATTAACACCATAAAAAATAGTAAATAGGCGAACCGAAATGCTCGCCTATTTTTTTTATCGCTAAAATAATAAAACACAATATGAAAAAATTATTTGTAGGCATTGGTTGTATGATGGTATTCTTTGTTGGTGCACAAGACATCAATAAAATTATAAATGCCAAAGAAGTAGAGCGAATTGAAAAAACACTTTCTGCCGATGATATGCAAGGACGTAAAACATTTACGCCTGGTATTGAAAAAGCCGCAGCATTTATTAGTGATGAGTTTAAAAAAACAGGTTTGCAAACCTGGAAAAATAGCAATACCTATTTACAAGAGTTTGCCATGGTTAAACCTAAATTTATTGCGCTTACATGTAATATCAACGATCAAGCCGTTGATACAAAAGATGTGGTGGTTATAACTTGTTTGGCAGACCTAACTATCACAGAAAAGAGCGGCTACGAAATAGCTACAATTGCAGCTGGTGCTAATTTGTTTTCTGAGGCAAATAAGTTTGTACAATCTGGCAAGAATTTAATTGTACTCATAGACACTTCTATGGCTAAGAATTTTGGCAGACTTACTAGTCTTAAACGCCAGATGTTTAAAGCCAACAATAGTGTAGTGTTTGTTTTAGGAACACAACAGCCCAAAACCTTTGCTATTACTGCTAAACACGAGTTTGTTGAGCAGAAATTAGCGAATGTTATTGGCATTATACCTGGCAAATCAATACCTAATGAATATGTGTTATTCTCTGGCCATTACGACCATTTAGGAATTGGTAAAGCAGTAAATAATGATTCAATTTATAACGGCGCTAATGATGATGCAGCAGGCACTACTGCTATGATAATGCTGGCTAAATATTTTAAAGCAAAAAATGATAATGAACGTACGCTAGTTTTTGTTGCATTTACCGCAGAAGAAGTAGGAGGCTTTGGGGCACAGTATTGTTCACGTCAGTTTAACCCCAATCAAGTGATGGCCATGTTTAATATTGAAATGATAGGAACAGAAAGTAAATGGGGAAAAAATTCTGCCTATATCACCGGATTTGAAAAAACAGATATGGGAAAAATCTTGCAAAATAATTTAGAAGGAACAGGGTTTAATTTTTACCCAGATCCATATACTGAACAAAATTTATTTTATCGTTCAGACAACGCAACCCTTGCTAGACTTGGTGTTCCGGCACATACTATCTCTACATCAAAAATGGATAGCGAACCAAATTACCACAAAGTAAGTGATGAAATAGGTACTTTAGATATCGAAAATATGGCCATGATTATTAAGGCAATTGCATTAAGTTCAAAAGGGATTATTAGCGGAAAAGAAACGCCATCTCGTGTAAATGTTGCAGGATTAAAATAGTATTAAATTTTACAAGAAAGCTTGCTAGTATTCAGGTATTGGCAAGCTTTTTTTATGCATTAACTGCAATACTATGAATGGCAGCGGCCATTTCAGTAATTAAATTAGGGTCTTTTTCAATGGCATTTCCAACTACAATGATATCTGCACCTGCCTTGCAATTTAAATAGGCTTTTTCAGGCGTTGTAATGCCTCCGCCAACAATTAAAGGGATTTCAATACACTCAGACACTTTTGCAATCATAGCATCTGTAATAGGCGTTTTAGCCCCACTGCCAGCGTCCATATAAATTAATTTCATACCAAGCATTTCACCTGCCATGGCAGTGCACATAGCAATTTCGTTTTTATCTGCAGGAATAGGAGACGCATTAGAAATATAAGAAACAGTGGTAGGAGCACCGCCGTCAATTACCATATAACCGGTAGGCATAATTTCTAATCCTGATTTTCGAACAAAAGGCGCGCTAATGACGTGTTGCCCAATTAACAATTCTGGATTCCTTCCAGAAATTAAAGACAAGTATAAAAGCGCATCAGCAAAGGGACTTACTTGAGAAGGGGATCCTGGAAATAAAATCACAGGAATAGTGCAACTTGCTTTTATTTGTTGAATGCACTGGTCTAAATGACTTGATATTACCAAACTTCCTCCTACAAAAAAATAGTCAACTTTTGCTGTAATAGCCAACTCAACTAGTGCTAAAATATTTCCCGCATTTACCTTATCTGGGTCAATTAACACAGCGAAAGATTTCTTTCCCTGTTTTTTTTTCTCCAGAAATTGGTAATAAATGGTTTGTTTCATTGCAGCGTTGAAATAATTATGTGGTTGCAAAAATGCAAAAAACTTTTTGTTAAAACCGTTTATTGCCAATTTGTTTCTAAAATGTCTTTAATTCGATGAAGTTAGGGCCATTTTGTAACGATTTAACTACATCCTTGTAATAGAAATCGTTACATCAACCTTAATTACACAATTTAGTTGAAATGGCAAGTTTTTTTTACTAATAATCTTTTCTACACCTGTGGAAATTTCCTCAAATTCAATCCTGATTGGATGTATGGGATTTTGCACATTCCTTATCCACAACCTGTTAATATTTCGCATCTTGAATTCTGATGCTGTTAAGATATTTTCGTTTACCGCTTAAGAATTTGCTAAGCGAGGATTAAAAAAAATCAAAAAAATTATAACACCGCAATATGGCTACTCTTCCTAAAAAGGGCTTACAGTTCGACCGTCGTTTCACCAAAAAAGGTGTCAGCCCATACGACATGTTTGAATATGACTACCGTGATAGTATCATTAAAAATCCTAATGGAGAAAAGGTTTTTGAAATGAACAATGTTGAAGTTCCCAAACAGTGGAGCCAAATTGCAACAGATATCATTGCACAAAAATATTTTCGTAAAGCAGGTGTACCTCAAGCCGATGGATCTGTTGGAAGAGAAACTAGTGTTAAACAAGTGGCACATCGTATGGCTAATTGTTGGCGCGTTTGGGGCGAACGTTATGGCTATTTTGCAACAAAAAACGACGCACAAGTATTTTACGACGAGTTAGCTTATAGCATCTTAAACCAGTCTTGTGTTCCAAACTCTCCGCAATGGTTTAATACAGGACTACACGAGAGTTACGGCATTACTGGTAAACCACAAGGACACTATTATGTTGATCCAAAAGATAGTCAATTAAAAAAATCTGCCAATGCCTATGAGCGACCCCAGCCGCATGCTTGTTTTATTTTAAGCGTAACAGATGAGTTAGTGAATGATGGTGGTATCATGGATCTTTGGGTTCGTGAAGCCAGAATTTTTAAATATGGTTCAGGAGTTGGAACGAATTTTTCTCAAATCCGTGGTGGTGGCGAAAAATTAAGTGGTGGTGGAACTTCTAGTGGCTTGATGAGTTTCTTAAAAATTGGAGACCGTGCTGCTGGTGCTATCAAAAGTGGTGGAACAACACGTCGTGCCGCCAAAATGGTTTGCTTAGACTTAGACCATCCAGAAATTATGGAATTCATTAACTGGAAAGTTGGCGAAGAGAAAAAAGTTGCCGCACTAGTTGCTGCAGGTTACGATAACAGCTACGAAGGCGAAGCATACATGACCGTTGCAGGACAAAACTCAAACAACTCTATCCGTATTCCAAACGAATTCTTTAAAGTACTAGAGGAAGGTGGAGACTGGGAATTGAAAGCGCGTACCGACGGACGTGTAATGAAAAAAATTCCAGCAAAAGATGTTTGGGATCAAATTGCTTATGCTGCTTGGAGTTGTGCAGATCCTGGAACACAATACGATACTACTATTAACGAGTGGCATACCTGTCCACAAGGAGGTCGCATCAACGCTTCGAATCCTTGTTCGGAGTATATGTTCTTAGACAATACTGCCTGTAATTTGGCATCCGCCAATTTGATGAAGTTCTTCGATACAAAAACAAATATTTTTGACGTTGCTGGTTTCGAATATACTTGTCGTTTATGGACCACCGTATTGGAGATATCTGTATTGATGGCGCAGTTCCCTTCAAAAGAAGTAGCTGAATTAAGTTACGACTATCGCACGCTTGGTTTAGGGTTTGCTAACCTTGGATCTATGTTAATGGTGAGTGGTATTCCTTATGATAGCGAAGAAGCACGTGGTATTGCAGGAGCAATCACTGCAATCATGACGGGTATTGCTTATAAAACATCAGCAGAAATGGCTGAGTTTTTAGGAGCGTTCCCTAGATATGAAGAAAATAAAGCCGATATGTTGCGTGTAATGCGTAACCATCGTGCAGCAGCTTACGATGCTAACGAAGCGTATGAAGCTTTAAGTGTAAAACCAGTAGGAATCAACGCAAAATATTGTCCAGATTATTTATTGAAATCTGCTACCAAAGCTTGGGATGATGCAGTACAAATGGGTGAAAAATATGGCTACCGCAATGCACAAACCACTGTAATTGCTCCAACAGGAACTATTGGGTTGGTTATGGACTGCGATACAACAGGCGTTGAACCAGACTTTGCATTAGTGAAGTTTAAAAAATTATCTGGTGGTGGTTATTTTAAAATCATTAACCAATCTGTTCCAGCAGCGCTTAAAAATTTAAACTATACCCCAGAAGAAGCATTGGCTATTGAGCAATACGCAGTAGGTGCAGCAAGTTTCAAAAAAGCACCTTTTATCAATAACCAATCTTTAGCAGAAAAAGGATTCACGCCTGCTGAAATTGAAAAATTAAATTCAGTTGCACCAGCGGCTTTTGAAATTGGATTTATATTTAACCGTTTCACGCTAGGTGACGAATGTATGCAGCGCTTAGGTTTTAGCGAAGAAGTATACAGCGATTGGAGTTTTAATTTATTAGAAGCCATAGGATTTACCGATGAGCAAATTGATGCTGCGAACGATTATGTTTGCGGAACCATGACCATTGAAGGTGCACCATTATTGAATCCTGCGCATTTGCCAGTATTTGATTGCGCTAATAAATGTGGTAAAAAAGGAGAACGTTATATTCATGCACACGGTCATATTAAAATGATGGCTGCTTGTCAACCATTCTTGAGTGGCGCTATTTCTAAAACCATCAATTTGCCTCATGAAGCAAAAGTGGAAGAAATTGCAGACTGTTATCTTTTGAGTTGGAGCCTTGGATTAAAAGCCAATGCATTGTATCGTGATGGATCTAAATTGAGCCAACCTTTAAGTACCAAATCAGATAAAAAAGAAAAAACAGAAGATGCAATAACAGAAGAATCAGCTATTGCAGGTGCAGAGAGTAATATTGTTGATCTTGGTAAATTAACCGTTGAAGAATTATTAGACGAAGTAACCAAGCGTATGCAAGCTTCTTCTGATACACAATTGAAGCGGGCACTTTCTAGAATCGTAGAAAGAAAAGCACTACCGGCTAAGCGCAGAGGCTTTACGCAAAAAGCAAAAATCAACGGACAAGTATTGTTTTTAAGAACAGGAGAATACCAAGATGGAACTTTAGGCGAAATATTTATTGATCTTGCAAAAGAAGGATCTACCCTTCGCAGTTTAATGAACTGTTTTGCTATTGCTATTTCTGTAGGACTACAATATGGTGTTCCATTAGAAGAGTTCGTAGAGAAATTTGTGTTTACCAAGTTCGAACCAGCTGGAATGGTAGACCATCCAAATATTAAAACCACTACTTCTTTAGTTGATTTTGTATTCAGGGCTTTAGCATACGAATATTTAAACAGAACAGATTTAGTACATGTACTAGACAAACCACAAGTAGGCAATACAGGTGAAGAGGAGGGAGAAACCACTTTTTTGGGAAAGCCTGAATTGAGTAGTATTCGTGTAACAGCACCCACTGCTTTAGCACAAACTACTCTTGCTCCAACACCAGTTGTTGCTGATAAAGTTGAAAGATTGGTAGCTAAAGCTGAGTATGGAATGGACGCTGTAAATCAAGCTGCAAAAAACATGCAGAGTGATGCCCCATCTTGTAATACTTGTGGACACATTACCATTCGTAGTGGTACTTGCTACAAATGTTTGAATTGTGGAAACAGCATGGGTTGTAGTTAATACATGCCAATTTAAATCGGGTTCATAACAGCAATGTTTTAGCCATAGTTTTTAAACCGTACCAGGTTACAGAACCGCTCCATTAATCCGGGGCGGTTTTCTTTTTATATTCATCAAATATTTTTTAAAAATTTCTGTAAAAATGGTACATTCATACTCGTTTATGAATTAATAAAATTCAATTGAATTATGGGAGATCTTCAAATTAAAAAACAGCCAAAAAAATATGACGCTGTAATAGTAGGTTCAGGCGCTGGTGGTGGCATGGCTGCTTATACCTTATCACGTGCAGGTTTAAAAGTTTGTTTAATTGAAGCAGGGCCTAGTTATGATCCTGCTATCAATTCGTCTCAATTAAAAAACCCATGGGATTCTCCCAGAAGAGGTGCTAGCACCAAGTTTCGCCCCTTCGGTGAATTTGATGGATGCTATTGGGGTTGGGAGATTGATGGAGAGCCTTATACCATGAAGGAAGGTAGTGACAAGTGGGATTGGTGGCGCGCAAGAATGATTGGAGGAAGAACCAATCACTGGGGTAGAATTTCATTGCGTTTTGGCCCAAAAGATTTTAAAAGAAGAAGTGTTGATGGACTAGGGGATGACTGGCCAATTAGTTATGATGATATTAAACCATACTATGATAAAATCGATAAATTAATTGGGGTATTTGGTTCGAATGAAGGATTACCCAATGATCCGGATGGTATATTCTTGCCAGCGCCTAAACCGCGTTTACACGAATTGATGATTAAAAAATCGGCAACAGGTTTAGGAGTTCCCGTAATTCCATCGAGGTTGTCAATTTTAACCAAAAAAATTAATGACGATAGAGGTGCTTGTTTCTTTTGTGCACAGTGTGGTAGAAGTTGTAAAGTATATGCCGATTTTTCTTCTTCTTCTGTATTAATTAAACCAGCAATTCTTACTGGAAATATTGATGTAATTACCAATGCCATGGCGCGTGAAGTAATTACCAATGCAGAAGGATTGGCTACCGGTGTTTCTTTTATAGACAAGATGGACGGAATGGAATACCAAGTGACTGGGAAAGTAGTAATACTTGCTGCAAGTACTTGCGAAACTGCTCGTTTATTATTGAATTCTAAATCTACCCGTCACCCGAATGGATTGGCAAATGACAGTAATGTAGTGGGTAAATATTTGCATGATTCAACAGGTGCAGCAATGGGTGGTGTATTGCCACAACTCTTTGGCCGTAAGCGTTACAACGAAGACGGTGTAGGCGGAATGCACGTATACACACCATGGTGGTTAGACAATAAAAAATTAGATTTCCCTCGTGGATACCATATAGAATATTGGGGAGGAATGGGTCAACCAGCGTATGGATTTGGCATGGGTATGCAAGGTCAAAACGGAAAATTTGCAGTGAATGGAAAAACCAAAGACGCAGGTGGATATGGTGAGTCTTTAAAAGAAGACAATCGCTTTTTCTACGGAGCTGGTGTTGGTATGGCAGGAAGGGGGGAAGCCGTAGCAAACATTGATAATTATTGCGAAATTGATCCTAATGTGGTTGATAAATTTGGTATACCAGTATTGCGCTTTCATGCCAAACACTCCGATTACGAAATAAAGCAAGCCAAACACATGAAAGAAACCTTTAAAGAAATCATGCATAATATGGGTGCCATTATTACTTGGGGTGGAGACGATACAGAAAAAAACAAATACGGATTAAATAATCCTGGCAATATTATTCACGAAGCGGGTACTGTAAGAATGGGGAATGATAAAAAATCATCCGCCTTAAATAAATGGAGCCAAGCGCATGATTGTAAAACTTTGTTTTGTGTAGATGGTAGCCAGTTTGTATCTCAAGCAGATAAAAATATTACTTGGACAATTTTGGCTTTGTCTATGCGCACATCGGAATTTATTATTGATGAGTTGAAAAAACAAAATATTTAAAATACCCTTGATTAAAAAAGGAAAAAATAAATTTTATGGATAGAAGAAATTCAATCAAAGCTTTATTAGTAGGTTCAATGGCAACAGGGGTATTGGTAGAATCCTGTAAGCCAAGCGATAAAAAAGCAATTGCCGCCTCTGCAGATGCA
>Ga0209596_1004201_pt1 | contig 11088 bp, 9 predicted proteins | sample M_130807_MF_Meta_FD_187314 | JGI IMG/M metagenome (GOLD analysis project Ga0209596, IMG submission 187314) | Freshwater microbial communities from Lake Montjoie, Canada to study carbon cycling - M_130807_MF_MetaG (SPAdes) (version 2) | ecosystem: Environmental > Aquatic > Freshwater > Lake...
CACACTAGACCATGCACTAATCACTGCAAATTCTCCGCGAGCGACTTCTCCAAGTCCCCGAGCAAGCAGTACTGAGGTCAGCAAGCCTATGACAACGCCTACGGCTCGCGCCGCGGAGACTCCAACCGATCCTCTCAGTCCATGGCCACGAAAGCGCCTAAGCATGGCTAACTCCATAATCTCGCCACAGCAGATTGTATGAGCAAATATTAAGCAATATACCGCTCCCACCACGCTGCAAGGTTATACAGATACCAAGCCTCAGTGCCGCGCCCTGCGTCAAGCACAGCATTCACTGCGTTCGCATCGAGCAACTCAGTCTCGCGTACAAAGCGCGTGATTGACTTACGCATCACGGGACCAAGGCGCTGACTAAACCACTCGTGAACCGGCGCACCAAATCCCTGCTTCGGGCGATCAATAATTTCATCCGGTATAAGCCCTCGAACGGCGCGCTTAAGAATGTGCTTTGACACACCTCCTTTCGTTTTCATGGAGGACGGAATACCCATTGCATACTCTACAAAGACGTGGTCAAGAAATGGCACACGCCCTTCAATACTTGCGCCCATTCCCATTTTGTCCACGCGCATCAGTAGCAACTCGGGCAGGCGCAGATGAAGGTCTGAATAGGCCATCCAATTAATGTGACTCTTTTCCAAATTCGAATTTTGATACCGAGTGTAAAGCGGCTCAATTGCGTCCCATGAAGAAAGTCCCTTCAGGGATTTTTTTAAATCATGTCCAAGCAATACCTGCTTTTCCGCTTCTCTAAACGCCTCCGCACCTGACCAAAAAACTGGCTCGTTGGACGCGCCTCGTCGCAGTAATTCGTACTGGCTTGATAAACCGCGACCCATGAACCGTACACCAGCCAAACCCAACCTCTTCAAAGACTGTGGCACAGGTAAATCATTCGCACGCGCCAATTGCAGATACGTCTTCCACGAACTGTACCCCCAAAACAATTCATCACTACCTTCACCCACTTGCGCCACGATAACCCCATTGTCTCGTGCAAGTTTTGATACATAGTAAACCGGCACGCATACAGGGTCGGCAATTGGTTCATCCTGCAACTCAATCATGCGCGGAATAAAGTTTATGAGATCGTCAATGCTCAAGATGCGTTCGTGGTGTTCAGAACCGACACGCCGTGCCATGTCTGCGGCAAACTGAGTTTCATTAACATAAGAGTCAGTGCCTTCATACCCAATACTGAAAGTCTTGACCGCACTCGTCTCGCCTTGGGAAAATAGTGCCGCGTTGGTACTTGAATCAACGCCACCCGATAGAAACACCCCAACAGGAACGTCACTGACTTTACGCAATTGAACGGCGGTCTTGAGTTCGGCAAGAAGTCGCTCACACACTTCCGCTTCTGTTCGCTCTTCAACTGGTCGCACACGATCGCCAAGGTCGTACCAGAGCCGCTCAGATATAGATCCATCTCGAGAGACCTTCAGCAACCCACCAGCGGGCAACTTGCGGATCCCTCGAAACAGTGTCTGGGGCGCAGGCGTGGCGAGAAATGACAGGTAGTGATAGAGCGCGGTGTGATCTATGGCTCTTTGCTGTGACGGATCCGCAAGAAGCGCCTTGATCTCGCTTGCAAATGTAATGAGCCCGTTATGCGCCGACCAGTAGAGCGGTTTCACGCCCCTGCGATCACGGACAAGCCAAAGCTCTCTCGAACGCGTGTCCCAAATAGCAATGGCAAACATTCCCCGAAATCGCTCTATGCAATCAATACCCCAACGCAAATACCCATGCACAATAACTTCTGTGTCGCTGTGATCGGTCTTCCACGGTCCCATCCCCTCCGCTTGCAGTTCCTTGCGAATCTCGGCGTGATTATAAATCTCTCCATTGAAGACAACTTGAATAGTTCCCGCTGCGTCGCCCATGGGCTGAGAAGCGGCGCTGCTGAGATCTAAAATAGAAAGCCGACGGTGACCGAAGCAGGCCGTCCGATCAGCTGATGTCCATAGTCCAGCGCCGTCTGGTCCCCGATGAATCATGGTGTCTCGCATGCGAGCAACAAGGTCTGGGTCGGAAAGACGTGCTCCGTTCAAAGATAACTGCCCAACAATACCGCACATGACCGAACTCTAGTCTAAAATCACGTGGTTGACTTTATAATCACAATCAGGTTTAACATACAGCAGCAATTAAGGCTGGTAAACCCAAATCCGATAAACAAAAAAGTTCGCCATAGCAATAACTACAATGCAGATTGCCTGCGCGATACTTGGGCCAAACTTTACAAAGTCGACCAAAAACCATAGGAGGAGGAGGTTTAGCAGGAAGCCGCTCCCTTGCACTACTAAGAACTTCATGGCGCTGCCCCGTCGCCGCGGATCAACTTTAAATGTTACGGCGCCATGAAGTAAATAACCCGTAAATAACGTCAATGTATAGGAAACGGGCATCGCTAGGGGGTATGTAATTCCAATTACTAGAAGACCCAAATAAAAAAGATACCCAATCGCGTTAACTGACAACCCAACCAGGCCAAAGCGAATGAGAACCCACTTTTCGTTTGTCGAAATCTGATCTTTAAGTACGCTCCCTTTATGTCCGCGCAGATTCAAGTTATTGCACTTCCCCAAAGCTTGACAACTGGATACACAGTACAAAAAAGGGCAAGTAATTTTAAAGTTAGAATTCCGAAACTGTCTGTTGTGAGACCACTATCCCGGGTAGTACCCACAATCTCAGGATTGATAGCGAAACAAATCCAACGGATAATCAGGTCGACCGACACGGCTACGATTACGAAAAACAAACTCTCAACGGGCAACCAATATTGTCGGGAGGGATGGGCACAAACTCCCTGCAAAAGGAATAAACCCAGCATAATGCTTGCTGAAATAATAACCAAAGCATGGGGGCATTCCCGAGCGACAGATACAGACCACCGACTCATGCTGACGATCACACAACCCACCGTAACAAGCCCCAAAACCCAAAGCGGCATCCACCCATAGGCAACAGAAGCCAATATCACTCTGGACTTTTCTAGATAGATGCGCACGACTTCTCCGGGTTGTTCTCTCCAGAATTGGAAGTACCTCTTCCATAAAGCACTGTAGTACCGCGGCGTGACATACGACGCTTGTGGATCAACTTCCTTCGCTAATGCGTCACCGCACGAATCATTCCACGTAACCCCCAACTTATTTTCTACCGCGCCTAGACCAATGATTAAGTTATGAGAAGTGCCATGAGTCTCAATATGAACAGCTGGCTCAATCTTCCACACGGCGTCTCGTAGTCGTAGTACGGTCCAAGGAATAAGAAGGACCACCAGCAAACTTGTAATCAACATCAAAATTGGCCCTATCGAGGCTCTGATAGATCTTGGTCGAACACCCGATCGAAGCCACAGTGCGACTAGACCGGTTGCCAGAACTGCGGAAACAAGCATAAGCGAAAAAGTGCTACGGACCAACACCGCCAACGAAGCGCTAGCGAGCCCCAAAAGGATCCATCGCCACCTAAATAATAAGGAACGAGGACTTGCAATCGCGTCACACAGCGATACTGGCATAAACGTCCAAATCCGCAAAGCGAGAACAACTGGCAATACAAGTGCAAGCAGAGCAACGCCACTATGAGATGTATGGGGAGAAGTTGCATTACGTTCAAAGTGCATTGGCAGCACCCATCGGCTGGCCAGAACAAGCAATAGGACTGCAACCCAAAAACGAGCTGCCATCAGCATGTAGAGAACTACTAGAAATCCTAGCAAGCAAAGTGCACTATTTAACCGCTCAACATCAGAGGGTACTAGCGACCGACCGAGCACTGCGGAGATAATTCCACTCAACAAATTATGACCAAGATCGTCAGCCAGTGATACATCAGCAGCGGGAATTAATTTCTCACCAGAGCGAGAAGCAAGCCAGACGCCTTCTGACCGAAATGTTTCTGCACAAATAGCCCAGGACTTCGCAGCACTCCATCCCCACGTGTTCACTGCCGAGGTGTTTCGCATTGATGCCATTGCGTTTGGCAGCAATAATACAATCAACGCAAGGCCTATCAGACAACGAAGAATCAAATTACTAAGATTACGAGTTAACATCCTTGATTATCCAGACCTGACTCGAAACGCCCGATTACATAGTGCTGGCCGCCGAGTGGAATTCTACGGAGCCACCGCTCAAACTTACAAAGACTACGCAGACGCTCGGGTAGATACAGGTAGAAGCCCTTTGCTTTGACCGTCAGACCAGCTTCACGAAAGACGCGGACTAACCGTGGCTGCGTTAACAGCACGGCATCAGCATCAAACGGGCACTCGCGAACCAACTTTTTAGTCACCGGATTCCATGGATTGTGTTCGAAGATCGCCAGTATACCCCCCGCACGGAGCAGTACTGATGTGCTTCGCAACAATTCAACCCACTGAATCGGTGGGACATGATGTAGGACACAAGCCATGTATACAATATCGTAATGACCATTAATAATTTCGTCCTTGCCAATAAATCGCACATCTGGCATTGAGCGTCGTGCGGCGGCCAATGATTCGTTCGATGGGTCGTACCCGGTGATAACCGCATTGGGAAATGCCCGACCCAAACAGCGGGTTGCCCCGCCAGTTCCACAGCCGTAGTCGAGAATATTAAAAACGCTTGGAGGTGCCACTTGTTTCAGCTGTGCAACTTTGCGTTCATGAAAATATGCGCGATCAGCTGCAAAGAACAACTGCTGCTTTCGAAGCATTTCGTCATAACCTTCAGCGTATTTGTCAAAGTCCATTTATTAATTTTATCGCGAATTAATCCAGGTTCCCCAGCATCAATTCTTCAAACTAGTTGAAAACCTAAACATTGTTACAAATCACATACAAGATCTACTAAGGAACAACAATAAACTTGAACCCTGATCATAAATTTTATTAAGTAAATATATCATAAGCGAATTCGGCAGGAATTGCTCAATGGCCATCTTCGCCGACCTTCTCTTCTATAACGACTGGCCACTGATCTTTAGATTGGCGATAAAGACGACCGAGGTACTCACCTAGGAGACCAAAAAAAGCGGCTTGCATAAATATGCCAATCAATTGCAACCCTGCGAGCAACGCAATCCCACGCGGCCAATCCTGGGACCCCCATATGCGAGTTATAACCAACATAATTCCCGCGCCAACTATAAGGACTAGCACCCCGACTGCTACCCACGTAGCGAGCCTAAGTGGCGCCATTGAATGGTTCACCAACGCATCGGTTGCAAGGGCTAGATTGCGTCGAAAATTGAATTTACTCTTGCCGCTAGTCCTTGCCCGACGTTCATATGCGATACCGATCTGACTGAAACCAATCGCAGAAATTACACCACGGATGTATGGATGTAGATCCTTAAGATTCCGAAGCACATCGATTATCTTTCGATCAATAAGCCGAAAGTCACCCGCATCTAGTGGTAATGGATCTTCACTAACAGTGGCTAACAACCGATAAAAGATTTTTCGCGATAATTGGTCGAATAATCCCTCTTGGCGGCGGGATCGCACCCCGTATACAACTTTATACCCTTCTCGCCAATGACGCAGAAACTCGGGAATCAAAATCGCAGGATCTTGCTGGTCGCAATCAATCTGGATAGCGGCTTCGCCACGACAAATGCGAAATCCAGTGAGTATTGATCGTTGAAATCCGATATTTCTGGCATACCGGATACCTCTAACTCTAGGGTCTATTGCAGCAATAGCCTTGACGCGATCAAATGTGTCGTCCTCGCTGTGATTATCTGAAAAGATGATCTCAAGATCGTAGTCGGTCATGCTGGGCAGGTTAAATACGTTGACGATTTCTCTGTATGAAAGGTCAACATTTGGCCCTTCATTCAAACATGGAATAACAACGCTTATGCGATATCTCATAGATTCATCCATTCTGATTCATGTGATTCCAATCAGTGGCATTGGAATACACCGCCAACTTGGCACAACCATCCTCGACCGATGTCTTTGGTAAGACGCCAAGTTTTAATAACCAAGCCACATCAGCAACCGACCGATCCATTTCGCCTGATAGCCGAGGCAATTCGCCAAATCGCAGAACCGTGTTTGCACCAGTCGCAGCGCAGAGCATTTCCGCAAATCGCCGTACAGAGATTGAATGCCCGGTACCGATCTCAATTTCGTTAAATCCAGTGGGTAAGTCGGCGCGAGCGATGGCCGCGATTGCAATAGATACATCGTCAATCCACACAAAGTCGCGCTCTTGCAACCCGTCCGACATTGCAAAGGTAGGACTGTTCTGAGCGAATGCTAATAGAAGCTTTGATACAAATTTGTGCGAACGATCTCTTGGACCGTACGGAAATTCGAGCCGCGCAACAGCAATGCTACAACGGCAAAGATTCATTGCGGAAAGCATTTCCCAGGCAAACTTCTTTGACCTTGTGTATGCACTTGCAACAAATGCGCCCGTACGTGGCTTCCATGAAAAGGTATCGACTTGAACAAATCTAGGACAGCCTGCTTCCTCGCATTGCTCCGCCAACTGAATCGGCAAATGACTGTTCACCGCAACCTGCTCACTAAGTGACTCGCCTTGTCGACCATAACAAACAGCCGCATTGATGACGAACTTTGGTTCAAAGTACTTAATGACATCGCCAACATTATTTGGGTGCGGCACCCAAATTACGTCACCCAAATGGTATTTGAGCGTGGGCCGAAATCGGCTCACCGCAACCACACTCCAGCCATCATTTAATAGACGTTGGCACACATGTGAGCCAATAAATCCACTTGCTCCAAAGACTATCGCTGTATTTCTTGGTGTAATTTGCACGAGTCAGCTTTATTCAATGGTCTGAAAGTCGGCAACCTGGCGGAGGCAGCACCCGCGGGGATCATGCCCCGATGCCACATCTACATACCATTGGACCGTTAGCTCTATAGCTCTCTCAAGAGTCAGGCGCGGTCTCCAACCCAAAGTGGCCGCAGCTAAGGAAGAATCAATACGAAGTACTTTGGATTCTATTGACGCATCAGCAGCACTGTGAATCACACTTATAGATTCCGGAAGCAGTCGGTTCACATGTAAACAAATCGCTTCTACTGATTGAGCGTCTGCTTCACCGGGTCCAAAGTTGAGTGCTCGTGGTAAAGAAAGTGGATTCTCCGCGAGCATTTGTGCGAAACAAACATAACCCACTAATGGCTCAAGTACATGTTGCCATGGTCGAATACTCGCTGGCGACCGAATTACCAACGGTGAACGAGTCTGCCATGCTCGAATGGCATCTGGGATCAACCTAGCCCGCGCCCAGTCGCCACCGCCAATAACATTTCCAGCACGAACCGTGCCAACACGAACACCAGAAGGTTCTAAAAAACTACGCGCCCACGCTTCAGTAACTATTTCCGCACAAGCCTTTGATGCCCCATAAGGCTCATAGCCTCCCAACGCATCGGTTTCGCGAAACGGCCATGCCCATTCCGTATTTTGATATACCTTATCGGTTGTTACCGAAATAATTGCACGCAATGATTTGGCTCGCCGTGCCGATTCGAGAACGCATGCTGTTCCAGTGACGTTGATATCAACGGTTTCTATGCCATTTTCACGGGCGGCGAGCACAATCGGTTGTGCTGCAAGGTGAAAGATGAACTCAGGATCAAATCTGGCGACTTCTTCCGATAGGCGAGCAATATCCCGGATATCGCCAAGTGTATCGGAGCACAGTTCATCTCCTCTGATTTGTTTGAAAAGACTAGGTGAAGTCGGTGGCCCGATGGAATAGCCTGCAATTTTTGCACCGAATGACGACAGTAGTAAGGTTAGCCAACTACCCTTGAAACCCGTATGACCGGTTATAAAAACCCTTCGACCGTTCCAATATTCGTCAAATTTCAACGCTTCCAAGGCGCCCTCCCAGAAGACCACTGTTCTTCTAAATAGTTCTTATCGCGGAGTGTATCCATCGGCTGCCAAAATCCAGCATGCTTGAACCCATTAAGTTGTTGATCCGCCGCAAGACGTTCCATCGGCTCTCGTTCCCAACTAGTTGAGTCACCATCAACGTAATCAAGTGCCTTTGTCTGAATAACGAAAAAACCGCCATTTATTAATGCGCCATCGCCTCTCGGCTTTTCTTCGAACGACTTAACGATATTACCGTCTAGTACTAAAGCCCCGAAACGTCCTGGGGGGAATACAGCCGTGACAGTAACAAGCCGCCCACCAGATTCATGGGCGCAAATGAGAGCGCTTAGGTCAACATCCGAAAGCCCATCACCATAGGTCATACAAAATGACCCATCGGGCGGGAGTAAATTACGAATACGGCGTAAGCGTCCGCCCGTCATGGTGTCAATACCAGTGTCAATTACTGAGACACGCCAGTCATCAGGGTGCGACCCAAGACGGCGCACCTCACCGGTCCGGGTTGTAATCTCGACATCGCCGGCTGTCCAAGCGTAATCGACAAAGTACTGCTTTATTATTTCAGCCTTGTACCCAGCACAGATGATGAAGCGCTGGAAGCCCCAACTTGCGTAATACCTCATTAGATGACAGAGAATTGGCAAGCCACCAACCTCAACCATAGGTTTGGGGCGGTGAATTGACTCTTCTGTAATTCGCGTTCCTTTACCACCAGCCAAAATTACTACCGGTATGCTCGACATGTCTTGCATCTTGATTTCCTTTAAAAAAACTCGGACTGTTTACACAATGCAAGTCATCATATTAAATGCCACAATGTTTCACGAATTACTTTGGACTTCCCCACTTTAGGTGAACATACAATATACCGTCATTTAAATAAACAAACCCTGCGCTAAATATTGCCTGAAATTTCCAGCTCTGTTTAGCCTCCAAAGACTACAGATATTTGAAACAGCATAATATATTGTAGCTCTTTCAAATAACTTTCCCCCATGATCTCGCTGACTATATTTTCCTTGGTCCAGTGCACAACACCACGCTGTTCAAGAGAAGGTATCGCTAGTGTGTCCGCTACAAACAGAAGGTCCCATTATGGAATAAATAGTTCTCTACGCGGCGAGCGATGCCGCACATAGTAAGTAATTGAGCGTTGATCGACGTAAATACATCATGGACCCCCCAAAGTTGTGTACTTGGCGCGGACTACCTCGCCGACGGTCTGCGCTCGGGAGCGGTACGCCGCACCTATGTCTCCAAGGCTTGGAACGGCCGGAGCATCAGCAATCCATAATAACTTCCCTATAGGCAAGTAATATTCTTCTAAGCTACGGCTAGGCAGGGACGGACCAATCTGCTTCGACTTCCAGTTGCCGCCACTTTGGCTTAATGCAATCAGCTCAGCAATACCCAGCATCCGTCCATCCCCGCTTTCGAATACAACATTGAAGGTTGGATCGACCAGCAACCAACGACTCTGCTTTTTGTCAAACACTTCGACCAGTTCGTGCGTGTCGCCCACATCTTCACCCATTTCAAATCGCTGCGTCCCCAAAGAAACAGGGCGACAGATGATCCCACAATTTGCACAGGCTTCGCGCAGGGCGTTAGAGAAAGTTCCACAATCGCCGTTAATGGTTCTGGATGAACCTTCCTTCCAGTAACGGGGGGACTGTAATGAAACATGCCGCGGGGCAGTAACACCAACAACTCGAGAATGTGCGTGCACCCAACTGGCCAGTATTTGCGCCTTAGCAATCTCGGAACCAGAACCCCCAACCCCGAAAAGGGCGGTTCACTCTGCTGCATGACGTTGCCGATCTTGCTCCAATATCAGCCCACTCGTCGGCCAGACGAGCGGCAATTCATAATCAGAATCCCCAGTGGGTCGAATTTTGATGTCCTTAATTGAGATCGCCGAGCCGATGTCATCCGTGTAAATCAGGAATCGATAATACTTACTGCCAGTGACCCGACATGCTGGATAGTTGGTCAGCAGGAGATAGTTTGGCGCTTGTTCACCATCATCCACTCGTAGCGTCCACCTGCCACTCTGAATCTTCGCGTCAATCTGTAGAACCAACTGCTGATCCGCGCTTGCGTCGCACTCCACCATGAGTCCGCGGCTACCCGCAACCTCACCGATGCTACGAACCACCAACTCACACCTGTCACCATCATACAAACTCCATCGCTGTACCACCATAGACGGAGGAATTGGCTTTGTCACTACGACGGGCGTAAGAACAGAGCCCGAAGCGGAGACCTTTGAATTCACTTTTTCTTGGATTTGCACCGCAGACGAGCGCGGCCCTGACCATTGAATTGATGTTGCTGCAACCAACAGGCCTGTAATTGCCAAAACGAGTGAAACCAGTCCAACGACCGCGCCCTCAGAACCCTCGCGCGGAATTCGTGTAAAGATGTGTGCCCAATCCCAAAAATTTGGAACAGTGAGCTTGAGTTCCACCGGAGCGCTCTGTTGACGTACTACGGATTCGTCGTACAGCGCAATTCGATCATCCCAGGAAAGATGCACAGCCGTGCCCCCTCTACCACCTTGGACATCCACCGCGGCAGATCCACAGAAGGAAAGCCGCCGAAAAATTCGGGCTCCAGGGCGCTTCGCCAATTCGATTCGAATCCATCGTCCTCGAAGTCGTCGGCGAATGAACTTGGCGTTATCACCGTCTGCATCGGTCCAGTTTGGCACCCACGACACTTCAAACCAACCATCCCGCGGACGATTGCCCACGCCCGGCACCAGAAAGAAATGGTGGCTATCTGAAGCGAGTGGTAAACCCCTAAATATTTTCATGACTTGAACTCCTTCCGCGCCACCACCATCAAGTACCAGCCGAAAAAGCCAAACACTCTCTCAAGGGTGGCCCTTGGAACTCGACGAGCGATGACTTGCAGGTGCAAGAAATCGTCAGGCATGACCCCTGCGGATTGCAATGTGGAAATTTCAAACATCCGAAACAGTCGCCTTAAACTTCGCCGACTCAGCACGTGGACAGTTGGGATATAGTCGCCTCCGGCGCCACCTTCAATTCTGGCAAGCGTGCCTCGCCAGCCCCACTTAAAGAACCCGCCGTGACAAATACCGTTGTAGAGCACTGTGCGCAGCCAAAAGAAAATACTATTCCGGTGATACACCCCAATGATCGCGCGC
>Ga0209596_1004202_pt1 | contig 11087 bp, 22 predicted proteins | sample M_130807_MF_Meta_FD_187314 | JGI IMG/M metagenome (GOLD analysis project Ga0209596, IMG submission 187314) | Freshwater microbial communities from Lake Montjoie, Canada to study carbon cycling - M_130807_MF_MetaG (SPAdes) (version 2) | ecosystem: Environmental > Aquatic > Freshwater > Lake...
TAAAAGCTAAAGTAAAAGCTTCTATAAAAAAACGTGGAAAATTGTTAATTAAATTTAATCCAGCAACGGCATCAGCTCGTAACGCCGCATTGTTGTTGATTAAAGTAAATTTGTTTGGATTGGCACACAAGTTATTTCAATTAAGAAATAAACCGGGTGGCGAAGCCAAATTGAAAAAGTTTTGGGAAAAAATTGGTGGCAATTATTCCAACCTTACAAGAAATATCAACGAAGGTATTAAAAAAGGAAAAAATAAAGAAGAAGACAGAATTTTGTCAAATCTTGCACAAACAAAAAATAGTGTTGGCAATCCTTTTGTTGCCGCCATTACTGCTGCAACTCCTATTATCTTAAAATTGAAAGCTTTACTAAAAGACGCTGGAATTGATCCAGCTAAATTAGCAATGGCGGCAAAAGGATTGTTGAAAAAAGCGGTGAATGATAAAATAGATCAATTTGCTAACGATAAGGCAACAAAAGAAGAAGGCGGCAACGATGCTGAATATAATTCAAAAGGAATACCTGTACCTGAATCTGAACCAATAGAAAACGCAGAAGAAGCAACATCTAACGATGAAGGCGAAAGCGTTGAAGGAATACCAAGCAACAAATTATTAATTGGTGCTGCTATCATTGGCGGTGCTTACTTACTCTTAAAAAAGAAATAATGGCAGCGAAGAAAAAACCAAGCGCAGCGCAACTGGCTGCAAGAGCAAAATTTGTGGCAATGGTTCGCGCAAAATCAAAAGCGAAGAAATCTGCAACAAAAAAGGCAACCGTAAAAAAAGCGAAACCTAAAAAGGAAGCAAAAAAGAAAGTTGCAACTAAAAAAGCATCAACGCACAAAGATACCAAATCACACAATGTAAGAATTAGTGTTGTAAGCGGTGTAAATCCATATGCAATAAATGAAATTCAAAGATTAACAAGATACAATGATGAACTTCAAAGATTTATTATAAATTCAAAAGATAAATTAAAAAATGATAAATCATTGTCAGATTTTAACAAAGGTGTACTTAAAATTTCAATAAGCAGATTACGATATTTATTGTCAGATAATAAAAAACGTATAATTCAATTAAAAAAACATATCAAATAAAAATTTTAAATAAAAAACAAAATGGCAAAAAGACGTAAAACAACAAAACGCCGCAGCTCTCGCAGATCTGTTGGTGCATTGAAATCAGGCAACATGCTTGTATCAATAGGTGGTGTATTAGCTGGTGTAGTCGCAGCGGGATATATCAATAAATTAGCTCTTAAATCTCAATCTTCAACTATTCAGGCAATTGTTCCAATCGCCGCTGGTATAGCGTTACCAATGTTCGTGAAATCCGAATTAGGTAAATTTGCTGGTGCTGGTATGATTGCTTACGGTGGTTCTAAGTTCTTGGCATCTGCTGGACTTGGAGCAATGGAAGATGATATGTCAGTAACAATTAGCGGTGATGACTTATCAGTAATTGCTGGTGATGACAACTTCGCAATGGCTGGTGATGATAACTTTGCAATGGCTGGTGAGTACGGTGATTCAGGTATTTCAGTATTAGCTGGTACTGATGACTCTGATCTTATTCAAATGTCAGCATTTGACGAAGAAGAAGCTTAAATTAAGCTATGCACTTTTCACCTTTAATTATTTATAAAAAAAACAAAAAACAAAAAACAAACATTATGCCTTCACAAATTGGACAAAGACTGGCGTTCACAAACGCCGCAAACGCCGTAAAGCGCGCAGGGTTAAATCCGGGTGGTGCAGTATTATCTCAATCTTATCTTAGATTAGAAGTAAATGCCGTAGCATCAACAACATCATACAAATTTGATGTATTAACTAACGAAACTGCAACAACGCCAACAACTGGTAACACAACGCAAAAATTAAACCTTCAAGATGCATTTGTGTGCAATCAAATTGGTTTCTTTTTAGGTGTACCGGGTGGCAGTGCGGCAACGTATAACGAATATCGCCCGTTGACATATCCAGCAATTGGACTTGCTTCTGGCGCACTAGGTAATTTTACTCCTGCACAAGCTTTAAACGCTTTATCATTTTACAATGGTTTTTTCTCATTGACAATTAACCAACGTACAGTTATTACTGCTTGGGATTTAATGAGACATTATAGACCAACAGTTACACAAATGAATGCGGTAACTAACCCAGCAACACCGGGTACCTTAACTACTTCATTACACGTTCCTTCTGAAGATTCAGTAGATATGTCAAATGACGGTATGTTTCCAACAGAGCCGAATATCGTTTTTGCTGGTAATAAAAAGCATGATTTTAACATTACATTGCCAATTGGTATTGGTGGAACATTACCAGCAAATGGTGTCCGTATTATTGCAATCTTGCGTGGTATCTTAGCTCAGAATGTAACTGCAATCAACTAAAAAACAAAGCGGTATTGGACGCGGATCGCTATAAAAAAGCCGCGTCTTCCTTTTAAAACAACAAAAAATGATTTTAAATAAATTTGGCTTAAAAAAAAGCTATACTGTTGAGGTTGTACCACAAAATTCTGCAATTCAAACAACTTGGCAATTTCCTGATATTCCTTTTTTAAGAGATAAATATATAACTGGCATTAGTTTAAGTACTAATTATTACGGAATAAATTCAAGTAGAGTTAATTTGGGATATGCAATTCCTTTAGATACTTTTTCTACTTTTTTAACATTAGTAGATAACAAAGGTTTACAAATAATTCAAAATATGCCTTTAGATGAATTACCAACAACATCGTTTCAGCAAAATAATAATGCAACAGTAACAAGTAATTTTTTGTCATCATATAGCACAAATGGCGGTGTATTTTTTAGACCAGTTAATATTGTTTGGACAAAATGCTTTATTTATATGCCAGTTGCATTAGGTACGGCCATTCCAGTGTCAATAGGTACGGCCATAGTTAGTTGTCAATTCACAATATTTTATCAAGATCAAAAATAAATAACATGATATTTCAAGATTATTCAGTATATAATTATCAACTTGTAACCATTCAAGTAAATACCGCTAATGCAGTTGGAAGACAATATTTTCCTGATCTTCCAAATTTACGCAATGTACAAACTTTGGGCATAGTTGCTTATCACGCAAATATTTTTTCAAAAGATAACAACGGAGTTTCATTAGTTGGCGCAACTCAATATGGGTATAGTTATTTAACTTTGACAGTAGGAAATGAAGAAGTAATACAAAATATGGATTTGACTTATTTTAATCCTATTATTGGAAATAACGTACAGTACAATCCTTTCGGAATATTGCCGTTAAATGGTCAAAGATTTGATTTTTCTAAAAGCTATGTTACAATTGCTACTGGCCAAACTGGATCCGCAACTGGTGGATATTCTTACGCATTCGGTATTTACTATGTAAAATAAAACACTATGGCAACCACAAAACAAGAAGTACTTAACCAATTTAATCGTTACAAAATGCCTTTCTTTGCCATATATAGTGGCAAGGATCGCGTTTGTATTAATGAAACCAACGATTTGGAAGAAGCACAAGAAATACTCGATACCTATCTTGACGGCGAAACTAAAAGCGTAAAAATTAAGATATACAAGGCACTACCTAAAGGCGGAATTACAGAAAAAAGCGAACCACATATTGTAATACCTTTTGAAAAAAGATATACGCAAGAAGATAAGGCCCAGTATTACGGTATGCAAGGAGTTGGCGGCGTATTGTTCCAAAAATTGGAAACAATTGAAAACCGTATTGCTGGATTGGAAGCCGAACCTGAAACTGATGAAGAATTAAGCGAACAAGCCGAACCTAACGGAATACTTGCTGGCATACTTGGTAATCCAGCAGTTCAAAACATACTTTCTAATTTCCTTACAAACATATCTGCAAACATTGTAACGCCACATATTGCAAAGCCTATGGCAATGGCTGGTACTGATGAAAAAATAAGTTTAGAAACAATCATAGAAACACTTTTAAGCAAAGGCGTTACTATTGATGATCTTCACAAACTTTCACAAATGCCAAAAGAAAAATTATCTTTTTTACTTGGAATGCTTAGAAATCAATAAATATGGCACTAAACAATCAAACATACAATTTTAGCGACTTTGTAGGCAAAAAAATATTTGCACTTACTGACGCTTATGTATATAGGAAATTCACCGACAAAAATGCATTCAAGACAATTAAAAAAGGTCAATTGATAGGTATTTGCGCAGGTTATATCTACAACAAATCACAGAGAGCTTGGTGGTTATTTTTTAAAGATTCAAAAGGTGTGCCATATGCCATTCCACAAGACAAGAAAACAAATGGTTTTCCTCAAATTGATATGAGTAAATTAACTGACCAATTAATAGAAGCTGGAGTTAAAAGTAGAGAAGAACAAGCTGCTGAAAACAAAGAAGCTTACGATAAATCACCAATCACAGCGGTAACCGAAACAATTAAAGAGTTAACTGCTGATATTTTCAAAAAATACGGCATATACATAATTGGATTAGCTGGCTTACTATTACTCACAAGAAAAAAATAAACAATGCCTCCACAAACAAAATATAAAATTGACATTCAGCAATACGCAAATAACCAATTGGTAATATCAAATTGCAACGCCATTACTTTTATAAACAACGGCGCAACATCAGTATTAATTAACAATGTTCCATTGGCAGTAGGCGCAAACCTATCTATACAAGGTAATGCTGATGAATTGGACACAACCGAATACAATATAACCGTAGGCACTTCAACAACTGCAAATGTCATCGTACTTAAAAAGATGAACCAATGGCAGCAATAGTTATCTCATCACTTGGCGGCGCACAAACAAATCATACAGATACACTATTGCCATATAATAACGGCGGTATTTTTGGTGATAGTATGTTAGTTCAAAGTAGCCCAAATAAAATCTACACTTCTTATACGGCAGGTGGACCGGGTGTAGAAAGTGGTTTATTAATTGATAACGCAATTGGTACTTATGCGTTTGGCGATACTGATGCGCAATATACGGCAAGTAGATTAAATATTACTTCTGATGGTACTTTTAATATTTATTCATCGAAATTAATATTAAATGCAGATAATAAAATTGAAATGAACGGATTGTTAACCTCAGTAGGTGCCGGTGGTAGTGCTGGATTACATTTAAAATTAACAATTAACGGCGTAAAATACAAAATTCAACTTTTATTCGATTAATATGGCTGGAATATCAATATCAAATAACATAGTACAAACAAATCCAACATCGTTATTTGTACCATATAATAATGGAAATGTATTTTTAGATTCAATTTTAAAAATGATTAATTCTAATGCCATTGCAACAATTCAAGGATCATCTGCACAAGGATTGTCAATTAATAATACTTCAAAAGTGTATTCATTGGGAGATATTCAGCGAACAGGTGGTAGTGTTTGCATTACACTTGATTCAAACGTTAATACAATGGCTATTGAAGGCGCAGCTTTAATTGCTACTACGGCAGGTCCCCCTGCAATAAATAAATATCTTACGTTTAGTAATAACGGAATAACTTATAAAATTGCACTATTAACCGCATAATATGACAGAAATGGCACTGCAATTAATCGGATTTATCTTACCTGTTGGTATCTTTTATGGTGCCACAAACCAACGCATTAAAGCATTAGAAAAGCATATTGATACAATCAGCAACCTATCTGATCGCTTAGCACGAATCGAAGAAAAAACAAACATTATAATTTCACTTCAAAATAAACACAATGACTAACATACTTAAAAATTGGAAGACAACCGCATTAGGCGTATTAACTATCGCCATTGGCGCAATATTATACATCAAAGGTGATCAAACATCTGCATTGGCAGCGTTTACATCAGGGATTGGATTAATTCATTCACAAGATGGCGTATAACATTAATAATCTTTAAAAAATACAAGATGCTTCTATACATTGAAAAAGTAAAAGAAAATCAAAAAGCTTTTGCTGATAAAGTAATTGACATATCCAAAAAGTTAAAAATTAATCCAAACTGGTTAATGTTAGTGATGTATTCCGAAAGTAGATTGGATCATAGGAAACCAAATCCAGATGGTGGTGCAACTGGTTTAATTCAGTTTATGCCAGAAACCGCAGCGTGGTTAAAGACAACTACTTATGCCCTGAAAAATATGTCTAATGTTCAACAACTGGATTATGTATACAAATATTTTAAGGGTTTTACTGGAAAAATAAAGTCATACTTTGATTTGTACTTAATAACTTTTTTTCCAGCAGCAGTTGGAAAACCAGATAACTTTATATTTCAAACAAAAACAAAATCCGCGGCATTAATTGCTGCTAAAAATAAAGGGATAGACAAATGGGTAAAAGATGGCAAAATTACCTTAGGCGAATTCAAAAAATATACGAATTCAACTATTCCCAAAGATATAATTGCAAAATTAAATGATAATACAACTACAACAACGCCAGTAGTTGAGGAAAAAAAAAATAATAAGCTAAGCAAAATAAATCCAATATTTTTATTTGGAATGATTGGCTTGTTTATATATTTTTACAAAAAAAAGTAGGGTTTTCATTTTTCTTGCTTAGTATGTGGTGTACATAGCAAAATCCCCAGTTTTAACTGGGGATTTCTTTTTTTATGTGTTTTAAATAATACCTGACGCATTTTAATGTGTATTCAGATCTGCAATCAATAGCTTTCTTAATTTTGTAAAATCCAAATTCGTTATATTCTATCTCATCTTGCATTTGATCAATAATATTCCAATACTTTTCTGTTCTAATCCTTTGCCAATCATCAATTGTAAAATTGTGCGTTAAATTAAACAATTCCTGATGAGTTATAGATTGGTATCTTCCTTGTGTAATTTGCCAATCATAAATTTGGTTTATTTCTTTTTTATTTTTTGGGTATCTCATTTGATGTAAATTCGATGTAAATACTGTTTCGATACTTTTTCATAGACATTTATATATCCAGCGTTTGGATATTTTACTCTCAACCATTCAACAAAGTGCTTTAAATTGGTGATGTTGCGGTATTTCATTGGCTTGGCGTTCTTTTCCGTTGCTGGAAAAAAAACTATTGCTGAGTAATGGTTCATCTTTTTTTAAATGTTAAAATTATGCCGCCAGTAATGCTATCCGTAATGTCTGCCGTAAACAAAGTGCGGCTATTTTTAATTGCCGTTGAAAGCTTTACAATGTCTTCGTGAGTTAAAATTGCAAATTTCGCCTTTACTTCGGTATTATTGGTGGTTATTGTGTTATTCACCTGATCATCAAAATTTTTTTCTAAAAATCGGTATGCGGATATTTTCCAGTTCATTTTTTTGTTTTTTTAGTTTAAGTGGTATAAATAAAATCGTTCGTTTTCGTGTTGGCGCAGCATTTTTTCCAATGGTTCGGTGATTAAAATATCTCTTACTGCCATATAATGAACGGTCAACATCTTGGAATGGCTATATTGAATTAAGCGATCACATACTTCAACTGCCATTCCTATTGATGTCATTGATAGCAATCTATCTGCCGTCTGCTGAGGTGTTGTTTTTAGATGTTGCATTATCCAAAAAATGCTATTACATACATTCCAGCGTATATGCAGCCAGTTGTCAATAATAAAATACCAGCAATTGTAAATTTTGATAGCACTTTTATCATACGCTGATAATCGTTATTGACAACGTATAGAAAATGACCAGTTTCGCCGTTTGGCTCAGTCTTAATTTCTCGATCACATTCGACAAAATATTCGATAAGCTTAGCGGCAATCTCCTTTTCTTGCGTATAAACAATTCTGCCTTTGTTTAATAAATTTTTCAATGTTTCAAATGAAGTATCAAAATTTTGTTTTTCGTACTTGTGTTTCAATCCTTGTTGTGGTGTTTCCATTTTTTTTATTTGATTCCTAATTTTTTGATTCTTTTAATTTTTTCTGCTATTATTGTTTTTTTCAAAAACATAAATTATACTAACTGCACATAGCCATCTGAAATTTGTCCGTTATTATATTTTGTTCGTAATTGTGCTAATGTATTTCCAAAATTCATTTCAAAGTGCGGTTTATCCTTAAACTTCTTCCAATCGCCACCCCAAGCAAATCCAACCGATTTTCCTATGGTTGCAATTTTATTCCAATCGGTATTCCAGTCAGCCCTTCCATTCACAATAGGAACTACATCTATACCTGTTCCAAAATTATGCGAACTTTCTCCTGCTTTAGCATTTGTAACTATGCTACCTCCTTTGGTTCTGCCTTGTGCATATAAATCATTCTGTTCTGCATAAGTTCTTAGGGCAGATGTAATTCTTAATTTAATGCCTTGTTTCTCGGCTTTGTTAATAAATTCTCTTGCCTTTCCCCTCACTTGTGGGTGTAGTGTATAAATCTTTGCTTCTGAAAGCAAATCCCAGACTTTTTCTTTTGAGTATTCCATAATTGATTTTCTTTTAGTAAATATTACTAATCCTAATGCGGATAGTATTAGGATTAGCCATTTATATTCTTTTTTCATATTGTTATTTTTTTATACAAAGTTAATTTTATTTTGGTTTTTAAATTTTTTGTTTTATTTTGCATCCGAAAAGTGCATAAAGCCAGTTAATCAGTAAGCATAACATTGCCGAAAATTACTGGCTTTTCCTTTTTACTGGTGCTTCGGGTGGCTTTTGAACTTCAACATATTTTGTGCCATTCCATTGAATGCAGATGTCATTAAAATCTGATGATGATCTCAAATACTTTGCTTTCATCATAAAGATATCATTTTCCTTATCCTTGACAACTTCGACAACGCTTTGCGCATAACGGTCAACCATTGAACCAAAATGTCCCAATGTATGATTATCTCTTTTTCCCAAATGTACAACGCCAATAATCAATACGTTGTATTCATTTGTCAAAAATTTAAGCCATTCAATCAACATCTTGCTTTCTACTTCATCGTTGAAATTGTGAATTAGATCAAGCAAACCGTCTATAAAAATTACTGACGGTCTAAATTTGTACAGATATACTTCAATCATTGCCTTGTGATCAATAACGCCGTCTTTTCGTGTAGAAAATGCGTTAAAATATGCTGGTAAAGTATCAATGTTGGCAATCATTTTTATTCTATTTAAATTCTTGTAAAAATCATACTCCGAAGATTCAGTATCAAAATAACCGATGCTTTTATTTTCAATATTGGCGGTGTTCAATTTAATGCCGAAGATATTATCTATTCCTGTAAAGTTACTGGCTATTATCGCATTCAAAAATGTACTTTTTCCTGACTTGGGAATACCTGAAATTATGCAAAAATTACCTAACGTGCCGCAATTGCTGCCATTAATTCTCAATATAACATTTTCTTCTGGTGGCTGGTAATTAGGCTTGTAATGTCTGAGTTCAAGCAGCTTCAACGCCGCTTCCATATTAACTGATTATTTTACTACCGTTATCCTTGACTGCTGCTGCTACTTTTAAATATTCATCTTTTACAGTCTCTAAAACATTTACTGCAATTTCATAAGCTTCTTGGCTTACCGTTTCAGGCAATACGTTTGGATTGGCGGCAGCAATGTGTCCAGCTACCATAAGCGCAGCGTATTCAATTTTAGAAAATCCAAATTGGATAAAAGGTGTCCCAAATTGATCGTTGACTGGATACGTTGGGAATGCAGGTAAAAACATTTCTTTTGACATAATATGTGGTTTTATTGTGAAGTGCAAATATTATACATACAAATTTAAAATCCAAATTTTTGGAGCAAATTATTTGAATTTTTTTTTATTAAAGGTGAAAAGTGCATGTAAAAAGTGGTGGTTGCGCATGCATCTGCTTAGGCGGCTGCATGCGCAAAGTTACGGAAATTTTTTGACAAAAAAACAAAAAAAGTTTTTTTTCTATTTAACATAATGTTTCGTAAATTTGTAAATATGAATATCAAAGCATTAATTGGGGTTGGAGTTGGTGCAGCTATCTTACTCTATCTTGTAGGCAGAAAAAAATTAAGTGGTTCAGCTACTTTTTCGTTTGAAAAATTTAAAGTTGAAATGAAAAAGAAAGCCATTATCATAACGCTGGGAGTGAATAATCCGACATCTCAAAGCCTTACTATCAATAGTATTGTGGGTAATTTGTTGTTGTCAGGCAAAACGGTTGCGTCAATTGAAACTTTCAATAAAACAAACGTAATGCCTAACGCAAAAACCTTGATAGACTTGACAGTAAAGCCTTCACTTGTTGGCTTGGCGCAAACAGTACTTGCGCTGGCTAAAAAGACGCAAAAGGCGGCAGATTTAAAAATAAAATTTGTCGGTAACGGTAATGTTGACGGTATCGCAATCCCAATAGACACACAACTTGGATAAAATGACTGATGTACTGATGAAATTATCGCCGTTTCGTAATAATCGAAGAGTATTAAGGTACTCTCAATCGGTCGGTGATATTATGTCAGGAATCCTTGAAACGCATAAAAAATACGCTAAAGAATACGATTTGATTTGCACCAAATTTGACGGTGCAACTGCCGAAATCATCGCACACAAAGTATATAATTTTTTAAAAAGGCATACTTTCTACGTTGTTGAGGCTGACAGTAAACAAACATTAAGATCACCAGCAGCAATATTGGCTCTTGGCGCAAACCCAAAAGTTGGACTTGATTGCAAAAGCTATTCACTTTTTATTGGTGGAATCCTTGACGCATTTAAACGCAGAGGCAAAAAGATTAATTGGTGCTATCGGTTTGCATCATATAGACTTATTGACAAGGTGCCGCATCACGTTTTCGTGGTATTAAATCCTAGCACTAATAACGAAATATGGGTAGATCCAGTTCTACCTTCATTTAATAACAAAAAGCAGTATAACTACAAAATTGATAAAAAAATAAATATGGCATTAATCGCAGTAGCTGGAGTTGGTAAAGTATCAAGATCTAAAGCAGAAAAAGCAAAACGCAGAGAAGAATTAAAAGCTAAAGTAAAAGCTTCTATAAAAAAACGTGGAAAATTGTTAATTAAATTTAATCCAGCAACGGCATCAGCTCGTAACGCCGCATTGTTGTTGATTAAAGTAAATTTGTTTGGATTGGCACA
>Ga0209596_1004207_pt1 | contig 11080 bp, 6 predicted proteins | sample M_130807_MF_Meta_FD_187314 | JGI IMG/M metagenome (GOLD analysis project Ga0209596, IMG submission 187314) | Freshwater microbial communities from Lake Montjoie, Canada to study carbon cycling - M_130807_MF_MetaG (SPAdes) (version 2) | ecosystem: Environmental > Aquatic > Freshwater > Lake...
AATGCAAAATGCAAAATAAAAAAATCAGACAAAATTAAATTTTAAATTAAAAATTGATTTATTTATTAATTATTTATATTAATTATTCATTTATATTAATTATTAATTATTATTATTATTATTATTATTATTACTTACTTAATAAATATATTAAAATGCCTAATCAGAAAGCAAGAAAGAGACATCACCGAGAAAAAACTAAGAAACAAAAAAACACACACAAAAAAAATAAGGAGGGTTATGAGTCCGATACACTTTTTCTGAGTGTAAATAAATGTCTTCGTTGCGGATTTTACGAAGAACCATATTGCGATGGTGTCTATAATTACGAAACTGATTATATGAAATTAGAACCTTCGGGATATTGCTCAATCTGCGAGCATAAAAGATGTGCTTATTGTAACTCATTTTTTACAAAATTTGAAGTAGAAACAGGCGACACATTTCCACATAATGAGTATAATGAAGATCCTGTCACTTTTGATGGTAGTGAGATTCTACTAGATCATTTTGTAAATAAATGTATTTCCTTTTGTGGCTATCCAAAAAATTGTTATCAATTTTATAATAAATAATTTTTAACGATTACTTTTTTTATTTTTTAATTACATTTACAATTACATTCTACTTTACCTGTTTTCCCTCTTACTCCTTCTAAACCACGTGGTCCTTGAATACCCTGTTTTCCATCTGGACCTACATGACCAGTTACACCTTTTTCGCCATTATCACCTTTTTCTCCTTTATCGCCTTTTTCACCCTTTTCACCCTTTTTACCTTCTTCGCCTTGTATTCCCATTTCTCCATTTCTCCCTTTATTGCCAGTTGGACCAGTAGGACCTATTTGACCAGTAATCCCAGTTAGTCCAATTGGACCTATCAAACCTATAGGACCTTGAGAACCATCAGGACCTTTTTTCCCCTCTTTACCATCAGGACCTGTATTACCAATCATACCATTTTTACCTATAGGACCAGTTGCCCCGGTATGACCACAATCACCTATAGGACCAGTATCACCCATAGGACCTTTAGGACCTAAATTATTAGGATTTTCCCTACATATTTTAATCATTAAATTTTCTAATTTAAGTGTATCTATTGCCACTTCTGGATTTATTCTATTTTCTAATTCACTTACTTTTTTTTCTAAATTTGAAATTGTATTACAAGATAGTCCATATTTATTTATTAATGCTATATGTGATGATTTTAATTTTGTCATTTCATCATTCAATTTATTTATATTTTCAAGTGCTTTATTTAATAAGGTTGCTAAAGTATCCATTTTAAAATGAATATGAATATGAATATGAATATGTATATGTATATGTATATGAATATAATAGACAATAAATATAATGTAATCTAAATAAAAAATAGAAAAGAATAAGATAAAAAAAACACATAAACAAGATAAAACACATATAGTTATAACACACTACTATTTTGTTCTATATATTTATTTAATTTTGTTTCTTTCATAGAGCAATAATTCATAATATTTGTATAAATACTATTTTTTTCTTCTGTATTTTGTTTATTTTCAAGTTCTTTATATAAATTTATTACAATATCAATTTCTCTTTTATTCCATAAATCAAATAAAAATCGATGTATATCTTTTAATTTATTACTATTTCTTCTGTCAATTTGCGATTGGTAACTATCTTCATTAGTATTGTGAGGATTGTGAGGATTGTGAGTTTCTTTTGTGATTTCAGGTTGTTCTTGGTCTCTATTTTGTTCTCTATTTTGTTCTCTATTTTGTTGTTTATTTTTATTTTTATTTTTGTGTTCTATATTTTGTGTATTTGGTGTATTTGGTGTATTTGGTGATGAGTTATTTTGTGTATTAGAGGTATTTTGTGTATTAGAGGTATTTTGTGTATTTGGTATTGAATTCAATTTAATATTAGATAATGTATTTAGATGTGTTGTTTCATCTAATAACTCACTTGTAAGTTTATCAATATCAATAGATGAAATACCCATTTTAGCTATTAATGTCGCATTTTTTTGCATTAAAATAATAATATAATAATCAATTGTATGTTGAATTGTAGCATATTCACTATAAGAATTTTTTAACATTTTTAAACCAATAACGGCATTGTTAAATATATATATCATATCTGTATTTTGGTCATCCCAATACCATTCTACACATTTTTGTATAGGTAAATATAAATTATGTAAATGTTCCCTATTATCTCCATAAATAAATCTAACAATACCTTGAATATAAGTAGGTGAATTAAAATATAAACAATTTTGATTAATACTTATTTTTGTTCCAGAATCAAGAAAACGAAGTAATGATAATTTAATTAAACAACTAAAAGGGTCAATTATAACATTATGTTCTGTTTTTGTTTGGAATATTGCTTTTATAGATTGTATTGCGAGTGAATTCATTATATTATTCATTTTTTATATGAATTTTGTATATAATTTTTTAGTTTATTATATACTAAATTATTTATTACTATTTTATTCTTTTTATATTTTTATATACAAAAAAATTGATTTTTATTTATTATACATTTTTAATTTTATAATAAATAATTATTGATTATAAAATAAAATTTAAACTAAAAATGTTTCCTATGAATCAAGGCGGTATGGGGGGTAACCAAGGTGGTAACCAAGGTGGTAACCAAGGTGGTAACCAAGGTAATCAATTTTACCAAAATCCTATGATGATGATGAATCAACAAGGACAATATGTTCCTGTTATGATGTTAAATCAAAATCAAAACTATTTACCTATGAATATGATGTTTCAACAAGGAAATCAAAATCAAAACCCTTTTATTGTAATGAATCAACAACCACAACAGCAACAATTTTATCATATGATGCCACAAGGAGGACAGATGATGCCACAAGGAGGACAGATGATGCCACAAGGACAACAGATATTACAACAAAGACAAGTTATTCAAGAACCTATTATTCAACAAGCTCCTATTATTCAACAAGCTCCTATTATTCAACAAGCTCCTATTATTCAACAAGCTCCTATTATTCAACAAAGACAAGTTATTCAAGAACCTATTATTCAACCACAAATTAATAATCAAGGGATGAATCAAGGGATGAATCAAGGTATGATACCAATGATGGCTTATGTAAATAATGAAGCAAATATTCTTATTAATCGATTAGGTAATGTAGGTTTAAATGATGTTGCTAATAATTTAAATAACATTAATACTATTAATAATGTTAAATCAAATAAAATTAATTTTAAAGAATTTGGACAATATAAAGATCATCGTAATGTAATTACAACATTAATACCATCAAATAATTTATATGCTAATTTTGATAATAAAACATATCCAAATGAAAAATATATGGTTACATTTTTAAATGGTAAAACTGAAGAATTACAAGCAAGTGATATTAATGATTATGCTTTAGAAGTTAATAAAGTTATGTATAATCATAATAAAAGTATTAAACAAGCTGATATTAAAGGTTATGCTTATAATTATGTTAGAACAAGTGATGTTAATGGCACAAGTATTAAAACACAAACAGATGCCTGTATTGATTTTGCCAAACAAAATGGATATATCATTTTAGGCTATTATTGCGATAATGGTTATAGTGGTAGACAAGGTAAAAATCTTAAACGTGGTGAATTGGGTTTTTGGACCTCACATTTTAAAGAAAATACAAATTTAATTGTTTATTCCGTTGATAGATTAACACGTCATTTAGTGAGTGGTATTCAATATCTTGATTTATTAGCTTCACGAAATATTCATACACACTTTGTAACTAATAAAATTATTTATAATTCACAAATTAGCTCTATGAATAGAAGTATGGTTCAACAAGAATTACAAACTGCTGAAAAATATAGTAATGATACAAGTGAAAAAATTAAGGGGACGTTACGACGTTTAAAAAATGATGGTCATTGTATTGGTGGACGCATACCTTATGGTGTTAAGCGAATTGTTATTAACGGTATTCGAAAACAAGTTCCTAATCCTATTGAAGCTGATAATATTAAAATGATTAAAGCTAAATATTATGATATTTGGAAAAATTTTGATATGTATAATCAGTATATTATTCGACGTACACACGCTAATATTGTAAGATATATTAGTAAATGGTGTGAAGAGCAAAATATTAAATATAGAAATAATAAAACATTAAATGAAAGTCAAATTAATACTATGATTACTAAAAAACAAAAATAAAAATGTTGGAGTGTAGATATATTTAGATAAAAAAATGGTATTTTTAAAAATTATTAAAAAAAATTGTTTTTTTTATTTTATTTAATATTATACTATATTATAATACATTCATTAATATTTATTAGTGTATTTGTAATTATTGCTCTTTCTTAGTATATATTAACTTATGTATTAAGAATTTTATATAAATTCTTATAGATTTTATTATTTATATATTTAATATTTTCCTATTTACACCATTTACTAATATATCTTATATTGAGAATTTTAAAAATGTCTTCAAATGCTACTCTTCCCGGATGGGATACAAAGGCTTTTAGACTTAGTGATATACCAAAAATAGTTCTTCCTGAAAACTTTGAAAAATGCAAAAACATATTATGTTTAATTGATAATTCTGGGTCTATGAATCATGACTATTATGGTCAATCAAATCCAATCATACCTGGTAAACAATTAGTTGCTAATATTAGTAATTCTAAAATATTAAGCGCAGCGTCTAACACGTTTTGTCTATTTGGTAATCAAACCTTCTGTCTAAACACATTGTTTAAAGGTTTTGAAAATGCTAAGAAGTGTATGACATTTGATACATCTACATATGCAACAATCATAAAATATGCTTTTGATAAGATTGGAAAAGATTTTGACCTTCCAAAAAAGATTTTCTTTTGCGGAGATGGTAATTTTGATAACCATCCGCAAGAAGAAAATAACTTTATTAATATTATTGAAGATGCGGCAAAAAAAGGAAAATTTTCACAATTAAGAGAGGCATATTTTACATTTGCACATCACACTACTGATGATGTAATAAAAAAATTATCGGACCAATTAAAAAGTATAATGGCTAAGTGTCCAAATGCGATTACTGTTGTAATTTATAAGTTAAATCGCATTGGAGGCGATTTTCAGTTATCTAATTTGATCGATAAAAGATCTAATGATACTTCAGTCCCATCAGGCTATGTTGATGTCTTTGGATTGTTTGGTATTCTTCCGGATACTACTGCTACTGAAATAGCAATGATTCTGCAAAACGACCCAGCTTTTTTAAAGCTTGGACTATTGCGTTTATTGCGTGATCATATGTTGAATACAATCCGCACTAATCCGCAACTGTTGAATACGCATACACTTTACGCAAAGCTGCATAAGGCGCTTCGTATTGCTTTTGGTGATATGCCCGTTGAATATTCGGATATCATCCAATCTATTTTGCGCACTTTTCCAGAACGTTCCTTAGAACGTGAAGCTTTACAAACTCTGATGAAGTCTGCGTTTTCTGATGCGGACAATTCTGAGCTTAAGAAGATACTCGATCAAATTGGACCATACATTTGTGGTTGGATGTTAGCTCATTCAAAGGCTGGTAAGACATATACACTTGACGACATTCTTGCGTTAGTTCGTGAAAAGAATACATCAATACTTGAATTTTTTAAGAGTGGTGTATACTTTAAGCCTCGTGATGGTCCGATAAATGTTGAAAACATTGGCTACATTATTTCACATTTTGCCGAATATGGTATGCCTATTCTTTCGCCTGATGCGCCTAAGGAGATTTGTCTTTTAGCACTTCAACTGATGTTTCTACAAACCAACCCTGCTACGATTACGCCCTCAGCGGTGTTTCTTGCGTTGATGGTTCTTTTATCAAAGGACTTTACCTTGCCGCCAGAAATCATTGATTTCATTAAGCGTGCTGTTTTCAACGATGAAGACTATATCTGTAAGATGTTAGGCTTAAAGATTGATAATGATAAGCTTGTAATGGACCCTCTTTTCTACCGAAATGACTTATCACGCTGTTTGGCGCATGTCTTTAAGTTGTATAAGAAGGAACTGTTGCCTTTATCTTTTCATACTCAAACGGGACAAGGACAAGAACAGGTACAAGGACAGCCTCACGCTCGCTTTACTCGTTTACAAATTGAAAAGTTTGTGAATGGACTTCAAAATCTTCATAAGGCAAACAATCTCATCGCAGCTTTAACAAAGTTGTTGAAGGGTAAGTTTACATCGTCTATTGAGAAGGAGTTTTTGGAAGTGATTGGACAAAATATGTCTACCGGTGTAAATGTTGGTGATATTTACTTATTACCTGCATTTTCAAAGGATCCAAAGATTAACATGCCAACCATTTTGTATGTCTGGTTCATTGAAGTTCACACAGGAAATATTGTTCTTATTTATTGTGAAAAGCCAATGGATTGTGAAATAGCAACCTCAATTACGAGTGTTACTCAATATTTAGGGCTACGTGATGGATTAACTCCTGAAGCTTTAAAGATGATGGGATATACGCTTGATACTCGTTGTGTTCGCACAATACCACGAGGTGCTATTAAGTTGGCTGAAAACGTAGTTGATGCTACACTTAAGGAATTACATAGTAGATTAAGTGAATTGGATCAGAATGAGATTGGTGACATGGCTCTTGGAGCACCACTTAATCAAGTTGTTTTGGATGCTAATATTGCTATGGTGCGTTCTATCTTGAACCCTGGCGGAACACGAAAGGTAGTGCGAACGATTACAGCAGATTTACCTGTAGATATTCTTTTGGGAATATTAGGTATCCCTCCAATGATCATTGCCGCATTAAAGTCTGGTTCAAAGTTAACTATGCCGCAACTCATTGAGTGTATCGAACAGCTTTACTTATGTAAGCCTGTTATTCCTGAAAGTTTTGTTCATAATGGAGACACTTTTTCCATCTCTCCGGAGTTGGTTTCTGAAATTCAAGCATCATTTGATGCTATCCTTACAAGATTAATGGGAACACCAACAACACTTAGTGAGTTGAGCAATGTTACATGTATGCTTTGTAATGAAGAAAATCCTCACAAGGAATCAATATTATTACCTTGCGGTCATAGTCATTGGATGTGCCCTGAGTGTTTCTCTGGATTTGTACGTAATGGTGAACTTCCTCACGGAACACCTGAACTTTTGAATACTGCTAAGTTTTGTTGTCCTGTTGAACGCACATTTCTTCGTTTACCAGATTTTGACTTTCGTGTGACTGAATACTATACTACACATCCTCAAGGTCCACCAGATCATACAGTAGTGCGACCCTGTTCTCAGTGTGATAAGTTGTTTGAACAAGATACAGGGTGTGGAGCTACAGAAGCTAACTACGAAACACTTTGTTCACGTTGTCGTCCACAACCAGACGTTGATTGTGTTAATTTGATGGCATGTCCTGGTCCTGGTTGTACTATTAAGTATGTTGACCACACTGGTTGTGCTCACATTACTTGCCCTAACCCTAAGTGCAAAACACACTTTTGCGGTAAGTGTCAGTATGTTTTTACACCAGAACAAATTCCTGTAGTTGAATACAAAAATTGGAGTTGTTTAAATTACTGTACAAAGGATAATGTTGACACAAAGCTCAATGTTAATACTCAAGGTAATACTCATAACCACGAGGAATGGCCTGATACGGATGATGAAGAATACTATGGTTATTAATAGTATGGTATTACACCTATGCTTATTATATTCTTATTATTATATATATAATTATTAAAAATTTTTTTATTTTTCTATTTTTATTTTTCTATTTTTATTTTTCTATTTTTATTTTTCTATTTTTATTTTTCTATTTTTATTACATTTTAATTATATTATTTATATGTATATAATAAATAGTATATAAAAATGTATAACCAAACTAAAAAAAATAATTCTAATTCAATAGAAAACTTTACAAATTATCAAGATGTTAAAACAAAAACCATTAATTGGTGTAAAAAAATGCAAAGTGAAGGTTTATTAACTCCAGAACAATATGATAATTGTGTTTCTACTTTTAAAGATGTTACCTCTGGAATTTTACCAAAAGAGTTTAATGTTCCAGCAACAGGTATGTCAAGAAATTATTCACTTTATAATACACGTTCTACTAAATTAACTCCCAAATTATCAGGTGATAATACAAATACAGTTATGATAGTTACAAATACCGGTTTATATATGGCTTGTAATTCTAATAATGACTTATATTATGTAAAAGATATTAATGATTCAACACTAAATCAAAATGAATTTTATTTTACACTTGTTCCTCAAAATAATGATGTTTATTCTATTATGTCTCCTTATAATAAATATTTAATAACTAATACTGAATGGGGAGCTGTCTTTAGTGGCACTACTATTGGCACAATGTCATCTTGGAATGTTAGTAAAGTAGAAGATAAAGTTATATTGGAATCAATACAATATAATGGCTTTCATTTATCATTTCAAGATGAAGATAAACCTTTAAAAATTATTTATGGTAAAGATGAATCAACACAATGGTTAATGATAGCAAAAAAAGAAACATCTGAAAATGATAAATATGGTGAATATACAGGTGTTGAATATTTAGTTACAAAAGAAATGATATTAACAAAAATAAAAAATATAACTATTGATAAACTTGCTTTAGACAATATTAAAAAAGGATTAATTACCTTACAAAATAATATACGTGATAATTATAATGAAGCTGAAAGTTATTTACAAACTAAACTTGATAACTTAAAAAAATTATACACAGTATCCAGTCAAGATTATGAAACAAGAATAAATTCTATTAATGAAAGTAGTACTATTACACCAAACTTACAGCAATCATTAGTTGATAGTATACCTAAACCTGTGGGTATTAATTTATCAGATAATGAAATCAATACACTCATTTTAAATATTTCAAATATGAAAAATTATTATTTACAAGTGATACAAGAAGAAATTAGTAAAATAGATTTAAAACTATCTGAATTAGATATTACACCTACAATTCAAGACTATAATACATTTATATTAGATATACAAAATGAAATTACAAATGTAAAATCAAGAATAGAACAAAATAACATTATAATGAGTAGACAAAAGGATAATTATGAAAAAATAAATGAAGATGTACATTATATTGAAAATAAACAAAATAAATATGAAAATCTTGATAAAAAACTTAAATTAAATTTAGATATTGTAGATGGTTATAAAGCACAAACATCATTATTAGTAAAAATATATCCGTTCATTATTGTATTATTACTATTATTTCTAATCTATTTAATCTATCTAACATCTATTAAATTTAAGGAAAATATATATGATATATACTAATAAAACATACTAATAAAAATATTTAGTAGTGAATTTAATTAACTTCTATTCAAACTCATTTATTTTAATCCATTGATTATATCTGGGTACAAGTATTTCTTTTATTTTATCTTCATTTAAAAATGTATCACACTCTATAATTGAGTTTATAGAATTAGATGTATTTTCTATATTACCATTATTCTTTTTATTCTTTTTATCTTTTTTTTCTTTAGCTTCTTTATAACATTTTAATAATAAATTTTGTTTTTCATAAGCTTTCATATTATAATGACTCATTAATTCTAAAAAATTGTTTATTTGTTTAATAAATGTATCTGGCAGCGCTTCTTTTGGAAAGATTGCATAATTCACTTTAAATTGATTTAAAATAGTATACAATTTTTCCAAATCTCTTTCTTCTATACCTTTAAAACCTTTACCTATAACATAAAATTCACCGCTTGTAGCATCACTTGTATAAGGTTTAAATAAACTAACGTCTTCAAAACAAATATAATACAAGTATATAAAACTTATAAAAAAACTGGTAGCATCTATTGTTTCTGGTTTATCTATCATATAAGATGTAAAATGTTTTATGATACAAGACCCGCCAATACTACTACAAGCAACGACATTAATAACTTGGGCTAAATCTAATTTTTGAAGATTATATATACTATTTGTATCTGTTCCTATACCACCATCGCCAATAATTAAATCCAATGTATCCATGGTTGTATCCATGGTTGTATCCATGGTTGTATTCATTGTATCATTCTTATCTAACCATTTATTATTGATATAGTTTTTAAACCATTTAATATTTTTAACTCTTGTAATATCTCCGGTATTATCAGCACCCCATAACCATTTGTCTGGATTGTTTTTCATTAATTTATAATTATCTTTTAAAGCACCAAACTTTGTTTTAACTTCATAATTATATGGATTTAATGAATTAGCTCGCCACTCATAATTTGTAATAGAAGGCTCTTTCTTTTTAGCATAATATTCAGCACATAATATCATTTGACCTGGTGCCTCACATATATGAAATACTTTAAATGTAGATTTATGATTTGTAGATTTATGATTTGTACCTTCTAATAATTTAAATGTATGTAATATTTCCCATAGTTTTACAAATCCATTACTAAGATTAATAGGTAGATGTTTATATCTGGCATCTAAAAATGTTCTTATACCGCGTGTAAAATCTTCTGAAGCATATTGAACAATTTGAGGAATATCTTTTAATTTTAACTCTTTTAATAAATCCTTATTTAATTTATAACTTGTATCAATCATTTTTAGGGTCTCTTCTATTTCTGATATTTTATAAGCAGATACTAATTTTAAATAAGAAAGACCATTTTTTATAAGTTTTTTACTTTCACTATCATTATAAGACAATAAATATGTAATCATTGGATTATTTAAAGTATAAAATGATGCTATTGTATTTTTATATAAATCTAAATGATATATTTTTTGTAAATAATCTAAAGATTGTTTTTTTAAAGTAGAGATAGTTTTTAGAGTTTTTGATTGTTGTTTTGATTGTTTTTGTGATTGTTGTTTTGATTGTTGTTTTAATTGTTTTTGTGATTGTTGTTTTAATTTTTTTGATGATACATCATTATTAAATAATGTATTTAAATCTAAACTATTTATTTTATATTGTTTTGATTTTAATTGTTTTATTTTTGATGTTTTTTTTGTTTTCATTTTTTTTT
>Ga0209596_1004209_pt1 | contig 11080 bp, 10 predicted proteins | sample M_130807_MF_Meta_FD_187314 | JGI IMG/M metagenome (GOLD analysis project Ga0209596, IMG submission 187314) | Freshwater microbial communities from Lake Montjoie, Canada to study carbon cycling - M_130807_MF_MetaG (SPAdes) (version 2) | ecosystem: Environmental > Aquatic > Freshwater > Lake...
AATTAAAAATGTTAACTAAAAATAAAACATATGGTTTAGATGATTCAAAGTCACAATTTGCAATAATTTCTCTAGCTATATTCCAATTACTTTTGTCTTTACTAGCTAACATACCGTACAATGTTTGAAATACTTCTAAGTCTATAACTATGTCTTTGTTAGTTTCACTGTTAATGTTGTCATCGAATACTACGTCTAAGTTGTTTTTTTCTATTAAGTCAAACATCTTATAAAAGAATTCTAAATAATCACACGCACTTTTATTACCATGTGACTTAGTAAGCAATTCACCTGTTGTTGTTGGATAATTTAACAAAACAGAAAATGATTTATTGTAGTTTATAGCATCTGAAAGATTTTTCTCTGATATAATAAATGACGATGGTTTTAAATTTCCTTCTTTTTTATCTTTTTTAGACAAATGATATGAAGATGTTTTTAAAATATTATTGTACTCATTATTTTTATCAATAAATGAAGAGAAATTTTCAGCTATAACATTATATGGTATTGTGTAGTACTTTTCTGCTTTTTCCTTTAATATTTCTGAAAAGTATGCTTCTTTAATAAATGCATCGTTTATAATTAAAGTGTCTAACTTTTCAGTTTTTCTAGCTGTTTCTATGTTTAACTTATTTTCTTCAATGTAATTTTTCAACTTATAAGAAGGAAATGAAGATAGTGGAGTTAAGTAAACTGTAGTGTTAGATTTTAATTTATTGTCTTTATACTTTTGGTACAACGCTTCATATTTAGGATAAAGATCTTTTGATACAATGTCTATTACTTGATTCCAAGTTGCATTGACTAGTTTTTTTCTGTCTAGATGAATTGCTTTGCTGTATTTCATAATTTTATTTAGTTAAAAATTTAAGTAAAGTTTTATTTAACATTAATGATTTAAATGATGATGTGTTTCCATTGTATATTGATCTGACAATATTATACTTTAAGTCAACTGCAAATAAATCTTCATTCATTAAAAATGCTAGTCTGTCTATAAATTGTTTTTCAATCTTATTTTCCTTGCTGTAATATAAACTATAGTTAACTAAACGAGTTGATAAAATTGAGGCTAAATCTGCTCTGTATTTTTTCTCTTTACCAATGATGCCTTTCAACGTGTTTAACACATAATCTTCTTTTTCATGATGTAATATGTCTTCAGGTGAAATCATCTTGTCTAATTTGTTGTTGATAAACATTGTAAACAAAGTTGTAAATTCAGGTCCAACACTACCTTCTCCAATCATTTGAATTAATGGTAAATTAGTTTCAAATGAGTCAATTGATGATATTGAGTTGAAGAATGTTGTAGTACTTCTTGAGTTGATGTTTGTAGTCACTAGTTCAGGATGTTTTAGTAAGAAATTTATACATCTACCATCTACCTTATTATCCTCAGCCCAAACACTCCAACATTTAATGTCAAACTTTAAATTAACTGAAATAAATCGTGTTTTTTGAGCGTTGTCTATACTGTTAACTAAGTACTCTCCATCGTCAGGATTGGCAGTTAACATAATGTGCCAATCTTTAGGCAAAGACCAACTAATGTATGTTTGTCTGTCAATTAATTCCATTACAGCTTGTATAAATCTAATGTCAGCTCTATTCCAATCATCTAATAGTAATATTCCTCCTTTTGTTTTACCAGCAATCCATTCTGGTGGGCAATAACTCATTCGATTTTGACCTGTAAACTTATATCCTAATTTAGTGTATTCTTCTACTGCGTGTTCATCAATCCATAAGCAGTTGTCTTTGTCTTTACACACTTCAAATTGTCTGATTGGAAATCCTACTAAGTCTCCTAACTCTTCAATTTGAGATAAGTTTAACTTAACTAAGTTTAAGTCTAATTCTTTTGCTACTTGTAAAACCATAGATGTTTTACCAATACCTGAGTCTCCAATGACTTCAACTGCGACTGGTAACTTCTTGTTTTCTTGTAAAAATCGATTGTTTTTTACAATGTGGGTTAAAAATTCTTTTGCTTCATTAATGTTTAATGATACTGGTTGATGTGTCTTTTTTGTCATAACTTTTATTTTTGTTTATTTATACATTAAATATATGTTTAAGAGTCTAGGAAGCCGAATTAGTTTTGTATTTTAATTACATTGTTCCAACCTAATTCTTTAACTCTTTCTACTTTTTCTCCTTTAGAACATATAACTGTTAACAGCGGTTTAAAAGTAGTAACTGATTTTTCGGGTATAAATCCGTCTGTTAATATGACTAAACTATTATACTGTCTATTTTCATTAAGATATTTAACAAATGGATTCATATTTGTACCACCTCTACCTGTAACAAATTCAGGCATTTTACCATTATATTCATAAACGTTACTTATGTTAGCGTCTCCTTCTGCTATAGTAATTGAAATGCCTGTTTTCCACATATGATATATTTCGTTAAAAAACTCTACTAAATCTTTATTGCCAACTGAACCAGATGTGTCTACTCCTACTAATACCTTTTTCTTTTGTTTGATTTTTAAGGCTGGATTTTCTTCAAAACGTTTATTTAATTTACGTCTTGTTTTTTTAGTGTATACTTTAGTTGACGTTCCAAAAAATCTTCTAAAATAACCTTTCCAATCATATGATGGTGGAGTTATTTCAAATAATGAATCAATGTATGATTTTAACTCTGATGGTGTAAAACCCATGTCACGTTGACCTTCAACTATACTTTTTATTTGGTGATCAATTTGTGCTTTAACTAATTTCTTATCTGCCTCAGACAAACTGTCAAACTCTTTCCAAGTTGGATGTAAACCATCAGCTATAGAACCATGTTTTCCTCCTGAACTTGGATCACTGTCTAGTAAAGCATTTAATGCTGGACTTGCACCACTTAACTTTGCTTGTGACAACAATTCATAGTACTTTTTAGTGCCTGCTTTTAAAGGCAACTTAAGTTCAGGAAATGTACTTGGCAGTAAAATGTCAGGTGTTGGATAATATTCAGGTGTTAAATACTGATTTATTTCAACATCAGCTGCTACATTATGCAATTCATGATCTGGAAAGTCATCTTTTTCTGTTAAATGATGAAAACATATGTGGAGTAGTTCATGTTTAAGCAATCCAATTTTTTTCTTATCGTTGTCTAAACTTGCCCAAAATTCTTCATTGACAGCTAATTGATAATTAATTCCATTTTTACATACTCCAGCTGTTGGAACATCATCTCTAATTACTTTGTTTAATGTTGATAAAAATATACCATAAAATGGCTCAGCAAACATTAGTTGTTTTCCGATTCTGGAAAGGTCATCGTGTGTATTTATCATAACTTTTATTTGATTAAACATAAGAAAGGCTTCCGAGGAAGCCTAACCTTTTAATTTTTGAGTAATAATTTATTAATTCGTTTTATGTAATTGGTGTCCTCAGCGTAAACTTGTCCTAAATATTCTAAATATTCATTTTCATTTTTTATTTTACTAGCATATGTAGAATACCAAAATGCATAATCATATAAACTTAATATCCAATTATTATATGTTGCGTGGTTATTATTTACTCCATTTTGACAATTTACACGTACCATAGCTTGTTTTTGTCCAAATAAGTTATGTGAATTTTTAAATATACTTGATGTGTAGTTACCTGTTTCTAATTTACTTTGAGCTACTATTATTTCCTCAAATGGTAAGTTTAATTTTTTTATTTCTTGACGTAGTAATTCTTCAGAAAATGGTTGTACATATTGTTGTATTGTTGTTTCTGGATTTAGTGGTTTGTTGAAAGATGTTGAATGTAATATTAATCCTAATGTTCCAATACATATTAATCCTAATGTTTTGTAATGGTTTTTTGGAATTTCTTCATATTGAAGTGTTTTTTGATTAAAGATATATTTAGTCATATAATTATTTTAATAATATTTAAACATAAGAAAGGCTTCCGAGGAAGCCTAACTTTTTAATTTATGTGAGTTGAGATTTAAATTTCCTCAAAATATTCAGAATTGAATGGGACGTCATTTCCTTCTTCATCTTCAAATCTATTACCATTTACCCATCCTTCAGTTCCTTTTCTAATATAAAGTTCTGTTCCATCATATTCTCCAGGACTATCATACCCAGAAGTATTAGGAACTACTCTACCTTTTGGACCTGGGTAGTCACTATCTTCGTTAATATAATACCAATCTACTAAAGATCTATAAGTTGGCATGTTTTGATTTTCAACAATTATACCTGCTAATTTTCGCATACGAATAAATGATTCATCTATTACATCTTCATCTTCAAAATCATCAATTATTCCGTCTTCATCTGTGTCTAGACTCATAATACCCTTAAGAGTTTTTTTCAAACCGTCTTTAACCTTTGTAGGATCAGATGGACGACCACGTCTTAATGTACCTTTAACTCTCATTCTTAACTTTTCAATAAATTCAGCTCCTAATGTTTCTAATTCTGCTTCATTAGCCTGATATTCATTGTCAGCTTCAAGTTTTGAGTTAACTTCTTTAGCCACTAATGTTTTGTCACTTGCTTTTCTTCCTCTTAAGCCACTGCCTGCTCCTGCTGATTTTTCCTTTTTGGCTGTTTCTAAACCTGCTTCTATGAACAAGCCTATTTCTAAAAAGTCTTTAATTTTAGGATTAAGAGCTAACTGATTTTTATCTGTTGCATCAATTAACGCATCACGTGTAATACCTACTTCTCCTGCTGCTTCAACAGCCGCGATCATTTTACCAATCCAGTTGTCGCTACCAAATAAACTTTTTGCTTTTGCTAATTTAGTTGCGTCACCAATAGCTAATGTAGTTGCTATTCGAGCCATTTCATTTAACTCTTCTGTAATAAGTGCTGATATTACTTGTCTTAATTTATTTTTCATGAATGTAGTATTTTATGATAAATATTAGAAACATTCAAAAAAATCAGGATACTCTTCGTTTTCTTCCATGTGGTGTATATTTTATGATAATAAATATTCGGCAACATAAATTCCATGCGCTCCACTAACAGTAATTCCACGAGCACTTAAAGCATCTCCTACAAAGTGAACATTTTCATATTCATTTAATGATAAGTCTTTATAGTTTACTAATGGCTCAGGACTTAAATATTTTACTTCAGGAATGTACATTCCCCAATCATCACCAAACTCAAATACTTTATCCATATCTGAAATGAAATTTGTAATATAATCAGCGTATTCACCTAATACTTCATCAAATTCTTCTAAATCATCTATTTGATAAGCTGATACTATTGCTCCCTCTGATGTTATTCCTGGTTTACGAGTTTTATTTGGTGAATAATATAATCCAGTACCATCAACTTGTAATTGTTCTACTACATAACGTGACCACTTAAATGGATCTTCAATGCCTTTAATTTCCATTAATATGCCAAAGTTAGTCATGTTATTTCTAAATTCTTCACCTTTACGGGCATGCCCGTTGTAGCTGATGTCACCGTATGTTTCTTCTACTGCTACATATGCTGCGTTGTTATTAGTGCAAAATGAGCGTAATGATACATTATCAAATTTCTTATATAATTTGAAATCATAACTTACATCAATTAATTTCTGGAAGTATTTTTGTGGTGATTCAAAACGAACTCCAATTTGTACTGATTTTGGTTCAGTTGGTAATTGATAATCATATGATAATTGTTGAGCAAAGTCAATACCACTCTTTCCCACTGCAAATATAAGTTTTTCATATGGTAATAATGCTTTTTTACCTACTATCATTTGCTCTTTAAAATCAATATCTGTTATTTCTTCATTCCAAGCAAATCTAACACCTTTATCAACTAAATATTGATACCATGTTTTAGCAATCTCATGTAAATAATTTGAACCAATATGCCATACAGGGAATAAACGTAAACCAAAGTATGGTTTAATGAATTCAGGTTCTTCTTGTGGATCAGAACAAAATATTTCTTCTGGTTTAGGATGGAAACGTCTAAAGTTACTAATAACTTGATCCATTAATTCCATTGCTTTATCCTCACCACAGTATTTACTTAATACACCTCCAATTGCTGTGTGATAAGTTAATTTACCATCACTCCATCCTCCAGCACCTAACATACCTGTCATTACTTCTTCAGGTAAACGATTGTGTGGATCATTTCCTTTATCAATTATAGTAATTAGTTCACCTGGATATCCATTGTCTACTAATTTTGTTGCAGCATTTATTCCTGCTACACCTGCTCCTACAATTACAATTTTCTTGTTCATTAGTTTATGTTAAATTTTTCTTTATATTTTAATACCGCAGTTTCTTTCATTTTACATTCCATCATTACATCAACATCCATACCATACAATTCAACTTTGTTGAATAAATAGTCACTGTGTGCTTGCATTCTAACTTTTAAACCTTCATTTATACACTTTGACTCACTATAATGTACTATAGGTTTTACATCATTCCAAGTTGAGGCAGCTAATTTCAAAGCCTCTTCTTCTGTTTGATTACCTGTGCAAAACTTATGGTGATGATAGTCAAACACAATAGGAATGCCTACTTCTTGATGAACCAGATCATACAATTCTCTAGTTGAATACATTGCTGCTTTATCATCATTTTCAATTGTCAGTCTTGACTTAATTTGACTAGGCAACAGATTAAAGTTTTTTACAAATGTTTTAGCAGTTTCAATTTTATTCCCATATGCTGCTCCCATATGTATGTTTATTTTATTGAACGGAGTAGCACTTAAGTCCATTAAGTCCATAATGTCACTATGCATTTGTAAGTCACTTACACTATTGTCAACAACATGTTGATGGGGACTAGTAAGAATACAATATTGTCCTGGATGTGTTGTGAGTCTTAAATTTTGTTCTTTGGCATACTTTCCACAACGTTGTAAAATTTCTTTAATTTCATCAAAGTCTTTAAAGTCAAACCAGTTCAATTTATTTCCCCATGGTATAATGTTTGACGACATTCTAAAAAACAAAAGATCATTTTTAACATTCCAATGTAAAATCTTTTCTAAGTCTCTAATGTTTTGAACTGCTAAATTGCTGCAGTACTCTAAACCTTTTTTACTTAATGTAGCTTTTTTTAAGCTCCTATTTGTAGTAATATCTTGTGCTTTTAACGTTTCATTTAAACATGCATAACCATAATTTACTTTTGTCATATCTTTTTTTAATAAACATATGTTTTAAAATTTCGGAAGCCAAATAAAGGAGGCCCGATCTTTCGATCAGGCCACTACTCCTTTAACTTTGTTATATTCGAACACGCAATGAATGTGTTCTATAAAATTTACTTCTTTTTTGCTTGATATTGAGCTTCAGTTATTATACCTGCTAATTTTTGCATGTATAAGAAAGATTCATTTATTGTATTATCGTATTCCGCTTTAGCAATGGATACATCTGTAGCTCCAATGTAATTTGCACCTGCATCATACATTCCATTTATATCAACATTTCCTTCTTCATCGTATCTTTCTTCATCTTCATTGTCATTTTCTCCTAATGAAATTTCATCAATGATTTCTTCTGGTGTTTCTTCTGCTTTTTCACCTTTTGACTTAAGTTTTGCTAATGTTTTTTCATATTTAGCTAGACTTTTTTTCAATGCTTTAATTTCAGAAGAAAGTTCTTTCATTTTACCTTTATCAAGCATATCATGATAAGCTTCATCTAAGCCTTCCATTTTCATTTTCTTTTCACGAAGTTCAATTGCTTCGGTAGTTGCTTTCATTTTAGCTTCTAAAGCTGCATTTTCACCTGCTTCATCGATTCCACGAATGTATTCATTAATTGATTCACGTATAAGTTGTTTTAAGTCTTTCATTGTTTTTATTTTATTATAAATATATGTATTTTATTGTCTACTACCATTTTCTGCAAGACCAATATCTTGCTTTAGTGCGAGGTCCTGGACTGTCACAGTTGTGTCTTGCCCTAAATGCTTTACGTCTTTCTGGATTGTTCTTTTTGATAACCATTCTTTTACCTTTAGCTGATGATCCACCAAATCCAAAATTTACTTTTACAACCTTTCCTTTAGGATTTTTAACATACACTTTAAATTTCTTAACGTCACCTTGCATTGGCTTACCAAGTTGTACTTTACGACCTTGATACTCTGCTTCCTGTAAAGGCTGTTTATACTCTCGCATAAACTGAACAAATTCTTTTATGTCTTGTGAACTTTCAACATCATACTCATCTACGTCATCTTCTTCAACAGGTACACAGTTATTTACACGTTTACCTGTTTTAGATGATATTTTAGTTTTTGGTTCACCTAATTTATAATCAGACCAACATTGGGACTCTTTTAATATGTCTATTAATTTAATCATGTTAGTCTAAGTCTTCTAAACCAGTGTCGTCTTTCTTAAGATCTTTTTCAATTACTTTCATTTCACCCATAGCCCATTGTTTTTGGATTGTAGATAACTTGTCATTGATTAAGTTTTCAATAAAGTTAACAAATTCTCCTTCACCTAATTTATACACTTCAGTAAAAAATAATTCTCTAACACGAGAATCATCAATGTTGCTGTCAATGTATAAGTTGTTTAACGCGTCATATATAAATTTACCATACTGGAAATCACGAGGTTCATTAGACAACTTGTCTACTGCTCCTATGACTGATTTATTTTGTTCTTTATCTTTACCAAATCCTTGTGTTCCTACAATTTCATATAATCCTTTTACAATTTCATGAACTAACATTGGAAAACAAATAGCTTTTGCTTTTATAACAAATTGTTCATTTTCTTCATCATATTCCATTTGGCTTTCACCACCCGGCATATTTTGGTTTTGTGCTATCATTGCTAAAATCATAGCAATTGCTTCTTCACTATCATAAATACCAAATGAAAGTTTTAAAATTTCACCGTACTTATTTACTAAAGTGTCGTCTAAACGATCTAAATGTTCTTTAAATAAATAAAAAGCAAATGCTCCTCTAATCGATGCACCTTGAGTAACACCATTTATAATGCGTCTTTTTGCCTTCATTAAGTCTGGATCTCCTTCTCCAAAATTTGGAGATGTAGGATCTTCTTCTTCTGGTGGTGCGGGAAGTGAAATGTCTCCCATTGGAACTATTTTAGCGTCAATTCTGATGTTGGCATAATCGATAATAGGGTAAGCTTGAGTAACCATGTCTACAGCTATTTCTGCTAATGTATCACGATATGAGCTTTCTGCTTCAATAATTTCAGGTATTAATTCTGATGAACGCATTATTGTTTGCATTAGTGATTTATTCCCTAACATTTGTTTTAAGGATTCACCTGACTTACCTTTTAAGGCAGTCATTGTTTCTGGTTTGAATATCTTTTCGTATTCGATTTCGAATAATTTTTTCATTATTTTTTAGATTTTAAAAAACGAGCAGTAATTTTACTTACTAATTCTTTTTCAGTTTCTTCTAAACTTGCTTTTGGTTTTGGATTTACACCCGGTTCAGGCTTGTCAAATCCTCTACGTTTTGGAGTAGTACCTGGTTTAGTGGTAGGAGGAGCTTCAATAGTTTCTTTTTCTTTAGCAGGAGCGTTTTCTTTCAAAGCAGCAGCTAATTCTTCCTTAATGATTTTTCTTAATGCGTCTAGTTTCATTTTATTTTTAGTTTTTGTAAAATTTTCTTTATTTCATTTGCCTCTCCAGGATAAGCAGCGGCATGTACTTTTAATATTGTTTTAGTTCCTTCAGATAAGTTTCGTTGTTGTAACACTGATGCTAACTGGCCTACCCTTGGAACTTGATAAGAAGTAGTATCAGTTACAATGTAATGTCTAGCGTCCGGTTGCATAGTAGCAAAGCCAATTACTATTCCACTTGGAAGTCTAATTATGTAAAATCTACTTGGTCCAGCAGCAACCATACTTACTACTCTACCTATTGCATCTATAGAAGCGTTACGTCTAGTGTAAGGTGTAGGTGTTCCTCCTGATATTCTTGTTTTTATACTTGTGGGGAGAGAGTTAAAACCAGTTGTTAATCCTGCGTTAGCTATAACTACTAATCCTCCTACTGCAGGTGCAGCTTGGGCTGCAGGTGTGACTTGTGCTCTAGGAGCTCTAGGAGCTCTAGGAGTTGTTGTAGGTACAGTGGATGCTGCTCCACCAAGTATTTGTCTTACTGTTGCAGGTGGAATACTTGTTCTAATTAACTTATGTTTACCAATTGCTTTACTAGCTTGAGGATTTTGTTTGTTAAGAAGTACATATTTATCTCCTATTACTGCAGGTACGTATGTACTGTTTGCGGCCATAGGAGGATTTGCTGCTATGAATTTTTTATTATTATCATTATAAAAATTTCTACCCGCATATGTTTCTAATTGTTGATCATTAAACCCTATACCTTTACTTCTCAAGTAATCAAAGTAAGTTTTCCAATTTTCTGGTCTGAATGTGTTGGATGTTCCTTGGAAGTTTCTCCAATCATCACCTCCATAATTAAACTGATAGTTGGGAGTTGATGTTATAAATGTTTCAGACATACCAAATATTGGAGTAGCAGATTCAGGATTAACTAATATTACATATCCATCTCTTGTTCTTTTATTGTATGGGGTATTTTTTAATATGTTAAGGAAAGAATCTTTGTCTATTGAACTTGGAATATATTCCTCACTAAATGCTACATTAACTGCTGATTCTTGAAAGCCTGTGTTTTCAGTTTCATTACTTAATATATTTTGTACTTCTTCATTATCAAATGGAATAGAATTTATTTTACCATCTTTAATTTTATAAGAAGTAAATGAGTTTGAGTCCAACAATATTTTACCATCTTCTACATCTTTAACTACTATAGCTGAGTTTGGATCTTCTTGTGCTTTTACTATTATGCTATCAATAAAGCTCTTATTGATTACTTCATCGTTTGTTAACTTAATAAGAGTATTAAATGGTATTTTATCTATTTCTGGGTAGTCGAGTAAGTATTTTGAGGTACGAGCGTTTAACTTGATGTTTGGATAATCATCTTCTGCTGTAAATACTCCTATTTGAACGTCACCGGATGTAAATGTTAATTTGATTATAGCTTCACCATTTTTAGTGATGTACATTCTTTCGTCTGAGTCTAATTGCCAT
>Ga0209596_1004210_pt1 | contig 11079 bp, 7 predicted proteins | sample M_130807_MF_Meta_FD_187314 | JGI IMG/M metagenome (GOLD analysis project Ga0209596, IMG submission 187314) | Freshwater microbial communities from Lake Montjoie, Canada to study carbon cycling - M_130807_MF_MetaG (SPAdes) (version 2) | ecosystem: Environmental > Aquatic > Freshwater > Lake...
TCTCAACAATATCCTCCACCTCAACATGGTGGTCGTATACCTAATATTATGGATTCAGGAGAAGGATTTCGTTCTCGTAATGGTGGTATGCCTTTTTCGGATGTTCCTTCTTTATTTGGAGATACAAATCAAAAAGATTTAGTTGGAACTTTACATGTAAGAACACCTTTAAATCAAGTATATTTCAGTGATGATAATATAAATAAATTACAAGATGCAATTCAAGAACAAGTTTTTTTAATGTCAGGATCAAAGTATAGAATTGATAGACAAAGTGATACAAATTTAAAATTAATTATGAGATCTTATTATTTAACATTTGCTAAAAACAATCCTGAAACAATTGCAGAAGATTTAGAAGATTTAAATAGTAGAGTTATTGGATACGCAGCAGCAAAAATATATTCAGAATTAGATTTTCATTTATTTTACTTAAAAGATTTACAAGAATTTGCTTCTCCAATTGCAAATCCTACAAATGTTAAATTTTATGGTTCAAATGTAAATGAACTTAAGTCGTTTTTTTAAGTAGAATTAAAGATAATTTTTAAGTAATGGATTTAAGAGAATTTCATGGAAGAATTTATGGAAAACTAGGAGGAAAATTATATGTTTTAGAATCTACATGGGATTCATTCCGTCCTATCCAAAGAGTTGGATGGAATGGCAAAGAATTTGAAATTAATGATCTTGAATATAAAAAAGATTTATTTTCTTCATTTTATGGATTTGAATCTATGGAACAAAAACAAGAATTATTTAAACTTGTACAACAAATTGATTTAGAAAATACAAAAGAATTAATTGAACCTATAGAATTTTGGAGATGGACGGAAGATAAAAGTGTTAAATGGTGGAATGATAGACCAGTAGTTTTTCATAATTCTTGTATTTCTCGTGATAATCATGAATGGAAAAATTATGTTTCTTATCTTAAATCTAAACCTAAAACTTTAAGAAGATCATTTAAAGGTAGATTAACAAGGCGTTTACTTCCAAAGTGAATTAAGTTTAATAAATGCGTATTAATTTAATTGGGAATTTTAATACACCAGGATTATCGCAAGATGCTCTTTTATTAAGAGGAATATTTACGAATTTATTTGGAGATAAAGTTCATTTCTTTAAAGTTCCTTATCAATATCCACAATGTCAAGAAGCAGAATTAAATATTTTTATTGAAGTTATGAATCCTTCATTAATTTCTTATGCTCAAAAGAATATATGGATTCCTAATCTAGAATGGACTTATAAAACATGGATACCTTATTGCAAATTAATAGATGAAATTTGGACAAAAACTTCTGAAGCTACTATTATGTTTAAAATGCTATGTGAAGGAACATCAACAAAAGTTTATAATATTCGTTGGTCTAGTATAGCAAAATCTCTTGCTGAAAAGAAAAATTATTCTAAAGCTATTGTTCTTGTAGGTAAAAATATATTTAGAAATCCTAAACAACTTTTTAAAGCTTATCAAGAAATTAAAGAAAAAGAACCTTCATTATATAAAAAACTGCCTGATCTATATGTCCCTTATAATCCTGAATATGTTACATTGTTTTGTCCTGAATCCTTAAATGATAAAATTAATTTGATTTCTAAACACCTTTCTGAAAAGGATTATGATGAACTTTTAAATGAATGTGGATTAGCTATATGTTTATCAGCATCAGAAGGATTTGGTCATGCCGTAAATGAAGCTATGAGTTCAGGATGTAATTTAATTTTATCTAATATTCAACCATTTCAAGAATTATCATGTGATTCAACTTTAAGAGTAAATATTAGTAATTCTATAAATTTACCTGATCGTCTTGGAACTATTTGTGATACATCTGTAATTTCTATCATACAAAATCTAAAAGAATATGTTTCAAGAGAATTTAAATCTAAAAAACTAGCTTCCGAATTATCAAGAAATAAATATGAAGAAATTCATTCTAAATTTGTAAGTTTTATGAATGATTTCTTACCTTCAAAATTTATTTTTGATGAATATATTTTGAAAAATACTCTTCCTAAAGAAGAAGATTTACCTGATATTTCTATTGTTACATTAACAAAAGATCGTAGAGAATTTATGCCTTTAGCAAATTATTGTTATTTAATTCAATCTTATCCTGAAGATAAAATAGAATGGATTATTGTTGATGATGGTGAAGATTCAATTGAAGATACTCTTATTGGTATTCCTAATGTGAAATATATTCGTTGTGATAAATCTATGACTATTGGTGAAAAGCGTAATTTAGGTATTCAATATGCCATGTATGATTATATTTGTATGATGGATGATGATGATGTATATCCTGAAAATAGTATTTTATTTCGTATTACTATGCTCTTAAAAGAACCTTTACGTGAATGTGTTTTTTGTACTACAATTCCTTGTTATGATATAACTAAATTTACATCATTTATGAATGTTCCTCCTATAACCCTGAAAATGTCAGAAAGAGTTTCTGAAGCTACTCTATGTTTTACTAAAAAATTTTGGGAAGAACGAAAATTTGATGATATTCAAATAGCTGAAGGTAACACATTCGTTCAAGGTCGTGAACATATGTGTCGTGAATTATCTCCACAAGATGTTATTGTTTCATTAGTTCATACTAAAAATAGTTCTTCAAGAAAAACTCCAGAATTAACAGAACCGAATGGTTGCCATTATGGATTTAATGAAAAATTATTTACTTTAGTTACTGAAATTGGTAAGAAATTAAAAGGGGAGCTTACCTAGACCAGGAATTGATAGAGCTCTTTTAGAGCGTCTACGACTTCTTTTACCTTTTTTGTTACTAGACATAGACGCTGATGCGGATCTACCACCATGAGGGCGATGACGACGACCACCCTTCACCACCACACCATCACTACCACCATCACCATCACCATCACCACCACCTTTTAGAACTAAACGACCTTTAGGACGCATACCTAATCTTTTTAAAGTTCTACGAATAGTTTTGGCAGATACTTTTTTAGCAGATTTATGATGGTGATGAACTTTGTGACTACGACGACGACCACCTACAAGCGCAGGAGATAATTCTACCATTTTGTTTTTATAATTAAACGAAGAGAAAATTTATGCCGAGCACGTCAAACAAGAAATTGGACAAGTAGGTTCAATAGTAAATTTTTGGGCGGTGGCGACAGCTTTAGTTCTTAAATAATAACATCCAGTCTTTAATCCTTTTTTCCATGCATACATATGCATTGAAGAAACTTTTGAGAATGAAGGATCAGCAACAAATAAATTTAGTGATTGTGATTGACAAATAAATGGTGCTCTATCACGAGACATATTAATTAATGTTTTTTGTGGAATTTCCCATGCTGTTTTATATAGCTCGCGAAGTTCTCCAGGAATTTCAGGTAAATCTTGAATACTTCCATTATTAGCAATAATTGCTGATCTAATTTCACTCGTCCATAATCCTAATTTAACAAGATCATTAACTAGATATTTATTTACAACCATAAAATCACCTGCTAATACACGACGAGTATAAATATTTGATGTGAAAGGTTCAAAACATTCATTATTACCTAGAATTTGTGAAGTTGAGGCAGTAGGCATAGGTGCTACTAATAAAGAATTACGCATTCCAGTAGAGCATAATTTACGTAATTCATTCCAATCTAAATAAGTTGTCATAGGAGTTTCATTCCATAAATCAAATTGAAGTTTTCCTTTACTAATAGGTGATCCATGAAATGAACGATAAGTATACATAGCAATATTTCTCCATTCTTCTGGTGAAGCTCCAAACATACTTTCATATGCAGCAGCGTAATAAATATTTTCAAATATTTCTTTATTTAGATTAGTTGCTTCTTTTGATGACCATGGAAGTCTTAGAATAGCAAATACATCTGCCAAACCTTGAATACCAATACCAATAGGACGATGATTGAAATTAGATTTTTGACATTCAAGTGTAGGATAATAATTTTTATCAATAACAATATCTAGATTTCTAGTAAGAATTCGTGTATATTCACGCAATTTATCAAAATTAAATTTACCATCTTCAATAAATTTAGGTAGAGCAAGAGAACCTAGATTACATACAGCACTTTCATCTGGTGCAGTATATTCCATAATTTCGGTACAAAGATTTGATGATTTAATAGTTCCTAGATGTTGTTGATTACTTTTAGAATTAGCAGCATCTTTATAGCAAAGATAAGGTGTTCCAGTTTGAATTTGTGATTCAAGAACAAGTTGCCAAATTTTTGAAGCTTTCAAAGTTTTCCTTCCTTTATTTTGTGATTCATATTTAGTATATAAATCTTCAAATTCTTGTCCCCATACATTTGCTAAACCAGGACATTCATCAGGACACATTAAAGTCCAATCTTCATTATTTTCCAAACGTTTCATAAATAAATCAGGAATCCACAACCCATAAAATAAATCACGAGCTCTATCTTCTTCTGCGCCTTGATTTAGACGTAATTTCAAGAAATCTTCAATATCTGCATGCCATGGCTCCAAATAAATAGCAAATGATCCATTACGTTTCCCACCTTGATTTACATATTTAGCTGTATCATTAAACACTTTGAGCATAGGAACAATACCAGTAGATTCACCATTTGTTCCACGAATTTTAGATTTACGTGCACGAATATCATGAATTGCTAGACCAATTCCACCTGCCCATTTAGAAATTTGTGCACAATCACCAAGAGTTTTATAAATTCCTTTAATTGAATCTTCAGACATAGTTAGAAGAAAACATGAACTTAATTGTGGATGATCAGTTCCTGAATTAAATAGAGTTGGAGTAGCATGAATGAAATAACCTTGTGAAAGAGCATCATACGTTTCTTGAACTTTAGAGAAATTATTAGAATGTAATTGAATAGCAACACGCATCCACATATGTTGAGGACGTTCAATTACTTTACCTGATTTTTTTAGAAGATATGCACGTTCTAAAGTTTTGAATCCAAAATAATCAAACATGTAGTCACGTGAATAATCAATCATTTTTTCATATTCATCTTTGTGTTTACAAACAAGATCATGATAAGTATCACTAACAATTTCTTGGTCGTGATACAAAGTTTCAATACATTCTAGTAAAGTTGAAGGAGTATTTTTATGATGATTATCAATAAGAATACGAGAAGCAAGCATACCATAATTAGGATGATAACGAGATTGCATCATAGCAGCAGTTTCAGCAGCAAACTCATCAAGTTCAGATGTTTTCATATCATTTTGAAGTTGACTACATACTTTTTGCGCTACTAAGTCAGGATTGACATGTTCAAGATTTTTAGAAAGAAGACGAATACGATCAGTAATTTGGTCAAATGAAATAGGAACACGTTGACCATCGCGCTTAATTACGAATAAATGTTGTTCCATTGTATATTTAATAAACTCTTCTTATAAGAAAATCCGTTGTGAATGAATAATGGGAAATGATCCAAGTAAACCTTCATCAGATAAACCTTCAATAGGTGTTCCTGCCCCTCTTTCAGATCCAAGAAGTAATTCACCATATTCAAGAGGCAGTCCAAGTCCAACAGATCCACGCCGTTCTCCGGCAACTTCAAATGGAAGTTTAGTTAAATTTGAAGAAGGAGTTCCACTTTCTGCAACAGTATTACCTCCACAAGAAGATCGTCCTGGTCTTCTTAATACAGTTAGTGGTGTATATCCGGGAGCATCAGGTTGTGTTATTGTTCCATCATTAATCTTAGGATTAAAATCTCCTGATAATTCTAGATTTATTACTAAAATATTTGGAGAAGAAGAAGATTATGTTAAAGAAAAACAACAGAATCAACTTGTAAAAAGAATTGATCCTACAAGTGAATTTACGAATGTTAATTTTAATGAAAATCCCATAAATGTTAAATTATTATCAGAAGAAGCTTTATCAAGATGTAGTGGTATTTTTAGATCGCGTGATTTTAGGGTAATAGGAACAAAAAAATATTTAAATTATGAATATCTTGGACAATCATTGTATACGATTATATCAGAAGAATTAAGTTTAAGTAATCAAAATATAAAAGATATTCTCAATGGATTATCAAGTTTAGCTTCTAATGTTTATGCTATGAATAAAGGTAGAGATATAGGTCAGCCATTATTTCACAATGATATTCATTATGGAAATATTATGTTTAATCCAGCAAATAAAAGAGTTTATTTAATTGATTTTGAGAGATCAACGATAAATGAATCAAAAAGAGGAAAAGATAATGTTGCTGATTTACAGGGAATTATTGCAACAGTAGACAAATTTGTTGACTATGTTCTTAGAAAAGTTCATGTGTTAGGTGCAGTACAAGGAAAAGCTATCGTAGATTATAAAACATTTGTTGATAGAGTATTTCCATCAAGAGGTCGTCCTCCCCCACTACCCAAAGAAATTGAAGAAGAAATTAAAGAACAAATTGTAAGTGAAATTGTAAAATTAGCACGTGCATTTAGTGCTAGTGGTGGAAAACGTAGAAAGACTAAAAAGAACAAATCAAAAAAACGTAAAACATTAAGGAGACGCAAGCTTCACAGATAAATGCATAGCTTCTAATTCATGAATTAATAATGAAAGTGCGTAAGGTGTTTTTAATGTTGTAGATTCATGATCTTCATTAGAATCAAATAATCCTGTTTCAGGCTGAAATAAAACTTTGGCTGAATCAGATCTATCCATCAAAGATTCATTTAAGAATTTTGATATACCATAAGAAACTAAAATATCTCTTTCCATTTCACCTATTCTTAATCCACCATCATTAGATCTTCCTTCAACAGGTTGATGTGTCAATAATTTTTTAGGTCCAGTAGCACGATAATTTATTTTATCTTCTACCATTTGTTTCAATCTTAAATAATGTGTAGGACCCATAAATATTTCAGTTTCCATCATTTCACCTGTTTGGCCATTATACATAACTTCATGACCATAAGGATGAAATCCTGCTTTAAGTAAAAGTTCTTTTGTTTCACCAACCCTATTTTGTGTGCTAAAAGGTGTTCCATCAATTAAAGCACCCATTTCTAAACCTAATTTAGTAGACATTAATTCAATAAACATTCCAATAGTCATACGAGAAGGAAAAGCGTGTGGATTTACAATCATATCAGGTTTTATTCCACTAGCAGTAAAAGGCATATCTTCTTCAGGAACACGCATACCAACAGTTCCTTTTTGTCCATGTCTCGCAGAAAACTTGTCCCCAAGAACAGGTAATCTATGTTCTGCTATTCTAATTTTAATTCCTCTTAAACCATCTCTTGTAGGATATCTATACACAGCATCTACAATACCAATTTGTCCTCTTTTTGGTGAATATGATATATCACTATAACCAATGATTTGTCCATTATCAAATCTAGGACTTAAAATTCCACAAAGAATAGTTTCATCTGTTACAGGAGAACCAGGAGTAATAATACCATCACTATCTAAATAATCATAAATATAACCTTCTTTGCGTGTAACAGTTTCTCTGAATCTTGTATCCAAAAAAGGATTACCAATTTCTGTATGTGTTTGTGTATTAAAATTCAACATTTTTTCTTCAATTTCATATGAATGATATACTGTTGTATGAAACATTCCTCTTTTCAAGGCGTTATCATTTAATAAAACAGAATCTTCTTGATTATATCCACCATAAATCATTAATGCAACAATAGGATTTTCTCCGTAAGGTAAACATCCATTCTTACCTAAAACATTGTTAAACGCCCAAGTTTGCGCTAATGGTCTTTGAGCGTAATTTAACCAAGTAGCAATTGTATCAAATCGTTTCGTAAATGCAGTATTATACCAACCACATGCTTGTTTTGTTTGTTGACAACTAAAAGCATTTCTAACACCAGCATTGAAGTCACAATTTGGTAATACAGACGCAGAAGCAGAGAATAATGTTAATCCATGTATTTCAGAAAGATATGTATCAGAAAAAGGCTCCATACTTATGCGTAAAGATTCAGTCTCTTGTGAATCAATATAATCCATATAATTATTAATTAATGTATCCCATTTCTTGACTTTAGACACCTGTCCTGCACTAACACCTTCACGATAAAGAGGTCTCATAGGTCTTCCTGCGTCTGTAGAAACTATATATTCATTTGCTTGACGATTCCAACATAAAGAAACATATTTATCAATTACAGATGTTCTTCTACCTTCTAATAATTTTTTATGTAATTCTTCTGTATCTTTTTCACAAACACCTACTAAATCTGAATTCACAAAAATTTTTGTCCATGTAGGATTCCACATAGAAGGATTAATTAAAAAAATTAATTTAAAGTCTTCATGTTGATTTATATATTCAATTATGTCTTGGGCAGATATAGATGTAGAAATCTTACATAATAACGACATAGATTTAATTAAACCAATATTTCCACCATCAGGATTATCACTTGGACATAATAAACCCCATGAAGATGCATGAATTCTACGAGATTCAACTAACTTAGTATCTTTATCCATATCTACATTAATTCTACGTAGTTGTGCTACAGTTCCAAGATAAGCTAATCTTGATAATTCTTGTGAAACTCCATCTTTTTTATCCCATTTTCCTTTAAAAGATTTAGAAATTAAATTCATAAAATCATAAGATCTCCAATAATAATTAATATTTTCTTCTTGAACTAATTCAACTATTTTCTTTCCTGCGTAAGCTTGTTGTTCAAAATGTACTCTTGTATCTAATTCTAAAAGCATACGTTTTGATACATCTCTATAAATCTTTGAAAATTCTTTAAACATTAAATCTCCTGATGTAACTAATCTTTTATATCTTAGATGATCTCTATCCGTCTTATCTTTAATTCCTATTGCTACTTCCATTGCCATACGAGTCATATGGCCTAAGAGATAAGCTTTACGTCTATAGAAAGCAGAGGCTGATAATCCTTTCCATTTCTGACAATGAGGAAATAAATCAGTATAAAGATTTATATAAACACCACCATTTGAACGAGTTCGTGATTGTCTTCTTAAAAATAATAAATTAGGATCTTGTTTTTGATCTTTTTCTTTTAGCATTTCTTGTTGAATGAAAACTTCATGTGAAAGAATTAATTGGACAAATATTTCATCATAACTAGTTCTATCTTTTTCAGGAATACCACATAAAATTGTATCATATATATCTTGATCATTGGTTAATCCAAGAGCATAAAAAACACTAATTAAAGGAACAGGTTGAGTAAATCCAGGTAAAGTTATAACAGCTAATCTATTAATTAATTGTAATGAATAATCATTCATTTTAGCTATTTTTTTAGGATCATCTTCTTTCGCATTTTCAGGTGGAATAACTAAGAAATGTGAATATGGTCCTTTTGTTCCATCTTCTGAAACTGATCTTATACCTGTAACATATTCAAATTGTTCACCTTTTGAAGCATCTTCTAATTTAGAAGCTTCTTCTTTTTCAACAAGAGTTCTTTTTCCAGATTCTCCTGATGATTTAACACGTCTTTTTGAAGCATAAAACATATTATCACTTAAACGTTCTTGTGTTAACAATGTTTTTTCAGCACCGTCAATAATAAAATAACCACCTAATTCAAATTTACATTCTCCTGCTTGAAATAATTCTTCTGATGTCATAGTAGATAAATAACATAAAGAACTTTTAAGCATTAAAGGAATTTTTCCCAAAGTAATATTTGTAAAATATGTAGACTCAATTAGTTTATCTTCATTTAAATAATTAATTTGAATATCTACTTGAATTTCTAATGAATAAGTTTGATTATTTAATCTACAATAATGAGGAAGAACAGCATTTCCAATTTCATCTATAGGAGGTAAATATCTTATTTGTCCTTCATTCGAACCAATATATATTTCAATTGTTCGACCATCACCTAAAATTAATTTTCGAGGATTATTACCTCTAATAAAATTAGGTATTTTAGAATTTAATAATTCAGCATAAGAATCTAAATGATGACGAACTAATGGATTAGTTGTATCATTAAAATAAGTTTCAATAACATGTCTGGCAACTTCCATTTCCTTTTCTCTTATAAAATTAAAGGAATGATTTCTCTTCAAGATATTTTATGTACATTATTTTTCACAATTGTATTTGTATTAATTTATAAATATGTAATTAATCCTCAAACCATTATAACAACTAATTCTTCAAGTATGAATCAATGTCCTTCAAGGTGGAATTATAATTCTAGTTCTCATATGTGTGAGCCTGCTTATGAAACAACTTGTCTGCCATTTAATCCGGACTTTCCGAATTTAAAAACTGTAGCAGCCAAGCGTAATCTAGCTAACACGTGTGGAACTTCTTGGGATTAATTTGAAATACTCGCAGTGGGGATCGAACCCACGACTCTCCGTTAATAAGACGGATGCTCTACCACTGAACTATGCGAGTTAGGGATGCTCCAGGTGCGGATTGAACGCACGACTTACCGCTTACAAAGCGGTTGCTCTACCACTGAGCTACTGAAGCATATTTTATATACAACAATATTATCTAAATCATTTATTAAGAATGCCGAATATAACTCCTTCAAAAAAAGGCGGAACATCCGTTGACTGTTCGGATTTATTAGCTCAGAAAAAACGTAGTATTTATCTTGCTATCGCAAGAAATAGTAATGGTAAAGGTGGCGCTACACAAGTTGCGAATAGACAAATTGGTTATGATAATGGATTTATGGAACTAAAATCTAAAAGAGGATTAGATGAATATTTAGTACGTAATAGAAAAACTTCTACTTTAATACCTTATTCTATTTTTGGCAGTGGTGTTGCTTATAATGTTACTTATGCTGATAATACCTGGGTAATTGTTGGTAGTAATAGTTCACTTGCAGGAAAGAATGTTTATTATGGAACTACTCAACAACTTAATAATGGAACTTTAACACCTCTTTCTATTTTTGGCAGTGGTGTTGCTTATAATGTTACTTATGCTAATGGAAACTGGGTAATTGTTGGTAGTGATAGTTCACTTGCAGGAAAGAATGTTTATTATGGAACTACTCAACAACTTAATAATGGAACTTTAACACCTCTTTCTATTTTTGGCAGTGGTTATGCT
>Ga0209596_1004223_pt1 | contig 11055 bp, 13 predicted proteins | sample M_130807_MF_Meta_FD_187314 | JGI IMG/M metagenome (GOLD analysis project Ga0209596, IMG submission 187314) | Freshwater microbial communities from Lake Montjoie, Canada to study carbon cycling - M_130807_MF_MetaG (SPAdes) (version 2) | ecosystem: Environmental > Aquatic > Freshwater > Lake...
TGACATCGCCCCCGGTGTCATCAGTCGTGAGGCAACGTATCAATTGCAGCCACACTCCGATTCCTTCCCCGGTGTCATTTCATTTGAGTCAATTCGATCGCCGTTCATCCGTCGGATGGTTCTTGTGGCTGCGGGAAGCTTGGACGAAGAGTGGGGACATGGATCCATTTTTTAAGGAACTTGGATGCACGGTTTTGGACCGGTGGAAGCGCGTGAACTTTTCGCTGGCGAAGTTTCCGGGGATCGCGCGTGCGGCGCTGGAGGAGCGGCCCCCGGCGGAGCATGTGGATCTCGCGGTGTTCATGCGCGAGTTCCTCCTGAATGATGAGCAGCCTTTGCAGACGCATTCGGGCTTCGGACAGCCGGAGCTCGTGGCTTACGAGCACCCGCGGTTTTATATCCAGATTTTGTTTTGGCTGGATGGGACGACGGCCATCCATCAGCACGAGTTCTCCGGCGCGTTCCATGTGATGCACGGGTCCAGCATCCACGCGGACTTCGAGTTTGCGAATGCGCAGTCGGTCACGTCGCACTTTCGCGTGGGCGATGTGCGGATGAAGAAGATCGAACTGCTGGAGACGGGGCGCACCGTGCCGATCATCTCGGGCCGACGTTCCATTCACTCGCTGTTCCATCTGGATACGCCGTCCATCACCGTGGTCGTGCGCACGCAGAATGATCCGGGGACGGGCCCGCAGTTCAACTACCTGCCGCCGCACATCGCGATGGACCCGGTCTTTGACGACGCGCTCGCGATGCGCCGCAAGCAGCTCCTCGACGTGCTGGAGCAGACCGGAGACCCCGCGTATCCGCAGCTCGTGCTGGAGATGGTCGCGGAGCTGGACTTCGAGCGCGGGTTTTTCATTTTGCAAAACTGCATGGGCCATCTGCAGAACTTCGACGAATGGGATGCGGTGCTCGGGGCTTTTCAGAAAAAGCACGGCGCGTTGGCGGCTGGCGTGCTGGCGACGCTGGAGGAATGCGTGCGTCGCGATTTCATCAAGGGCATGCGGAACACGATCACGGAGCCCGAGCACCGGTTCTTCCTCGCGCTGCTGATGAATGTGCCGACGCGGGCCGATCTGCTCGCGCTCGTGGCGCAGCGGTTCCCGAAGAGGTCCCCGGTGGAAACCGTCCTGCGCTGGGCGGAGGAGCTGGCGGAGGTGTCGGAATTTGGCATCGCGATCCTGGATGCGCAGTTCCCCGAGTCGTTCGAGGTCGCGATTAACAATCAGCCGTTCCTTTTTCTGGCGGCACTGCGGCACTTTCTGGCACGCGGAAAAAAATCCCCCGCCGGACTGCGCGCCTTGTCGGCTGCGGAGGTGAAGCAATTGCGCGCCGTCTTCGCCGCATCGAGCCTGCGTCCCTTGGTCGTCTGAACCTCTCGCTAAAGAGACCGCGTGGAATGAGGGCGCTCCGGCGGAATCAGGGTCAGTCGGTCGCGGGTGGACGGAAGCGTTCGGCGATTCGCTCCACGCCACCGCGCTGGCCATCCACGGGCTCGAAGGTGGCTGTCGTGGCGTTCCATCCGGTGCGGGTTGGTAGGGATAGAGTGACATCTCCCACGGGGCCTTCCCATTCTCCGCGTGCCTGCCCTGCAACGCGAACGGCGCGGTGCCTGTCTCCCGCCAGGCTCTCACGGTATCGAGGAAGTTCGGCGGCTGATTGATGCCCGGGCCTCCGCCGTGCGCGAGGCCGGGCACGACGGAAAACGCGGCGCCGAGGGGCATCACGAGCTTGCCGCCGCGTTTTTCAAACGCGCTCAGGTCGGGATTTTCAGCGTTGAGATAAGGCGCGAGTTTCGCGGTGTAGATTTCGATGTCCGCGCCGAAGACCCATTTTGAAAAGGTAGAGGTATCCGTGTGAGGCCTCGATGGAACTGCCGAGCGGGATGCCGTTGAAGATGCGTTCGTCCGTCACGGCATGTCGCGGGCCGTCGAAAAGTTTGCGCAGCGCCGCCGCGTGATCGTCGGTGAGCGTGGCGTCCTTTTTCCGCGCTAGCCTGCGGGCCGGAACTCCAGCCATGACCGACACCCCGCCCGAATTCGCCGAAGACGTCCGTCCATGCGCCGGGGATTCGGGCCACCGGAACGCGGGCGGGAAGGAGCTTGCGAAACAAAAGGCCGAAGGCCAAGGCTGCGGGAGCAGCCGATGCCAATTTGTAGAGAAGGGCGCGGAGGTTTGCTTTTTCCTTAACGTTGTCTTCGGAAGAAGTTTTGGAGTTGCCTGAAAATCAGGGGGCTTGTTTCGCCTGTTCCATCATGGCCGCTGGTTGTGCTTGGCGCTCCTTCCAAAAGGCGGAGCAAGAAAGACGCTCCTTTGAACAATTCTGGTGTAGTCCGCGGATGCTGACGGGGTCATTGTTCGGAGCAGCAAGTCAACAAAACAAACCATATCACATCGAACGAAAGGAAAAATATGTCACTCGGAACAATCTTACTCATCATCGTCATCCTCATGCTGGTCGGTGCCATCCCCGCTTGGCCTCACAGCAGAAACTGGGGGTATTACCCCAGCGGCGGACTCGGCTTGGTGCTCGTCATTCTGATTATCCTGCTTCTGCTCGGTAAACTTTGAACGGGACCGGTGAAACCGGCGGTTCGCACCGCTTGTGCGTGCTTTTGATGCAGGCGCATGCATGCACCGGAATGTACTCAAGACAGGCTCACATATTGAAACGCATCAACCCTAAAACCAAATGAACAAACTCGAACTCAAAGGTTCCTGGAGGGAACTGAAGGGCAAGCTGAAGCAAAAGTATGCCCATCTCACAGACAACGACCTCCTGTATGTCGAGGGCAAGTACGACGAACTCCTTGGCCGCCTGCAAAAAACACTCGGTCGCACGAAGGAGGCAATCCACGACGAGATCGCCTCCCTCTGATTCGCAAGGAATGCGGGTGCGGCAGGATGTCCTATGTCTGGATGCCGCATAGGGCATTCTTGGTCGGTCAACGCACTGCTTTCATCGGCTGCACACGCATCCCGCGCCTTCCCGGCTGATTCCAAACCCTCCACATCATCAAATAGACACCCATGAAACTCCATCACCTCCTCATTGCGGCTGCGATGCTCCTCGCCCTGCCCGCCTGCGACCGCAGGTCAACAACCGCGCCCGATTCATCGGTGACATTCGGCAAGCTGGTCATTGCCGCAAACGTGGATGCCAATAACGCTCCTACCGCGCTCGCCGACACGTTTTCACCAAGCCAGAAAACCATCTTCGTCGTCGCCGAGACGAAACAGGTTGCCCCCGGCACCCGAATCGCCGCTAGCTGGACGCGTGATGGCACGCCGGTGGAGGTCTCCAATGAAGTCGTTGCCACACAGGGGTATCACAATACCAACATCGAATTTCACCTGAATGCTGGCACCGATGGCTTTGCTCCTGGTAGCTACAAGGTGCAACTCATTGTCAACGGCACTCCCGGGCCGTCGGCAAACTACACAGTCAAGTAAACGTCAAAAAACCGACAAAACTTATGAAACATTATTTCCGTTTCGCGGTCTGCGCCGCGTTGCTCATCGCTTTCAGCGGCTGCGCTATGAATGAAGGCCCTTCCTCGGGCGGCTCTATCGCACCCAGCGGGAGCTCACGCAAATCCATAGGGGCAAATCGCTAAGTAGCCGCTCAGATTCGGCAGTGATGGATCGTGCATCTCGACGAAAATCTGGCGTGGACACTTTGCACTCGAACATGGCTGTGACGCCGATGGCCGCACAGGAGATGGAGCGGTTGCCTTTCTGCTTCTTGATGCGCTGCGGTCGGTATGCGCGCATTCCCGGCCAGGGCGATTGAGCAAGGCATTCATCCAAAGACATCATGAAAAACAAACTCATCCCAGGCATCGCGCTTGTTGTCATAGGCGCAGCCATTCTCGCCTACGGGCATTTCAGCTACCGGACGCGCGAGACAGTGCTCGATATCGGCCCGATCAAGGCGACGGCGGAGACAACGAAAACCGTGCCGATTCCAGCGATCCTCGGCTGGGCATTGATCGGCGGTGGCGCGGTCGTGCTGGTTTTGTCGTCACGCTCGAAAGCTTAAGCGGACACTTAGGTCATGAACCACCTGCCGAAGCTGCCTCAGCCGACTTCGCCAGGGAAACCTGCGGACAAGGCGATCCACTTCTCTCCGGTTCTTGCGGAGGTGGCGCAGTTGGAAATGAGTGGGGTCTTCACCCGGATGAAGACGGCGGCGGAAGGATTGAGCGAACAGGAGGCAGCCACGCGTCTGGCGCAGGTCGGACCCAATGTCGTGGCGGCGGGCAAGCCTCGTGGCTGGCCCTGGCGCTTGCTCACTGCGGCGCGCAATCCACTGGTCATCCTGTTGGGCGTTTTGGCGACGATATCGTTCGCCACCGGCGATGTGCGGGCGGGGAGTGTGATGACGCTGATGGTGAGTATCGGCGTGCTTCTGCGCTTTGTGCAGGAGGCGCGGGCGGACGCGGCGGCGGAGAAGCTGAAAGCGATGATCAACGTCACTGCGACCGTGGTGCGTGTCGGAAAGGAAGTGGAGATTCCCCTGAAGGAATTGGTGCCAGGCGATGTGGTGAAGCTCTCGGCGGGCGATATGATTCCCGCCGATGTCCGGCTCATTTCGGCGAACGACTTGTTCATCACGCAGTCCACGCTGACGGGGGAATCACTGCCGGTGGAGAAGCTCGCCAAGACTGAAGCGCGTGCGGGAATTTCACCGTTGGAGTTTTCGAACACGTGTTTCCTCGGGACCACGGTGGAGAGCGGCGCGGCCACCGCGGTCATCCTCGCAACGGGCTCACAGACTTACTTTGGCAGCATGGCCGGGAGCATGGTGGGCGAACCGGAACAGACCAGCTTTGACAAAGGCGTGAAGCAGTTCACGTGGCTGATGATCCGCTTCATCTTGATCATGGTGCCGCTGGTCTTCCTCATCAATGGACTCACCAAGCACAACTGGCGCGAGGCGTTCTTTTTCTCCATCGCCGTCGCGGTGGGTCTGACGCCGGAGATGCTGCCGATGATTGTCTCCGTGTGCCTGTCGAAGGGTGCGCTGGCGATGTCGAAGAAGAAGGTGATCGTGAAGAAACTGAACGCGATCCAGAACTTCGGCGGGATGGACGTGCTCTGCACCGACAAGACGGGCACGCTCACGATGGATCAGGTGATCCTCGAACGGCATTGCGATGTGATGCAGAAGGAGAACGACGAGGTTCTTCGGGACGCGTATCTCATCGCGCATTTTCAGACGGGCTTGAAAAACGTGCTCGATCGCGCGGTGCTGAGCCACCGCGAGACGCACCATCAAGCCATCGAGGGTTTCACGAAGGTGGACGAGATCCCGTTCGATTTCGTCCGCCGGATGATGTCCGTGGTGGTGAAGAAGCCGGACAAGGAGCATCAACTGCTGACCAAGGGCGCGCCGGAGGCGATCTTTCCGCGCTGCACCTTCTTCGAACTGGATGGGAAGGTGTCGCCGATGGAGCCGCAACTCGTCGGCAAGTTGACGGAACAGTATGAGCAATTGAGTGCCGACGGATTCCGCGTGCTCGCAGTCGCCTACAAGCATCTTGCCGACGACGAGTTCATTAACAAAGAGGATGAGTGTGACCTGATCCTCAAGGGCTACGTCGCCTTCCTCGATCCTCCGAAGGACAGCGCGGCCAAGGCGATCGACGCGCTCGGCAAGCATGGCGTGACCGTCAAAGTCCTCACGGGCGACAACGACCTTGTGACCCGCAAGGTGTGTCGGCAGGTCGGTCTGAAGGCCGACGACATTCTCCTCGGCAGCAAGGTCGAAACAATGACCGACGCCGAACTCGCGGAAGCCGCCGAGAGCACGCACGTCTTCGCGCGCCTCTCGCCCGCGCATAAGCAGCGGATCATCCGCGCACTCCAGAGCAAAGGACACGTCGTGGGCTTCATGGGCGACGGCATCAACGATGCGCCTGCGCTGCACGTCGCCGACGTGGGCATCTCCGTCGATTCCGCCGTGGATATCGCAAAGGCCGCGGCGTCCGTCATCCTCCTCGAAAAAGATCTCATGGTGCTCGATGACGGCGTGATCGAAGGCCGCAAGGTTTTCGTGAACATCCTCAAATACGTCCGCATGGGCGCCAGCTCGAACTTTGGCAACATGTTCAGCGTCCTCGGCGCGAGCGCGTTTCTGCCGTTTGTGCCGATGGCACCCATCCAGGTGCTGACGAACAACCTCCTCTACGATTTCTCTCAGGTGCCGATTCCCACCGATACCGTCGGCCCGGAGCAAACCGAGAAACCGCGGCCATGGCACATTGGCGACATCAAGAAATTCGTCCTCTTCATCGGCCCCATCAGCTCGATCTTCGACTACACGACTTTCTTCGTGATGCTCTACGTTTTCGGGTGCTGGGATCCCGCGCGGGCCTCGCTTTTCCAGACTGGCTGGTTCGTCGAATCGCTGATCACCCAGACCCTGATCGTCCACGTCATCCGCACGAACCAGATTCCTTTCATCCAAGGCCGCGCGAGCTGGCAACTCACATTGACCACGGTGGCTATCATGGCGGTTGCCGCGTGGCTGCCGTACTCGCCTCTCGCGTCCGCCCTCGGGTTCACCGCGTTGCCGCCGCTCTACTGGCCGATCCTGCTCGCGACGTTGCTCTGCTACGTCGTGCTCACCCAGGCGGTGAAGATGTGGCTGATCCGGAAGGCTTGGCTGTGAGTCAGGCGCGGCATTCTCCGGGTATCGCCGGTGAAAGGAGGTATGTGCGACGGGCGCGCTTGTCGTGCATAAGCAAAGAGCTTTTCAAAGAGTCGCCCCGAACAAAGCTCCCACCCCGGCAGTCAGCGCCATCGCGAGTGCTCCCCAAAACGTCACACGCGCGACGGACCTCCATACGGGCGAGCCCCCGGCGCGGGCAGCCAACGCGCCCAGCAGCGCGAGGAAGAACAGCGAACTACCCGAAACAACCCAGACAAGCGCGGATACTGGCACCGCCAGGACAAGCAGGAGCGGCAAGGCGGCACCGACTGCGAAAGTGCCCGCCGAAGCAAATGCTGCCTGAATTGGTCGCGCGCTCAGGGTGTCGGAGATGCCCAGTTCGTCACGCGCATGGGCACCCAGTGCGTCCTTGGCCATCAATTGAGTGGCGACCTCGTTGGCGAGATTAGTGTCGAGTCCACGCGCGACATAGATGGCGGCCAGTTCGGCGTGTTCGTGCGCGTGGTCCGTGGCCAGTTCTCCTCGCTCGCGTTCAAGATCGGCGTTTTCCGTATCGGATTGGGAACTGACGGAAACGTACTCGCCTGCCGCCATCGACATCGCTCCCGCGACCAAACCGGCAACACCTGCGACCAGAACGCTTCCCCGATTGGCTTCCGCCGCAGCCACGCCCACGATCAAACTTGCAGTGGAAACGATCCCGTCATTGGCACCGAGGACAGCGGCGCGCAGCCAGCCGATGCGGTGTGTTCTGTGGTTTTCAGTGTGTCTCATATTGGATTTTCTAGCGCATGGAAATGCCAACGCGGGTGCAACAGACCATGGACGCGTACGGCCGTATGGCCAGTGTCGAGAGAGCACCCGAAGCAGGCGGGAAGTCCAGCTTTACCATTCCGATTCGGAAGGAGAACCGAAGACTGCTTTTCGTTGTGCATGCAGAATTTGGTGATGACGGCAGAGGATTCGGATTGAGGAAAAAAGTTGACTGGAAAGGCGACCACTTCGCAAAGGAGAAACGATACCATGGCATGCTACTGATTATTGCCATTCTTCTTCTGCTCTTCTGGGGCGGTGGATTTGCTTTCCACATTGCTGGAGGACTCATCCATTTGTTGCTCGTGGTCGCCCTGATTGTCTTTATCCTCCATTTCGTTCGTGGCGGACGAAGTGCCAAATAAGCTGCAACATGGCTCTTCGCGTCCAGGGGAGCGGAGCCTCGCCATTCATTCCTGCTGATGCCGCGGCTAAGTCTTGGAAGGCGTCTCCTCCGTCGCGGGATCCACTGCCCGATTGCGCCAGATTTGCAGAAGTGTCGCCGTGATCGTGACGGCCACGGGACCGAGGATCAGGCCGGACGGGCCGAAAAACATCAGCCCGCCGACCACGGAAATAAACGCGAGGACCGTATGCAGCTTCAGGCGGTTCCCGACGAGTATCGGGTAGAGCACGTTATCGATCCCGCCGACGATCACCCCACCCCAGACGGTGAGAATCACGGCTTTCCCCCAATTGCCTTCCAACGCGAGAAAGAGCGCCGCGGGAACCCAAACCACGAACGCGCCGAGGACGGGCACCACGGCCAGCAGACCCATCACCAGTCCCCAGAGCAACGGAGCCGGCAAGCCCAGCCACCAAAACATCAATCCGCCCAACAGACCCTGCACGGCGGCGACGGCCAGTGTCCCGTAAACGGTGGCGTAAATGGTGTCGGCCACCCGGCCAAACAGGCTGTTCATTTCCTCATGGGAGAGGGGCGACAGAGAGCGCAGCGAGTGGAGCGCCGCGCGCTGGTCGCGCAGGAAATAGAAGAGCAGATAGAGGGTCAGGAAAAATCCGATGACCTGAACCACAGACCCCCTCACGATGGACCCGGCGGTCGTCGTCAGCCAGGCGGCGAAGGTCTTGACGGTTCCCGGCAGGTCCACCTTCCGTTCGATCCATGCCGCGAGAGGAGCGACCCGCGGCTGCGCTTCGATGGCACGCCGCCACTCGCCGGATTCGACCTTTGTCTGGATGACCTCCGCGCCTCGCACTGCCTCCGTAACGAGTCGCTGCCCCACGAAAGTCGCAGGAAGCGCCACGATCAACCCCACTACCAGGACGGAAACCGCTGCAGGCAGGCTGGGGTGCGTGGGTTTCCTCTCAAGCCACCGGTGGAATGGAGTGACTAGGACCGCAAGCGCCAGCGCCCAGATGAGCGGTGACAAAAATGGCAGGGCCATCTGGTAACAGACATAGAGCCCGAGGGCCGTTGCCACGACCACGACAAGCGCCTGGACGTGGCTTCGTGACACCCAGTTGTCGGCGATTGGCGGATCCGGCTGTTTGGTTTCGGATTTCTTCATCGGCGTAATCGGTAAATTTTTGCACCTGCGGGTCGCTTGCCTCCGTCGGGCGGCAACACTGCTTTTCTAAGGGCGCATCGGAGGCTGCCGGTGTGATCCGGCACGGCGTCTCGCAGAACCGGAGCGCAGCGGAGATTCCCGGAGGCAACCGCCGTGCAATTCAGTAAACGATGACCTGCCAAGCGTTCCCGCCTTACTTGGATTTCTTGAGAAAGGTGATGAGGGCCAGAACCAGGAAGACAAAAAAGCAGACTTTGGCGATCCATGCAGCGGTGCCTGAAATAAAACCGAACCCAAGGACGGCAGCGATGATGGCGATGATGAGGAAAACAAGGGCATAGTGGAGCATACTATTTTGTGTCTTGTTTAACTCCTTCTTTCACATCCTTCACCACCTCCTTTGTTCCCTCCTTCGCATCTTTTGCTGCAGCTTTGATGTCCTTGCCGATATCCTTCGCCGCATCCCGGGCGTCTTCGGCGGCGTCACGAACCTTTTCACCGGGGCGCCGGTCCAGTGCATCGTCGATCTTGTCTTTTACTTTTTCAGTCGGTGTTTGCTTTCGTTCGCAGGCAGGCAGCGCGAGGAGAATTGCGCCAACGGTGAGGAGGTGACGGAGTTGCATGGTCTTGTGTTTTGGGGTTTCAGTGAACGGGAGGATGCGCCTTATATCCTGCCTTCGTAGCCAAAGCGAGAAGTTCGAGCGGGCGGAGCTGGGGAAGGCTTAACTTTTACCGCACCGCGCTCGGTGCCGAAATCACGACGCTCATGCGTTTCAAGGACAGCCCGGATCCCGCCATGTGCAAACCCGAGACCGTGGACAAGGTGATGCACGCGAGCTTCCGCATCGGCGAGACGACGCTGCTGGCTTCCGATGGCCGCTGCGACGAGGCGCTGGCCTTCGAGGGCTTCTCGCTTTCGATCTCGGTGAAGACGGAAGCCGAGGCCGACCGGTTCTTCAGCGCCCTCGCCGAAGGCGGACAGGTGATGATGCCCTTGATGAAGACCTTCTACTCGCCGCGCTTCGGCATGGCCACCGATCGCTTTGGCGTGCTGTGGATGATCATCGTCGCCGCATGACCGGCTGCATCCCGCCCCACGTCTGCGCTGGACGGCGGGACTCGGGCTGCGTAGCCTGCGGGCCGGAACTCCAGCCATGACCGACACCCCGCCCGAATTCGCCGAAGACGTCCGCCCGTGTGCCGGGGATTCGGGCCGCCGGGAGGCGGGCGGGAAGAAGCTTGCGAAGCAAAAGGCCGAAGGCCAGAGCTGCGGGAGCAGCCGATGCCAATTTGGGGAGAAGGGTGCGGAGGCATGAAGCCAATCGTCTTCCACGTCGAGGCGGCGGGAGAATTCCGCCCAGTCGAGTTGAGATTCGCCAATGAGTCAGAAGTCCGGCGCGTCCGTGGATGGCGAAAGACGACCCCGGCGACAGATGCGGGCGAGTTCGCCGCACTGGCCGCCAAACGCTGGTTCTACTACACCCGCGAAGGTGCGACCGTCGCCAGCATCGGAGAATTGCGCACTGCCATCCGGCGCAACGAACGTGCAGAGCTTGCCTTTCTCATGGTCGCGTCTGCCGAATGGGCCGCGCGATACAAGTTCCTTGCGCTTGCCTACTGCCGCCGCACTTGGTGCCACCATCTCGTCCTCGATTTTCTCGCCGTCCGCCCTGGGCTGACATTCAGGAACCAGCCGATTTCGGGCATCGGCAGCGGCGTCCTTGCCCGCCTCATGGATCTGGCTGACTCACTCGACATGGAAACAATGTGGGGCGAGGCCACCGCCAGTTCGGCGCCATTTTACGAGAAGGTGCTCCAAATCTGCCCGGTGCAGGACTTGTTCATCATTCACAGGGAGGCGATGCGTGGCGTCCGCAAATTCTACGTCGCGGATCAAAAAGCCCGCCTTGCCAGAATCAACGCGAAGAGGCATTCTGGCTGAGATGAAAACGAAGCTGACGCCGACGGAATGGATGGATGACATCCTCGAATACGAGCGCACGCACGAGATTGCCTTCGCCTCTCCCC
>Ga0209596_1004224_pt1 | contig 11055 bp, 8 predicted proteins | sample M_130807_MF_Meta_FD_187314 | JGI IMG/M metagenome (GOLD analysis project Ga0209596, IMG submission 187314) | Freshwater microbial communities from Lake Montjoie, Canada to study carbon cycling - M_130807_MF_MetaG (SPAdes) (version 2) | ecosystem: Environmental > Aquatic > Freshwater > Lake...
TGCATCGCTACGCCAGAAGCTGGAGAAAAATATCCCAATAAAATACCGCTAGCAATAGCAAGTAGTACCCAGAAAGTCAGGTTTTTATAAATATGTTTCAAGAAGTCTATTTTAAAATATTATTAATTAGGGTGCTACAAAAAGCAATCTCCTTTTCTGAAACCTGCATCAACCTGATGCTTTCATTATCTATAGCGGGATAATTATATACAGTGGCATATTTTACAGGAATAGATCCCGTAATTTTTTTAACAAACCCTAATGCAATTAAAAAAGTGCCTAAAGCAGATGGGTGTGATCCATCATTGAAATACAATTGAATATCTGGTTTTTGTTTTTTTGCTTCCGCCCAAACATCGCCAATAGGAACTAATACAGCATTCGTTTCTGAAGCTAAAAGTTGATATACTTTATTAATTGCGCCTTGTGTCTCGGGTGTTGCCTCTCTAGACCAAGTATTGTATAAATAAGGGACCGCATTTTTTGATTTAATTAAATCACACAATAACTTACCAAACATGAATACACTATCTGCATGCTCAAGCGGCCACATGCTATTATCTTGAATAATTACAATATCAAATTTTTGTTCTTCTAAAATTTGTCGAGTACGCAATCCTTTTCGACTGTTCCAATGATCTCCCAGGGTAGAACCGCCATAAGTTGATTTTTTACAAATAAGTTTCGTGTTTAGACTATCCGAAAGCAGAGATACCATTTGTGGTAAGTTGTTATAATATATATAGCTATTGCCAACAAACAATACCCGAACCGTATCTCTGTTAATATTGGCCCTTCCTTCGGTTAAAGCCAATATTAACAGAGTTGCAAAAAATATTTTTTTAAAACTATAAGGATTCATTCTTTAAATGTAAAATTAAAAGCCTGGATTTTGAACCATTTTAGGATTGTTTTGAACCTGAGTCACCGGAATAGGTAAAATAGTTCTATAATAATAACTACTGGTGGTAGCTGTATATTGAATTAGTCTTGAAGTACTATTTCCTGCTGAATTTATTTTCACATAATCCGTTTGAGTTCTATTTAAATCAAAGATTCTTTGACCCTCAAGTGCAAACTCCTTTCTTCTTTCAACAATCACACTGTCTAATAATGCTTTTGCAGTAATGGCTCCTGTAGGAGGTACCGTAAGCAAAGAGGCTGCAAAAGGTTTAGTAGTAGATGCGGTGTCTCTTGATTTTCTTATTAAGTTAATATCTACTAGTGCGCTAGTTAATGAATTAGCGTCATTGTTTAAAACGGCCAATCTTGCCAATGCTTCACCTCTGGACAAATACATTTCAGAAAGTCTTAAAACTTTTATATTCTCCAAAAAGGTAGAGATGTTTACATATTTAGTACATAATGGAACATTTACTTCGCCTCCTAAAGAATTTCTATTGCCAAGTGTTAAAAACACGCGTCTAACGTCTGTATTAGAGTAGCAGTCATATAGTCCCTTAAAGGTAGACAAGGTAGTACCTGTACTTTTACTATTCATTGTTTGCTTGGTTCCCAATAATTCACCGTAACCAAATTGACTTGATAAGTAAGCATAAGAATCCGTTCCTGCATTGTCGTTCGTGTTGTTGGATACTTCAAAAATTGACTCTGTGCTATTTTGAGTTCTAAAATCTTGAACCATAGAACCATAAGTATATAAACTATATTTTCCTGACGCAATCACTAAATTGGTAGCATCTATTGCACCTTGCCAATCTTCTTTAAATATAGCAATTCTTGCTTTTAAGGCAAGTGTTGATAATTTATTAAATCTAATTTTTTGTAATGCATTGTTTACAACGCCATCATTGATAACATTCCCTGTAGCAGGAAGTCTTTTTAAAGCTTCATTGATATCTAAATTGATTTGATCATATACTTCTTTGGCAGTATTACGAGCAGGATATACAATTTCAGTAATAGATGTGATGGGTTGTAAAACTAGAGGAACGCCAAGATGAGATCCATCTGCAGTAAATTTTAAAGGTCTAGCGAAAAACTTAACCAAATCAAAATAAGCAAGCGCTCTCACCGCATAAGCCTCGCCCACCAATTGTGCTGCCTCTTCTTTTTGTAATGAAGAAGCCGCTTTATTTATATTTTCTTCATTAGCAATAATTGCATTGGCATTGGTTACCACTCTATAAATTTGAGACCACATACGACTCACGTTGGCATCGGTAGCTGTGTGCGTCATTGTGTTCATACCGGTATATCTATTTCCGGTTTTTACACTTCGAGTCATGTTATCAGATATAACTTCTGGAATGACCATTGCGTCTCTTCCATAATAACTATAGGACTGCATTAATGAATACAACCCATTTACTGCAGCTCTAGAAGTGGGTATACTTGAAAAAACATCTTGCGTCAATACGCTTTGTTGTGGTTTGATGTCTAGAAATTCTTTATTACATGCAAATAGCGTTACACTAAGAATAAGTAAAGATTTTATATATATATTTTTCATAAAATAAATTATTTTAAATTAAAAATTAATGTCTAAGCCAAATAATAAAGTGTTAAACACCGGTGGCCTTTGTGACATAGTGCCGTCAACGGATACTTCAGGATCGGTATTAAATCTTTTATCTACTGTATAAGTAAATAAGTTTTGTCCTCTAACATACACTCTAGCAGAACTTAATTTTCTTTTATTTAAAAATGATTTTGGTAGATTATAAGAAAGTGTGATATCTCTTAATCTAATGTAACTTCCATCATATAAAAATCTGGAACTTTCATAACTACCTGCTGAAGATTGTGTACCCAGGAAAACAGGCTTAGGCACGTCTGTGATTTGTCCTGGCGTTGTCCATCTTCTTGCATACTCGTATTTACTCAATCCATTACTTTGATCGGAAAAACCCAAATTAGCATCTGTCTTTTGTAAATATCCATATTCATCATAGATGGTATTTCCCCAATAGGCATACAATTGGAAACTCAATTTAAAATCATGATAAGAAAAAGTATTGGTCATACCTGTATAAAATTTAGGCAAGGCACTTCCGTAAGGAATTCTAGGCAATGCTGTTGTAAAAACATTGGTAGTAGAATCTCTCGCTTCTGTAGTGTACCACAAAGCCTCCCCGTTAGCAGGGTTTACACCAGCATACCCTCTTTGATAATGAGTATAAAAATCATTTCCTACTTTTCTATAGTAAGCGGCATTTCCTGCATAAGCAGAATCAATTTCTGTTAAGGTATTTTTATTGGTGGTGAAATTAAAATCGGTTACCCACTTAAATCCTCTTGCATTAGCAGGAGCAATATTAACAGAGGAAAGGGTAATTTCTATCCCTGTATTTTTCATGGCACCATTATTCACCGTAATACTAGTAACACCATTTACACTTGGAATAGATTGACTAATTAATAGATTGCTACTCTTACGATCATACCATTCTACCGAACCTGTAATACGCCCTTTTAAAACAGAAAAATCAAGTCCAATATTTAATGGAATATTTTTTTCCCAGGTTAAATTATCGTTCGCTAACTGATTTAAGCTTAAGCCTGATTGTAAATTATAATCACTTCCTGCTCCATACAATCCTTGTGATTCAAAGTTATCAATACCTTGGTTACCCGTATAACCATAACTTGCTCTTAATTTAAATTCATTCAACCAGTTCAGTTTAAAGAAAGATTCGTTATGTATATTCCAGCCCGCACCTGCAGACCAAAAAGTGGCATTTCTAAAGTTCTTTGCAAATCTTGATGAGGCATCTTCACGTATTGAACCTGATATAAAAAAGCGATCATCAAAAGTATAATTAGTATTTAAAAATTTACTAATAAGGCTGTTCCCTGTTCCAGTTCCTGTAGTAGTAACAGGGCTAGATCCTCCTGCTGGAGTGGTGGTTCCTGGAGCAATGCCATTTACTTCTATGCTTATATCTACATCGCTTCTTCTTTGAGCTTCATACCCTGCAAAAGCTTCAAAATCATGTTTATTATTAAATACTTTTTTATATCTAACAATATTTGTAGCAACCCAATTCGTAATATCTTGCGTATAATTTTCAATAGCACCTCCTACAGCAACATATAAGTTACCTACTCTTGGATCATAATAAATACTTTTAAAAGCGTGGTTAAAATCCAATGCATAATTACCTTCAAAAGTTAGATTTTTTACAATCTCATACTTCGCTGAAGTAAATGCAGAAAAGTTATAGGTTTTAGCATTTCGCTTGGTGGTTTCTATCACTGCTACTGGATTGTAACCGCTATTATAACCCAACTCATAAGTAGTTCCATCGGATTTATAAATTGGCAACCACGGAGCTAAACGATACATCGCTCTAATAGGATTTCCATAATAACTTCCCCCTAAGAAGTTGCTGGTTCTTTGAAAACTTCCGCTAAAGCCTGACTTTAAGGATAATTTGGAATTTATTTCAGTATTTAAGTTCAGACGAAAAGTTGCTTTATCATAATCAATTCCTTTTGTTGTAGCATCAGACTTATAATAGCTACCCGAAACAAAGAATGTATTTTTTTCATTACCGCCGCTCGCATTTAAATTATATTGGGTGTATTGTCCTTGTCTTAATATCTCATTAAACCAATCGGTGTTGACAGAACGACTTACACCGTTTGCAGTTAACAAAGAATCAAAAGAGCCAACAGGCTTTCCTGCATTGATCCATCCCTCTTTATAATATTGAACATACTCATCGGTGTTTAGCGTTTTTTGTTCGGGCGCTAAAGTATTATTGTTAAACCCTCTTTGATAGGTAAAGTTCATTTTTGTTTTTCCCGCTTTTCCTGCTTTGGTAGTGATTAATATCACACCATTAGCAGCTCTTGATCCATATAGGGAAGTTGCAGAGGCATCTTTTAAGATGGTCAATGTTTGAATATCATTGGCATTTAAACCTGCAATGGTATTACTGTTAAGTCCTGAAATATCTCCACTTACTACTGGTATACCATCAATAATATAAAGTGGTGTAGCAGAAGCGTTGATAGATCCAATACCTCTAATTCTAATTTGAGGAACACCTCCTGCCTGGCCAGTAGCGTTGGTGGATTGAACCCCTGCTACGTTGCCTTGAAGTGTTTCCTGAACTGAAGAATTGGGAGCGCCTTCAATGGTTGTATTTTTAATAGTACCCACAGCTCCTGTAAATGATTTACGTTTTTGATTGCCATAGGCGATTACCAAAACGTCGTTAAGATTGTTTTCGGCTTCTTGTAATAAAATAATATTACTAGTTTCCTTTAATTGAATGATTTGGCTAATCATATCAACCCTACTAAATTCAACTTTTTCGTTTCCTTTTACTTGAATGGAGAAAGTACCATCTTGTTTTGTAATGGCGCCCTTTTTAGCATTTACTATTTTAATAGTTACATTTTCTAAGGGGCTATTGTCTTTGGCATTTAAAACCACACCCTTGAACGTTTTAGTAGGCTCTATTTTGGCCCCTTGCGCAAAAGCGGTCATGGTTAAAATGGAAAAGAACAAACAAAGACTTAAAAAGGCTATTAGCTTTTTTTTCATATAGATTTTGGGTTTAAAATTAAAACTCAAGCAACCGTGAATTGATGGTTGTAAATTATTTTGATTAACTTAGAATTGTAGAAAAATAGTGTGTTAGATTAATTTGTAAATTTGTAAGGGGTATTCAGAAACCATAAATTAATTTCCGAAATTCTATATTTGATTAATAATCAATTAGTTATGATAAAAAGCGGTCGCGAAGAAATTATTTACTTATTAAATAAGTGTATTGAAAAATATCAGCTGGAAAGCGGCAAAGAGGTCATTCAAAATACCAATAGAAAAAACTATGAAGGGCTGGCCATTACTTTAAGTGATATTAGCAACCAGCTACCCTATACCAATGAGGAATTCGGACATGATGTATATGAAAAGGATACTAGGATAAAAGAGGTGGGTTTCCCCTTTAGAAAATATGATATTACAGGGGGGCAACTAAAGGATGCGCTTATTGGCCTAGTAGGAAATCCAAGAAATTTCATGGTGGATGCCTGCTATATATATTTATATAAAAAAGGTAAAAAGGCTTTTAAGGAAAATCCAAGTGATCCGGGTTTAGCAGAAATTATAAATAACACCATCAAATCGGACAGCTATTCCTTAATAAAAGAGAATCAAGATTTAAAGTTGAAAATTATAAGGCTGGAAAAAAACAAAGCAGGGGGCTATTTTAATAAAAAGATACTTCCTTTTATACTCTTGCTTTTTGCAATAATTATAATTGGCGCAACCGTGAGTACTAAATTATTTTTTAATAAAAAAAATGAATTATCAACCTTAAAAAAAGATTTAAATATTTTACCCTATAAGGTAACTCATCAAGAAATAGAAAAACTAGAGGGTACCTGGATTTGTTATACCGGCTCGCCCCAAGCAAGAGTTTCTGATTCAGATAGATATCATAAAATAGTGCCCAATATTGTTGAATTAAAATATAAAGACGGTTATTTTATTTATAAAAGATACGGCGCAAGCTTTAATCATATTGGCTTTGCACAATTTGAATCTCAAAATATTGTTTCCGTTTTTTCTAAAATAGATGAGCCCAATAATGCAAATAAAGAAGATGGAAGTGTTTCTGTAGAATCGCCAAGACACAGTCTCTTAGAGCTTACTAAAGATTCTTTAATAACATCCATTTCAGCTTCTTGGAATTTTGATTATGGAAAAAATAATAAAATAATTGGTATTCGAGAAGTGTATAAAAAAATAGGGGGGCTTAGAAATTTATTAGAAAAAACAAATACTTTAGAAAACGCAAGTTGTAAATGTAAAATTATTCAATGGGAGGAATTGATAAATAATAAGAGAGTGACGCAATCCTTTTATATAAAAAACATGATTTTAGATTCAACATCGCACAAAGAACTCTTTCCTTTTTTAGATGAAAATAGTATCCTATTTAAGGATCCTATAAATGATACGATATTAAAAACAGGATTTCGCTAAATCATTTTTACAATTTGTCATAAAGTGCACGTAGTTTTTCACGTGTCATAATCGTTTCCCAATCCTTGCCTAAAGCGTTTTCCCATAAGGGTTTCATGCCCATAGATACATTGATCATGGATTCAAACTGTTCTTCGGTTAATCCCGCACAAATACCAGTAGGGATTTCTATTTTATTTTTCTCCACCATGAATTTAAATTCTTCCACCCCTGCAGGATAATAATCTTGTAAGTGATTCATCACGATACAATTTCCAATACCATGCTTCGTGCCTAATAAATAACTTAAGCCATAACTCACGGCATGCGCGACTCCCACTTGGCTGTAGGCAATACTCATACCACCTGCATAAGAAGCCATCATTAATTGAGCATCGCTTTCTTCATCCCAAGCCCCTTTCTCCACAAATACTTTACGGCACAAATCCAACGCTTTCTCTCCATAACTTCTACTGAACTCGTTTAAAAAAGTTCCTTCTAAACTTTCAATACAATGTATATAACAATCCATGCCTGTATAAAAACGTTGATTCGCGGGTGCGTTTTTAATTAATTCTGGATCTAAAACTATTTGATTGAAGGGGGTGTGATCCGAATTCATACCCAACTTACGAGTAGGTCCTGTCAAAACAGTCGTACGACTAACTTCCGCTCCGGTACCGCTTAAAGTAGGAATACCCACTTTATAAACGCCAGGTAATTTCACTAAATCCCAACCTTGATAATCTGCGGAAGATCCCGGATTGGTCATCATTAAAGAAACCGCTTTCGCTAAATCCAAGCTAGATCCTCCTCCAATGCCAATGATACCGCTCACTTCACCAAATTCGGCTTTTAGTTCTGCTGCCAATGCATCTACTTGTTTGGTTTTAGGCTCATGCGTCACATCCACATACACAATTTTATCTTTTCCTCTTAAAGGAATACGACTCGCTAAAGGTTTACCAATAAAAAAATGATCTAAAAAAAATATCATTGGAAAATCGCCCTTACGATGAGGGGCAATAATTTCATCAAGTTGATTAAAAGACCCGCGACCAAAAACAATATGATCTACGATTTTTAAATTACGAAATTGCATGGGTAGTGTTTTACTGAATTCAAAGTTACAATCTTATTCATAAATAAAAGCGATGCCGTAAATTGAAATTCCTATAACAATTTGGCTGCCTTCACTAAATCTTCGGGTGTATCAATTTCTACACCCATATATTCTGTTACCACCATTTTAATAGGCACTCCGTTTTCTAAATAACGTAGGCATTCAATTTTTTCTGCCGCTTCTAAAGGCGACATGGGCCAATGGGTAAAATCAAGAAGGGCCTGCTTTTTAAAAGCATACACACCAATATGTTCATAATAAACAATAGCGCTGTCCTTACTGCGAGGAAAGGGAATCACGCTGCGTGAAAAAAATAAAGCATGATTGTTTTTATCTACCGCCACTTTCACGTAATTCGGATCTTCTATTAAATTTTGTTGTGTTAGCACTTGCATTAAAGAAGCTACTTGAACAGTAGTATCATTAAATACAGTTAATAATTTTTGTAGTGGTTCCTTTTTAACAAAAGGTTCATCGCCTTGTACATTCACTACTACATCTATGGGTAAATTCTGAATGGCTTCTGCAATACGATCACTTCCGCTTTCATGGGAGCGTTGGCTCATAATAGCTTTGCCACCATGTTGCACAATTTCATTAAAAATAATATCACTATCGGTAACTACATATACTTCATCAAACAAACCAGTAGCAAGTGTATTGTCATACGTATGTCTAATAACGGTTTTATCACCTAAGGGTTGCATAAGTTTAGCGGGGAAACGTGTCGCCGCATATCTAGCAGGAATAAAAGCACCAATTTTCATACAGCTAAGGTATTAATAATCCGTTTTAATATTTTTATTAAACGGTACTTTTAATTGATAGGAAAGCGATTCATCCTTGTTGTTATCTAATACATCTAATCCATATTGAATCTCACTCATGGGTGTACTATTATAAGTACCCAATAATCTATCCCAAAAAGAAAATATATTTCCGTAATTACTATCGGTTTGTGGGCGCATTAAATGATGGTGCACGCGATGCATATTAGGAGATACTATGATCCATCCAAAACTTTGATCAAACCATTTTGGTATTTTAATATTAGCATGATTGAACTGTGCTAAAACCACACTTACGCTTTGATATAACATCACTAGCCATATGGGTGTGCCTACTAATAAAACTGCGAGTATCGCAAAAACCGCTCTCACTATGGATTCTCCGGGATGATGCCTATTCGCTGTGGTAGTATCTACATGCGTATCGGCATGGTGTACCATATGAAACTTCCATAAAAATGAAACCTTATGTTCAATCATATGAACCAAATAAGCGCCAATAAAATCAAGTAATAATAAACCCACTATCGCACTCAATAAGGGCGACAAACTAACCCATTGTAGTAAACCAAAATGATTACCTATTGCCCAGTCGCTTGTTTTCACCATCAGAAAAGCAAATCCAAAATTGATTACAATAGTGGTTAAAGTAAAAAATATATTAATAGCCGCATGTTTGGTTTTTGCATATTGAAACTTAAATAATGGAACGATGGATTCCACCAACCAAAAAAACGTGATACCACCTGCTAAAATAAGAGCGCGATGCAAACTTGGTATGCTATCGAAATAATTTTGAAGGGCTTCAAACATATCGTTGTATTTATACTATAAAAGTAAATAAAAAACCCGATGTTCTTTGGAAGAAATCATCGGGTTTTAAGACTTGCTAAAAAAGCAAGTATAGTTTTATGGTACGGATTAACTATTTAACATTAAAGGCATCACTAACATTAATAGATCTTCGTTAGGTGCTTGCTCAGAAGGCTTAATTAAACCTGCTTTGGTAGGTGTAGATAATTCAATAAAAATATCATCCGTGTCAGCTGCAGAAAGCATTTCAATTAAGAACTTAGCATTGAATGCAATTTGAATATCTTCTCCTTTATATTCACAACTCATGCGCTCATTTCCTTCAAAACTAAAATCGATATCCTGTGCTGCCATTTGCAATTCGTTACCTGCAATGTTTAAAGCCACTTGATTCGTGCTTTTGTTACTAAATACATTGACGCGACGTAACGCATTTTGGAAATCATGTTTATTCACCGTTAAGCGATAAGGATTGTCTGCAGGAATCACTACTTTATAATCAGGGAAACGAGCATCAATCAATCGACAAATTAATTGAGTAGAACCATGATCTACAAAAAGATGATTGCTATTAAAACTTACTGTAATGACATCTTCATTATCGGGCAATGCATTTTTTAATAAGTTCAATGGTTTTTTAGGAACAATGAAAGATGCATTTTGAGTTGGTTTTGCATCCGTACGCTTATATCTTACTAAACGGTGAGCATCTGTTGCCACAAACTGCACCCCATCTTTTGAAAGTTCAAAGAAAACCCCTGTCATAGCGGGTCTTAGGTCGTCTCCACTCACTGCAAATAATGTTTTATTAATCGCAGTTAATAAACCCGTGCTCGTCATTTTAAATCCAGTAGTATCATCCGCAGTAGGTTCTTTGGGAAAATTATCTGGATTTTCTCCCATCACTTTATACTTTCCATTATCGCTGGTAATTTCTACCGCATAATTTTTATCAATATTGAAAGTCAAAGGCTGGTCTGCAATATTTTTTAAAGAATCGATTAAAATTTTAGCTGGAATACAAACACGTCCATTGGATTTACTTTCAACATCCATTTGAACACGCATTACAGTTTCCAAATCGGTTGCAATGATATTTAATTTTTTATCTTCTATTTCAAATAAGAAATCTTCCAGAATAGGTAAAACAGTATTCGTGTTAATGACCCCTGCAATTTGTTGCAAGTGTTTTAATAAAGAAGAAGAGGATACTATAAATTTCATAATTCCAATGTGTTTTGTTTAACTTTTTGAACAAGACAAACCTACTGCAAAATGTTAAGAATAAAAAGCTATTTTAGCAATTCTTATCGACATTCTTTCGACCCTCATGAAAAAAATTAAACTAGGTAAAGAGCAAGCTATTCAAAGGATACGTCATTTTT
>Ga0209596_1004226_pt1 | contig 11052 bp, 12 predicted proteins | sample M_130807_MF_Meta_FD_187314 | JGI IMG/M metagenome (GOLD analysis project Ga0209596, IMG submission 187314) | Freshwater microbial communities from Lake Montjoie, Canada to study carbon cycling - M_130807_MF_MetaG (SPAdes) (version 2) | ecosystem: Environmental > Aquatic > Freshwater > Lake...
CTGTGGGCCCACCAGGGCATGATCCTGGGACCCCCTGATTATGAGTCAGGTGCTCTAACCAACTGAGCTATAGGCCCGCATCTTTCGATGTAGGCGGCAAAAGTACTAATTTTTAACCTTTTTTAAATGTATCTACCCTTTTTTTCTGCTATTTTTGCCGGATGAAGAAAGTTATTTTATCTGCAGTTTCAATTTTATGCTTTGGCTTGTTTTTAAATGCCCAAAATTCAACAACAACGGGAAATACAAAACTAGACCTGTCAAGTCGCCCAGCCGACCATTTTGTACTTCAATTTGGTAGTGATACCTGGACTAGCACACCCGATAGTGTAAAACTAGGCGGTGGTTTTAGTAGACACTTTAATGTTTACTTTATGTACGATAAACCTTTTGTTACAAACAATCATTATAGTGTTGCGTTTGGAGCAGGTGTGGGAACAAGTAATATTTTCTTTGACAATCATACTTATGTAGATGTAAGATCTACCTCTAATACCATGCCTTTTCGTCACATAGATTCAATATCTAATCATTTTTCTAAATTCAAAGTAGCTACCATTTATTTGCAAGCGCCTGTTGAAATTAGATATTTTAGCGATCCTGAACATCCGGGTAAATCTTGGAAAGCGGCAGCTGGCTTTAAGATTGGTACTTTGTTAAAAGCGTATTCTAAGGGTAAGAATTTTGTAAGCAATACAAATACATCTATTAATGGTAAAACATATGTGGAGAAAGAATTCAACAAACGTTTCTTTAATGCAACCGATGTTACCTTAACAGGAAGAGTAGGTTACGGGGTATTTTCATTAGACTTAGGATACCAAGTGAATGGTGTATTGCGTGATGGATTTGGACCTGTTATGAATAAATTTTCTGCTGGTTTTACCATTAGCGGTTTATAGCACTTAATAAAATATTTACTAAACCCTCTATTGCGGAGGGTTTTTTTATGGACCTAATGGATTAGCATATCTTTGTAAAAACAAATTGTTTTGATAGAAAAAAAGAACATAGTAAAAAAGGATGAGAAATCGGTTTTGGTAGGTGTGATTCAAAAAGATCAAACCGAAGAACAGGTTAATGAATATTTAGATGAGTTAGCTTTCTTAGCAGAAACAGCTGGTGCAAAAACTATTAAAACATTTAAACAAAAACTGCCGCATCCGGATTCTAGAACTTTTGTGGGAAAAGGAAAGCTCGAAGAGATTAAATTATATGTTGCTTTAAAAGATGTGGACGTTGTTATTTTTGATGATGAATTAACAGGCTCTCAAATTACCAATATTGAAAAGGAAGTTAAGTGCAGGGTATTAGATAGAAGCGATTTAATCTTAGACATATTCGCGGCTCGTGCAAGAACCGCACAAGCTAAAGTGCAAGTTGAATTAGCGCAGTATCAATATATACTTCCCCGTTTAAAAGGTATGTGGACGCACTTAGAAAGACAAGGTGCAGGGATTGGATCTAGAGGTCCGGGTGAAACAGAAATTGAAACAGATAGGCGTATTGTTAAAGATAAAATTTCTTTACTACGCAAACGTTTAATTGAAATTGATAAGCAAGCTTTTACACAACGTAAAGAAAGAGGAGAGTTTATTCGTGTGGCCCTTGTTGGATATACCAATGTGGGTAAGAGTACGATCATGAATTTAATTAGCAAGAGTGATGTGTTTGCGGAGAATAAATTATTTGCCACTTTAGATACTACAACGCGTAAAGTTGTTTTTGAGAACACACCTTTTTTATTAAGTGACACAGTAGGGTTTATTAGAAAACTACCACATCATTTAGTAGAGAGTTTTAAAAGTACATTAGATGAAGTTAGAGAAGCAGATGTTTTATTGCATGTGGTAGATGTATCTCATGCACAATATGAAGATCAGATTGGCGTGGTCAATAAAACATTGCAAGAATTAAAAGCATTTGAAAAACCCATCATCACTATTTTCAATAAAATGGATTTATATAAAGAAAAATATTTTGATGAGTGGATTTCAGATGAAGTGAAACAAGATCTATTAACGGAACTAAAAGATAAATGGAACGGCATTACTAATAATCAAGCTGTTTTTATAAGTGCTGTAGAAAAACAAAATATAGAAGAATTAAGAACTGTTATCTTACACAAAGTAAGAGACATGTATCAAATAAGGTTTCCTTACAAAACTGTTTATTACACTTAATGAGTAATATGGAATGGAAATTAATTACCGACGCTCCATTAAGCTTAGCCTGGGCCGAAAATAATATGGTTGAAGTTGATGTAGAAGGTAAACAAGTCACCTTGGCAAAATGGAAGGATAGCTATTTAGCTTTTGCGAGCAAGTGCCCACATGCAAGTGGAAGGATGGCTCAAGGCTATATTAACCCTTTAGGGCAGGTGGTTTGTCCATTACATAGATATTGTTTTGATATGAAAAATGGTCGAAATACTAGTGGGGAAGGCTATTTCTTGAAAACATACCCCTTAGAGTTAAGAGATGGCGCACTTTTTATTGGTTTTCAGCCATTTTCTTTGTTTTAATGTTTTGTTCTTAACTAAAATTTATTATTTTTGCCACCCTTAAAAGGAACACTCCTCCTTAGCTCAGTTGGTTAGAGCACATCACTGTTAATGATGGGGTCCTCCGTTCAAGTCGGAGAGGGGGAGCAAAACTAGACAAGCCATCAGAAATGATGGCTTTTTCTTTGTCTTTCAGTGAGTTAGGGTATTCCTTTTTGCGTATAAATACGCTCTTTTCAATTCATTTTACTTCAGATATTCATTTTCAATGAAATAGGATAATATTTCGTTGAAGTTCCATTTTAAGTTAACTTTGTAAACGAATGATTTAATGAATCAAGTAAGAGCACTGGTTTTTTATAGAAATCATTTTTATGACTTTTTTAATAAGCAATCAGAAAAAGCAAAAGAAAAAATCGATTATGTTTTATTCTTAATCACGCACATAGAAAAAGTGCCTGAGAAGTTTTTAAAACATTTAGAAGGGCAAAAAGGGTTGTATGAAGTAAGAGTTGAACATGGCAATAATATTTTTAGAATATTCTGTTGTTTTGATAAAGGGAAAATTGTTGTTTTATTAAATGGCTACCAAAAGAAAAATCAAAAAACGTCTCTTAAAGAAATAGAGATGGCGAATAAATTAATGAATGAATATTTTAGTACGACTAAATAAATATATAATGACAAAGAAAGAAAATAATATTACAAATTTTAATGAGCATTTAACTGGACGTTATGGTGAAAGAGGTTCAGAGAGAAGAACTGAATTTGAAATAAAAGCAAAAGCATTTTTAATTGGAGAATTGATTAAAGAAGAAAGAAAAAATGCAAAAATGACGCAGGAACAATTGGCTGATAAGATTGGAGCCAAAAAAAGTTTCATATCTAGAATTGAAAATGGTAAAACAGATATTCAGCTATCTACCTTATATAGATTACTTGAATTTGGACTAGGTAAAACGGTTGAGGTTTCTGTTAACTAAAACTACCTAAACTTGAGGTCGCAATCTGCCACTTTGTTGGGTTATTGGCATTGCAAGATATTTTCTTCACTATTTATTTTCTAAATAGAGACATTTTTTTAATTTTGTTCTAAATAAAATAGACTCAAAATGAACGCACCTTTCAGCAAGTACCTCTACATTGGTTTTTTATTATTAGGCTTATACCAAGCCATTTTCTCTAAAGACTATGTTCAAGCAGCAGCATCTCTAGGTATAGGATTAGCATTTGATCCATTCAATCCAGAACAAAAATGGAATGACAGACCAACTTGGCAAAAGGCTGTTATGATTATTCACCTAGCTTTGGTAGCAGCAATGTTTGGTTTTGGCGTTGGATTGAATGACAAATAGACTTCCTGCAAATTGACACGAAGTTCAACCCTTTAATTTCCTGATAGTGATATACTCAATCATCGGATTGTAGTTGCATCTTTCGAGGAAAAGGGGAGCCACGCTGGACAAGCCATCATAAATGATGGCTTTTTCTTTGTCCGTCAGTGAGTTAGGCTAGTTGCATCTTTTTTTTTATTTTTAAGAAATAAAATATTTATATGCCTTTTGTATCTGTAACAAGACTTCGTGTAAAATCCATATTCTTTCTTATCCCCTTTATGAGGGCAAATGAAGCCTCTGTCAAAGAACTTAAAGCATCAGTAGGGCTTTTGAAAGGCAAAGAATTAATTGATAAAAAACTTACTTTTTGGACCATTACCATATGGGAGAATGAGGAATCGATGAAAGGATTTAGAGGCTCTATATCACACAGAAATGCTATGCAACATCTTCCCAAATGGTGTGATGAAGCATCTTATCATCATTGGGTTCAGGAAGACAATGAAGTTCCAGCCTGGGACACAATATCTGAAAAACTATATTCACAAGGGAAATTAAGTAAAGTAAGACATCCATCAAAAGCACAAGTTGAAAATCAATTTCCACCAATTAAATGGACTAAAACTGAGAGAAGATTAAAGTGAAAACTTTTTTTAATTAGGTCAACCTTTTAATTTTCTAATTGTCACATACTCAATCATCGCATTATAGTTGCATCTTTCGTCGAAAAGGGGAGCACAAAAAAAGCCTTGCATTTTGCAGGGCTTTTTGTTGCCTATCAGTGAGATAGGGGTATTTCAATTAATGCCTAGGGTTGAACTAACCCATTTTAATGTGTATTTATACGCTCATCCATATTTGTCCCTTTTTTCTTTATAAATTTGAGTATGAAAGTTCAAGAAGTTAAATACCTATCTGATTACACCATTAGCATCAAATTTGAAGATGGTGTATCTGGAACTATTAAATATAAATACAATTTTTACTATATTCAAGACCCGGCCAGCATTGATAAATGCTGTCATCTTTTTCTAATTAATTAAAATGTAATTCATGTCAAAAAGAATATTTATTGTTTCTATGCTTTGTCTACTTTCAATTGTAGGGATTTCTCAAAAAAGTACAGTCAATAAAAAACCACAACCTTTTTTAGGATATAAAACTGTTCAAATATTAAACTTGGAAGGTTCCCAATTCAAAGATTTAAATAAAAATGGGAAACTTGATAAATATGAAGATTGGCGATTGTCTAATGATTTGCGTGCTAAAGATCTTCTTACAAAAATGAGTGTTGAAGATAAAGTGGGGTTCATGTTAATCAGTACTTCGCGTTTAAAAAGTGAACGTTCCGCTCAAATCAATGCAGAAACAGATAATACAATTAAACCATCAAGCGATTTGAATGAGGAAGATCAAGTTTCCACAACTAATATTTTTAATCGTAAACCACTGGCTGTTCCTATGATGAGCTCAGTGGGCGCTACTAAAGGGATTACTAAATTTCATTTGCGTCATTTTATTTTTCGTGCAAATGTCAGCGCTAGAGTTACTGCTGAATGGACAAATAAATTACAAGCACTTGCAGAAAGCGATGGCTTAGGTATTCCTGTGATTATTGCTTCTAATCCTAGAAATCATATAACCAAAGATGCATCTATTGGATTAAGTGTTGGTGCAACCACCTTCTCTAACTGGCCTGGTGAGTTGGGATTATCTGCAATGCGGGATTTGAAATTGGTTCGTGAGTTTGCTAATATTGCTAGGCAAGAGTGGGCTGCAGTTGGTTTACGAAAAGGATATATGTATATGGCCGACCTTTCTACTGAACCTCGTTGGCAAAGAATTGAGGGAACCTTTGGTGAAAATGCAGCATGGGTGGCTAAAATGATCACAGAAGTGGTACTTGGTTTTCAAGGAACAAAATTATCATCTTCTTCTGTAGCAATGACGACTAAGCATTTTCCTGGTGGTGGTGCCGGTGTTGGTGGTCAAGATCCACATTTTGAGTGGGGTAAGTTTGAACATTTCCCTGGAAATATGTTTCAGAATAATTTGATTCCTTTCAAGGCTGCAATTAAAGCAGGTACATCTGCAATCATGCCTTACTATTCTATTCCTAAAGACACAAAGTACCAACAAGTGGCTTATGCGTATAATAAACAAGTGATACATGATTTACTAAGAGATAGTCTTGGTTTCAAAGGAATCATTAATTCAGATACAGGTCCCATAGATATGATGCCATGGGGTGTTGAAGATATTACCATTGTCGAGCGTTATAAAAAAGCGTTAGAAGCAGGCGTGAATTTATTTTCAGGTACTGGAGATCCTTCTAAATTATTAGAAACCGTTAAGTCTGGTGCGGTGGATATGAAGCTCGTTGATAATTCTGTATATCGATTATTAATGGAGAAATTTGAACTTGGACTTTTTGAGAATCCATATGTAGATGAAGATGCTGCAGAAAAAATTGTAGGTAACACTAAATTTCAAGCTAGTGCAAATCTTGCAATGCGGAAGTCAATTGTTTTACTAAGGAATGAAACCCAGTCACTTCCATTAAAACCTAAAACAAAAATTTATTTTGAATCCTATTTTCAAAGAAGAGGTGCCGCTAGTCCGAGTGTTGTGTATCAACCCAAAATAAATAATTACAATGTTGAATTTGTGAAAACGCCTGAAGAAGCTGATTATGTTTTGCTATGGTTAACACCAGGTTCAAAGTCGCTATTTCAGTCTGATGGTTCACCAATATATCTTTCAATGTCGAAAAATGCAGTGGATGTAAAATATGTAAATACACTTACTGCCAAAAAACCAACAATATTGGTTATAAATTACACGAATCCTTGGGTTATTGATGAGATATACAATAGCCAAAAAATAAAAAATATTAAAGGGGTAATTGCAACTTTTGGAACCACCAATGAGGCATTGTTAGATGTTGTATTAGGTAAATTTAATCCAACTGGTAAAATGCCTTTTACTACACCTATTTCAGAAGCCGCAGTTGGTAAACAATTGTCCGATGTGCCTGGTTATTTAAAAGGAAAGGAGTATGCCTTATTTAAATTTGATGAAGGACTTAGTTATAAAAAATAGAACATAAGTTTAGGTAAGAATATTTAATGAACAATCATTTATATGCTTAACTCTTCAACAGCATGATTACGGAACCAATTAAGGTTAATATGATTACTAATTTTCGGTATTGCTCATCTTGTAATTTTTTAATTAATACAACGCCTGCAATAAAGCCAATCGCTAAAGCAGGGACAAGTAATAGGTCTAATTTGATTGAGGTAGGGGTTATATTTTTCCAATAAAAAATTTGAAAAGGAAGTTTAAACAAATTCATAAATAAAAATATCCAAGCGCCTGTTCCAATAAAATCGTTTTTAGAAACACGCATTGCTAAAAAGTATAAATTGGAAAAAGCCCCTGCTAAATTTCCAATCATAGTGGTAAAACCTGCAGCCAATCCTGTACTAGCTGCAAATAATCGGTTTTCTGGTATCTCTTTTGATTTTCGATATTCCATGTATAACAAAATGCCAATGGTAATTAATATAATTATCGCCATCACTTTTTTAAACATTACTTCATTCATCTCTTTTCCAAAATAGACGCCCAATAACACACCCAGTGCCATCCATGGCGTTATTTTCCAAAAATATTTCCACTGTACATGTCTTTTATAATAAGCCACGGCTGCAATATCTGCAAAACATAAAAGGGGAAGTACAATACCGGTGGAGCTTTTGCTACCAAAAACAATTGCCATGATGGTGACACTAAGCATATCAACGCCTTTAACACCACCTTTGGTTAAACCAATAACAAAGGCAGCTAAAATAACAAGTATCCATTCGGTACTTGAAAAATGAAAAGCAGTTTGTAAGTCCATATATTGGTGCTAAGTTATAACAGTAATATTTAATAATAAAAAATAGCATCTATTTCCTGAAAATGCCTATTTTGAGGTATTAATTAAAATCAATACTTTAAAATATAAGGTAGTTGGAAAATCAATAAACATGAATACGAAATTAATTTTATCAGCGTTTACATTTTTATTTTTGGTTGGATGTAGTCCAAAACAGTATCCTGTAGGTAATTTTCAAGGTTCGCCCATCCTTGTTGATGGCAATGCAATTGATTGGGAATTACCACTTCGCTTTGTAAGTGAAAAAGAAGGACTTCGATATAGTATTACAAATGATAATGAGAATATATATGTTTGTATCGCATCCGATTTTATTCCAACACAGACGAGAATGTTGCGGGCTGGTATTTCTATCTATTTAGATTTAAAAGGAAAAGAAGGTAAATCGGTGGGTGTAAGTTTCCCTTTTATGGGTAAGAAACGAAATGCTACCCCAGTCCCTATGGATAAAAATCAGCAATCCAATTTGCGTAAAGGAAATTTTAATGATGAGAATATTAAAAAATTGGCCCTAATGGAAGCGAATATGTTTAAAAGCTTTGGCTTTTTAAATAATGCAAATGGGGTGTTTGAATTGGCGGAAATAAACCCAATAAAAATTGGCGTGAATTATGATATTAATGATATTTTAATCATTGAAGCAAGAATACCTATCAAAACTTTTTACGATAAAGAATTAAATGCGCAAAATGCCCCAAACATTAGTGTTGGTGTCGAATTAAATAGTTTACTTGGAGGCGCAGCCAGCAGAGGCGGACAGATGGGTGGTGGCGGTGGTGGAATGAGGGGCGGCGGAGGCGGCGGCATGAGCCGAGGTGGTGTTGGTGGCGGAATGCGGGGAGGTAATTTTTCTGGAGGCCCTGGTATCTCCGAACCAATGATCAATTGGTATCCTTTTAAGTTGGCCGTAAAATAAATTATTTCATTTCCTCCGCTAATTAACAATATAAAAGAATGTCTCTTAAAAAGAGCATTTCCTTTTGCCATTTCTTTGCTTTAGCTAAGTATATATCAACTTCCTTATTCATTGCAAGGTACTAACTGAAGTTTCATCATAAAATCTGTTTGCTGCTCATCACCCAATTTAAAAATATGGGTATCAAATGTAACAAAGCCATTTTTTTTATAAAAATTGACGGCCCTAACATTTTTCTCCCAAACGCCTAGCCAAATATATTCTACATTACTTTGTTTGGCAATTGCTAAGGCTTTTTGATAAAGCAATTGTCCTACATCTTTGCCTTGGTAGTCCTTTAAAACGTAAATACGCTCTATTTCGAGCGACTTACTATCTTTCAATTCAGTTTGAGATTCGCCAAAATTTACTTTTAAATAACCAATAGCATTTATATCATCCTTAACATCATCCAGCGCCAAATAAAATTCAGAACTGGTATTATTTATTTCAGAACTTAGTTTTTCAATCGAAAAACTTTCAGCCAAATATTTATTTAGGTTTTCGGGGGTATTATATTCCCTAAATGTTTCAGAAAAAGTGGTCATACCAATTTTTTGTAATTGTGCTACATCGGCAATACTTACTTTTTTCAGTGTGAAGTTTGACATTCGCTATATAAATTCGAATTCCTATTTAAAATTAAAAATAAATGGTAGAACAAATATAATGATTGCAGTCCATATGCTATATACAGGTAAAAACAAGGCAATGCTAGTTTCCACTGCTGCTATTTCGGCTTTACCTCGAACGGTTTTAAATAACTTATAAGAGACCATTAATAGGTGTATAAAAATTAAGATATTCCCGCCTAATACTGCTATTCTGTTGGGCGTCATTCCATATTGTAATATTCTAAAACTTATAGCAGATAATGCAATACTATTGATAATGATGGTTAATATGGATAATCCGAATAGGATGTATAAGGTAAATAATCCTTTATTATTTTTACCAGCTTCAGCAACTGAAAACAGAATCAAAGCCATAACGCTTATTAATAATACATTAAAAACCAAAAGTAAGTTTCTGTCATTGTAGGGGTATTTGCCTTTATAAATAACCGCTGTTAAATAAACCAATAAATTAATAAACACCAATGGCGTAAATATTTTTGCTATTATAGGAGAAACCTTATTTATTAATTGGGGATTATTTTGCAATAAGTAGGTAGCAGACATTGGAACAGCTACAATCCACCAAATAGCAAAATATCTAAAATAGTTTTCTTCAATTTTTATATTAATGAGTTCAAATAAACCAAATGTGATCAAGGTAAATACCATGCAGGATAAAAATAGAATTGCACACATTATAATTAAGTCGCCATTGAATTTTAAAAATTCAATCTTTTTAGTATTATTTTTTAAGCTCGCTCCAATATAAACATAACCCAGTATACTCCATAAAAATAATGGCAGATGAATACCTACTAACATTGCCGAATTACTTTTATTATAATCAGGAATTAAATTGATATAAATAGCTGAGATTATTATCGCTATAACAGGGAATAATATTTTGTTTAAATTAATTTGCTGTCTCCAGATAAAATATGCACTTAAAATAGGGAATATGATTAATGGTATATTTTTTGAGAAAAACGATTCTTCATTGATACCTGTGATATTGGGTATATTAGCGATAAGCCCACCTACTAGAATGAACACCATTACTGCCAATATTTCATTTTTACTGCCCAATGCTATTTTTTCGCCTTCGAAATTTAATCGCTCATTCCAAACTTGTAATCCTATTTTGTCTTTATAATTAGGGTAAATCTCGTTAAACTGCTTCTTAAATTCATTGTTATTTTCTCTATATAATTTTTCAAGTTCTACTGGGTTGTCGATTTGGGCTAGTATACGTTCTTTCATTTTAATAAGTTTTAGGTGACTTATGAATTGCTTAACTATTTAGGTTTGTTAAATAAAGGTAACTAACAAAGCCTTCTTTATTAAACATTCGAAATATTTATTTTTAAACGGCGCAATGATAATTTCAATGGATTGTATGTTATTTGTGATTTACCTTTATGTTTAATTATGAATGATAAAATCGCAATTTTAATTGGCGCCACCGGCGCCACAGGGTCGGAACTACTAATCCAATTATTAAATGACCCCTATTTTAGTAGTGTGGTTGTGTTATCTAGACGTGCAATTGATTTAGCAAATCCTAAACTTCAGGTTCATATTGTTGATTTTGATAATACTGTTAGTTGGTCGCACCTTGTGAAAGGCGATGTTTTGTTCTCCACCTTAGGGACTACTTTAAAAGTAGCCAAAACAAAAGCAAATCAATTTAAGAT
>Ga0209596_1004231_pt1 | contig 11045 bp, 9 predicted proteins | sample M_130807_MF_Meta_FD_187314 | JGI IMG/M metagenome (GOLD analysis project Ga0209596, IMG submission 187314) | Freshwater microbial communities from Lake Montjoie, Canada to study carbon cycling - M_130807_MF_MetaG (SPAdes) (version 2) | ecosystem: Environmental > Aquatic > Freshwater > Lake...
TATATTTTTATTTGTATTTTTTATTTTTATTTTTATAAATATTATTCATATATATATATATATATATATATATATATAATTTTTCTTAATTTTTTAAAAAAATTTCAAAATGCAAATGAACTACTATCTTTTTTTAATTTTAAATATTTGTATTTTTTAGCTTTATGTTCATAAATATAAATATCATTCATTTATATAATATATATATATATTTTATATATATTAAATAAAATTATTGTTTAGTAGGTGTATTTGCAACAGGAATAGAATTATTAATAGAATTAATAATCTCTTGGATTCTTTCTATTAATATTTCAGGACTATTTATTTCATTTTTATATGCAGCATTTTCTAATTTTTTTACTAATTCTAAAGTTTTAGTATCAAAAACACTTGAAACTCTATAATAAAATAAATTTTTAATATACATAATTATTAAATAAATATCTAGATTTTTTGCTATTGGTTCAATCATATTACGAAAAATTGTTGTTTCTCCATGATCACTTAATTTGTTGTATATTATTTGATCATTTTTATCCAATCTAGGTAAAAAATGATAATTTTGAAAAGATTCTGGGTCTCTCCACTTAACATCGTAATAATATTTTAATATTTTAGGATATTTGGCACGACTAAGTGGTGAACTATTCATATAATTATAAATTTGTTTTTTATCAGTATAATCAAAACTTTTTGATGTATGTGATGCAGTAATATCTGCAAAATCATAATATTTTCCAATAACTTTTTTTTGAAATATTGGTACTATTGCATTTTTTACATATTCAATTATTTTTTCTAAAATTTTTACAGTATTTTGAAAAAGAAGCTCTTTATTTTCTTTTATTGTTTTTTTACTTCTAAAAATATCAAATACATCACCCCCCCTCCAATTCATTTTTTAATTTTAAATATTTATATTTGTATTTTTTAGCTTTATGTTCATAAATATTATTCATTTATATAATATATATATATTTTATATATATTAAATAAAATTATTTTAAAAAAAATTTCAAAATGCAAATTAACTACTATCTTTTTTTTGACTATTAATGTTGATCGTATTTTTGTGCCCAAAATGGTGCTGCTTGTTGCTGTTGTTGTCGCCATCCTCCAGTATGTTCAGACCATTGTCCAGGCATTTGTCCAGGCATTTGTCCAGGCATTTGTGGTGCCCCTGGTCCAACTCCAGCCCCTGGGAAAAACATTTGTGCCCCTGGTGCCCCTTGTACATATTGTTGTGGTGCATATTGTTGTGGTGCATATTGTTGTGGTGCCCCTTGTACATATTGTTGTGGTGCATATTGTTGTGGTGCATATTGTTGTGGTGCATATTGTTGTGGTGCATATTGTTGTTGTTGTTGTTGTTGAGACACTGGAAGCACTTCTCGATTCATAATATATTTTTTATGTTGAGGTGCTTCCATCTTATTCACTTCGGTAATTATTTTATCAAGTGTGTTTTTATCAATTTCATCATTCTGATACTTTTTATAATTTTCTTGTAATAAAGCATTTTGATTATTATTAAAAGACTGTACATCATCATTAAATTTATTAATATTAATTTTTATTGCATTTTTTTCTTTTTCTGTATTATTATCTGCATCTATTATTTCTTCACTACATTTTTTTTCATAGATATCATAAAGGGTTGAATCGCCTTTTTCTAATGCTGCTAATGCAGCATCTAATGTTGTTTGTTGACAATCTTTTAAAAAACCACCTTCCAATTCATCTTTTATTTTTAAATATTTATATTTGTATTTTTCATATTTTTGTTTATAAATATTATTCATTTATATATATTATATATATAATTTTTTTTTTGTATTAAATATTATGAATAATATCTAATTCTATTATTAATATTTTTATCTGTATTTAATTTATTTAAATAATTATCTGAAAGAAAGTCTTTATTAATTGGTAAATAACTAATGATACCTTTATTATATAAATATTCATATGGTCTTAATATAAAATAATTAATATTCCACGGATTTTCTTTAATGTCTTCAATACCAAAATTTAAAAAATATCTATGTATACAATCATTAAGTTCATTAATTAAATAAAAATAATTTTCATGAATAAAAATATAAAAATCTAATATATATAAGCATTTATTAATATTTTTATTTAAAATTTTATTTAAGTATGTTTTTTCTTTAAAAAATAAAATTTCTTCTGACTTAACAAGACTTAATTCATCAATTCTATAATAAGGTAGTAATATTCTAATACCAATAATATTATAATATTTTTGAGTATATTGTTTATTTTGTCTTATACTGTAAATATAATTTATTAATTCTTCAGGATAAAATTGAAAATATCCAGAATGTAAATTCATACTATGTATTTCTGGATTATTAAAATCAGTATCATCTTTATTATAATCCATATTATCTAAATTTTTTACAGTAATTTTTTCATATGATAAATAATTATCATGTATAATCACTTCATCTATATTAAAAGCTTTAGATAAATATGAAATAAATATAATTAATTCTTCATGATCAAAATAATTTTCTGAGCCAAGAGATTTAAAAATATAATTAACACTAATAATATCTTTAATTTCTATAAATAATTGAATTATAGCAGAATTATCATCTTGAATAATAATATAAAATTCATCTTCAGTTTTTGTATTATTTTTTTGTAAAAAAAAATATTTATTATAAACAATACTTGTATCTAATTTATAAAATTGAAATAAATAATTAGTTTTACCAATATTTGAATTAAAATAATATTTATTATTTATTTTACAAATACATTCTTCCATAAAATATAAACCTTTTTGTTTAAAATTTATACCTTCTAATTTTATTTTAAAAAAATTTATATATGGGATTGTCTGATCAGGTAATAAATATGAATCAAATGAAATTAATTCACTACTTGGTTTAATATATTCAAATTCATATTTTTTATTTATTTTTTTTGCAGCTAAATTATGTGTATGATAATATTCAAAATCATTATCAATACCAATTAATTTTAATTTCCCTGGTGCTAATAAAATTTCTTGTTCTTGAGGAAATAAAGAATATGATTCAATACATAATCCAATTCCTTCAACATTAGAAGGAATTTTAATTTTTATTAAAACATATCCAAATACATTATTTTTTGAATCATAAAAAGGATTTCTAGTTGTACTAATAAAACTAGGTTCGTAATATATATCTCCAATATTTAAATTTACTAAAAAATCGTCATTATCTATAAATCTATACATATAATATTCTTTATCAAATTTAGGAGCTTTTCTTATAATACTCCAAAAATTATTTATTTCAGCTTCAAGAATTTTATCTTTTGTACTTTTATATCTTAAATAATTATTTAAATAAAAAGATCCTAATAATGTATATAATTGAATAAAATTTTTAGCACCATAATTTTCTTTAATATATATTAAATGACACATTAAAGTATTTGAATCAATATCATTTTTACTAACTATATCACATATATCATTATAATTATTATTATTAATATCTAATTTCATATTTAACGATAACATTTTTAGTTCTGTTTTTGTAAAATATGGTTTAATATTTGGATTTATATTTTTAAAAAATGGTAAATAAGAAGGTCTAAAACAAGTTGTAATATCTTTAGTTTGTGGATTATTATCATAGTATATTTTATAAAATGTTTCTTTTAAAGTTGGTAAATCAAAACAATTTAAAAATTTAATATTTTTATTTAATGTTTCTAAAAAATCATTAATAAATTTATTTTTTTTATTTTTTTTTGTATAATCATTTATTGTATTTTGTATATATTTAACAATAAATTGATCAGGTAATCTATAATTATATTCCATAATTCTAAAAAATATATTTTCAGGATTTATAATATATAAATTTTTAGTATAAACATCAAATAAAGGTATATATTTTGTTATTTTTGCTATTTTTATTTTTACTTCTTTTAAATATTCTTTTGGATCCTTAACATATTTTTTTAATTCTTCTTCATTAGGTAAAACAGCTAAATTTAAATATAATTCATCTAATACATTATCTTCTTTAATATTTTTAATTTCTCCGTTTATATATTTTAAATAATATTGCATTTAATAATAATATTTAAAATAACAGAGAAGTTTTTTATTAATTTATTAATAAAAATATAATTTAATTATTATTATTAAATACTCTTTTAAATTTTACTAAAAACTCTTTTAAATTTAGTTATTCATTATCATCATCGTCATTTTGTGTTTCTATAAATACTCTTTTAAATTTTACTAAAAACTGTTTTAAATTTAGTTCTTCATTATCATCATTATCATTATCATTTTGTGTTTCTATTAAAAAGTTTATAATATTTGTATTATTTTGTAAATTATTTTTTATTATTTTTAAATAATTATCTGCATATTTTACTAATTTTTTTTCATTAGATTTATTTATTTGACTTTCATTCATAAGTAGATTATAAAATTCTTCATGTGGATAAACTAATTGTTTAAATATATTATTACAAGTACCTCCTATTTGGTCTGTATTATTAAATAATATACTTTCATTAAAATATAAATAAAAATTATGATTAAAATTCATATTCAGTCTATCTACTTGTACTTCACCATTCTCAAATCTATATTGTTCTGTGATATATCTTTTTTCATTGTTATCTGTATCTGTACCTACTAAAACATGAAATTTTACATACAAATTTTTTAATTCTTCGGTTGAATATGTTTCACCAGATTTAATTTCTACAGTAATGTTTTTACTATTTAAATTTTCTATTAATTTTTTATTATCAAAAATAATAATTTTATTTTCCGATGTTACTAAAACTTCATTATCATTTATTTTAAATAATATTTTTTTAGACATAATATAATAATATTATTGAGAAAAAAAATTAATATTTATAATATATTAATTTTAATTTACTAAAAAACTATATAAAAAATCTTTACATATATTTAATATAAAAAAATATTTTTTTAATTTACTAAAAAACGTTTAGGTAAATTGATTTTTTATTTTTTAAAAAAAACTATATAAAAAGTCTTTACTTATATTAACTTATATGGAGACAATAAATAAAAATAATAAATATGTATCCGATTTTAATTATTTTATTAATAATTACAAAGTTATTAGAAAGTTAGGTGAAAAGAATATTATAACACATACTTCTATAACAGGAGGTTCTTATAATATTCCAGAAAATAAAAAAAATGAATTTTTTAGATTATATAAGAAAGCAATTAAATCAGGTGCTATATTACATATAACAGAACAACATAGTACACAAGCACCTATTATAGTAGATATTGATATTAAATATAAAGTATTAAAAGATACACCTAAAAAAAGATTATATACAGATGATCATACAACAAAAATTATAGAAATTTATAATAAATATATTATAGAATATTTAAATATTAATAATGATGAACAATTAAATGCTTATGTTATGGAAAAAGAAAAACCTACATTAGTAACTGAAGAAGGCGAATATGATATATATAAAGATGGAATACATATAATTTATCCTAATTTATGTACAAATCCAAAAATACAACATATATTAAGAGCTAGTATTCTTTCTAATTTAACAGATAATAATATATTTTCTGACATTAATCCAATAAATTCTCTTGATGATATATTAGATAAAGCAGTTATTGAAAAGGCGGGATGGTTATTATATGGCTCATGTAAACCAAATTACAAACCATATGTTGTAACAAAAGTATATAATAAAGATTTAGAAGTTATTGATTTTGATGATGATGATTTGATTCAAGAATTAAGTATTCAGAGATATAATAGTGATGAAATTACAAATTTAAATAATAATTGGGATAATAATAAAATTGATGACTTATATAATAAAATTTATGGAAAAAATATTAAAAAAGGTATTAAAGGAACAGAATATGATATAAAAATAGCTAATGATTTAGTAACATTATTATCTTATAAAAGAGCGGATGATTATAATACTTGGATTGAATTAGGTTTTTGTTTACATAATATTGATGAATCACTTTTAGATTTATGGATTGAATTTAGTAAAAAAAATCATAAATATAAAGATGGTGAATGTGAAAAACACTGGAATAATTTTAATAATGATGGATTAACAATTAAATCTCTTCATAGATGGGCAAAAATAGATAGTCCTGAACAATATAATGAATTTATGATTAGAGAATTAAACGATGTATTAAAAAAAAGTACATCTGGAACAAGTTATGATGTTGCTAAAGCATTTTATGAAATGTATAAATATCAATTTGTTGTTTCATCGATATCTCACAAATCATGGTATTATTTTGATAATACTAAATGGTGTACAATGGATGGAGCATATCGAATTATTAATGAATTAAATGAAAATATGGTAAATCAATATTTAATGATGGCAATGAGGTATTCAAATTTAGTAGTTAATGCAGATGGAGATAATAAAGAAAAATATTTAAAAATACAATCTGAATGTCTTAAAGTATCCTTAAAAATAAGATCTGCTAGTTTTAAAGAGTCTGTTATTAAAGAGTTATTATCATTATACTATGATCCAACATTTATTAATAAATTAGACGAAGGTAGAAGCTTAATATGTTTTAATAATGGTGTATTAGATATATCTACAATGATATTTAGAGAAGGAAGACCAGAAGATTATATAAGTTTATGTACTAATATATCATATGAACCATATGATAAATCGAATAAATTAATTCAAGATGTTGAAAATTTTATGGTTGAAATACAACCGCATGCAGATATAAGAGAATATATTATTAGATTTATGAGTTCATGTATAGCTGGACAATCTCCAGATGAAAAAATTCATATTTGGACTGGTTCAGGAGGTAATGGTAAATCTGTTCTTGTTACATTAATGCAATCGTGTCTCGGAGATTATGCAACAACTTTGTCAATTGCACTTCTTACACAAAAAAGAGCAGCTTCTAATGCTGCTACACCTGAACTTGCTGATACTAAGGGAAAACGCTTTGCAGTTTTTCAAGAACCTGATAATAATGATCAAATACATGTAGGTCATATGAAAGAATTAACTGGTAATGATAAAATTAAAGCAAGAAAATTATTTAAAGAGCCAATTGAATTTATTCCACAATTTAAACCTGTTTTAACATGTAATAAATTACCTTCAATACCTTCATCAGATGGTGGCACATGGCGAAGAATTCGTGTTACACCTTTTGAAATGAAATTTGTTGAAAATCCTGTTGAAGATTATGAAAGGAAAATAAATAAAAATTTAAAAGAAATATTACCATTATGGAAAGAAGCTTTTATGAGTATTCTAGTTGAAGGATATAAAAGATATAAGAAAGAAGGATTAATAGAACCAGAAACAGTATTAGAATATACTAAACAATATGAAAAACAAAGTGATTCATTGTATGAATTTATATTTGGTATGATTGGTAAGGCTGATCCTGAAGAATCATTTAATTTAAGTGAATTATATCGTGATTTTACTTCTTGGTATAAATTAAATCACAGTGATAAATGTACATATAGTAAAAATGATATTAAATACGAAATAGAAGAAAAGATAAAGAAGAAATTCTCCAAAGATATTATGAAAGGATATAAATTAATTTCATCTGTTTCTGGTGATGGAAGTTTGATTAAAAGAAATTCAAGTGATCTTGATTATGATTATGATTAATTTTTTTAATAATATTATTAATTTATTTCTAAATTAATAATATATTTAATTATGAATGATATTTATAAACATAAAGCTGAAAAATATAAATATAAATATCTTAAATTAAAACAAGAACTTGAGGGTGGTTTTATTTATGATGGTAATAAAAGTTGTATGTATCATTTACCTAGACAAAAATTTGATGAAAATACAGAAATTAACAATAATGAACAATTAGGTCAAATAGAAAAAAATTAAATATAATAATAGATTATAAAATGCCTGGTATAACTAGTGATGAATTAAATAAAAAAGGATATATAGGACAAATATTTAAATATGAAACATATTCTCAAATATTACAAAATTTAAATATATTAAAAAATTTAAATATAGATTTAAATTATATTAACATAGTATTTGCATGTACAATCTTTAAAGAAAAAAAAACAGGTAAATCTGATAATAATTTAATTAGAACTATATTTCCAGATTGTGATCATATACTTAAAAAGTCTTTAAAAGAAAGACTTTTTCATACTGTAAAAAATAAATTTGGATATATAATTTATAAAAATAGTGATAATAAAATACAACTAAATGAATGTAATAACTATAATGATAAAATACCAACAATTGCAACAGAAAAACAAAAAACTATAATGATATCACTAAAAAAAATAAAAAATGCTATTGACAAATTCATTAAACCATTACATGAAGCTAGTTATGTTCTTAATAATATACCAAAAGTCACTCCTGATTACAATAGATTTATGTCACCCTATAATTTAGACCTATTATATGTTGATATCTTCAAAATGACAGTAATGACTGTTCTTAATAAAAATAATGATATTAAACATTTAATTAATTTAATTAGTCATTTACTATACAGATATTTTGAAAATGATGGTGATCTTGCATATGAATCAATTCAAATAAATAAAGATAAAATAACTATTGATAATTTGAGTGATATAATAACTGAAATTGTTAAATATTTAGAAGTATATGAAGATTTTTTGAATAATCCTAAATTTCCAAGACCTGAATGGAATTATCCAGGTTGGGAATAAAATATATTTTTAATATTTTTAATATTATTAATTTATTTCTTAATTAATAATATTATATTTAGATGAATGATATATATATTTATAAACATAAAGCTGAAAAATATAAATATAAATATCTTAAATTAAAACAAGAACTTGAAGGTGGTGAATATTTATATAATTCTTGTATAACAAGTCCACCTATTAATTTTAATGATGAAACATTCAAAAAATTAACAATAGTAGAAGATTATCCTAAAAATAATACAATTAATATTAATAGTTTTAATAATAAAGATTTTGTTGGAAGATTAATAAAATCTAAAAAATATGGATCTGAATATTTATTAGAATATACAAATTCAAATAAAAATTATGAAATAATTGAATCTCTACAAAATTCAAAAATGTTAGATCATATACCTGAAATAGTATACGCATGTACAATAAAAAATAATAAATCTTATTTTTCAACTTCTTCAACTTATAATGCCCTTAAAAAAATTTATCCATATTGTACAGAAGCAACTAAATCTACAAAATATGGATATATAATTACTACAAATGTAGGTGAAAGTATAGCTAATTATATATTAATATCAGATTTAATAGAATTTATAGAATATTTAATAATTGCAATAAACAATTTTATTATACCATTACATAAAGGTAATTATGTTCTTAATAATATAGACTTGCATAATATATACTGGAATAAAGACAAACAAAAAGTATTTTTTAATATATCAAAAATGATATATAATACCGATATCTCTGAAGATATTAAAAGTTTAATTAATAGTATTAAAAAAATTAATGTAATTCAAAAAATAGAAAGAATAAATTCAAAATTAAATGATTCAATATTAAATGCTGATAATTTAATAAAAATATTACGTAATATTAAATCAGAATTAATATTAGAAAAAAAAGAAGAAGAAGAAAAAGAAGAAAAAAACAAACAAAAAAAAGAAATTGTAAAAACATTAATGGAACAATATGATAGAAATAACGGTTTGACAGGCATGATTACTATTCAAGCAGCTAAAGATGCAATATCTAATCTAAGAGGTAATCCAGGTTATATTTCAGAAGAAGAATATAATACTAAAATACAAAATATTGTTAATAAGACAATGGAACAAAAAAAAAATGATTTAAGAGTAGAACATGAACAATCTATTATTAATAGTATGAAGCGTTTTTAGATGAAAACATGAACAATCTATTATTAATAAACTTATTAAATTATAAAGAAGAAATTTCATCTGTTTTTGATGATGGAAGTTTGATTAAAAAAATTATTTTGATGATACAATAGTAGAAATATTTGTATTTGTATTTATATTTGTAGAAGATTCATGAAGTGATTTAATAATATTTATATCACTTTTATCATGTGTCTCTTTGTTATTATCTTGATTATCATAATATATTGAGCATACATTTTTTTCATCACAATAAATAATGGAACCACCAAAATAAATTTTATTAGTTTTAATATTATACAATTTTATAATAGTTTGAAACATATATATATAATTATAAAATATAAAATATATTTTATATTATATTATAAAATTTAATACCAAAATAAGAACTAAAAGAATCAAAGAATCAAATAATAAAGCAGAAAAAGTGAAAGTATAAGCTACTAGAGTAGATAAAAAAAAACAGTAGAAACAGTAGAATAATTTTTATATATTTATAACTATATAAAAATTGAAAAATAATATATTTAAATATATAACATTAATAATATATAAAAATGTTTTTCTGTCAAAATTGCAATAATAGTTTAGATATTACAAAAAATAATAATATAAAAAAAGTTGAAAAAATAGTTATTGATACACCTGAAGAATTTATTAAATTATATAATAATACAAATACGCAAAATTATTATTTAAATTTTAATGAAAATAGTCTTAAAATATATTTAAAAATAAAAAATTTAAGTACTAAAGAAAATACTAATATATTTAATAGTTTTTATAAAATTTTGAATAATCAAAAAGATTTATCACAATTTTTTCTTAAATGTGTAAATTGTAATACACATAATGTATTACAATCAGGAACTATTCTATATAGTATTAATTTTTCATTAAATAATACTTATAATATGACAAATGAAGATATAATAATAAAAAGTCACGATCCTATATTACCAAGAACTTGTGATTATACATGTCCAAATGCAAAATGCAAAACACATAAAGATATTGATAGTAAAGAAGCTGTATTTTACAGAAATGATAAAAATTATAATTTAACATATATATGCTGTGCGTGTTA
>Ga0209596_1004235_pt1 | contig 11040 bp, 9 predicted proteins | sample M_130807_MF_Meta_FD_187314 | JGI IMG/M metagenome (GOLD analysis project Ga0209596, IMG submission 187314) | Freshwater microbial communities from Lake Montjoie, Canada to study carbon cycling - M_130807_MF_MetaG (SPAdes) (version 2) | ecosystem: Environmental > Aquatic > Freshwater > Lake...
CTACAACGAGAAAATGAATTTTGTCACGGGTTGCACCGGCGTCAGCGCGCCGCAGTTGTATCCATATTTTCCACAGCAAATCGCTGGATTGTTGGGCGCTATTAAAGGCGCGGCGGAATATGAATCCATGGTGAACGCGTCGCTTGCGGTTGATGGCGTGCCCACGGCGCCCAAATATTTACAGGCGCAGCGGCGCATGGGTCCGCAGTTGGTGGCGCATTTGCTCATGGTGGGATTGATTATTGTTGGCAACGTTATTTTCTTCGCACGCAAGCGCAGAGGTGCCGTATGACGCGCCAAAGCAAAACGTGGTTGGTCATTGGCGCGGTCTTTGTGGCGTTGATTGTCGCGCGTGGCATGATTGGTCAAGGTCTTGGACGCGTGTATGTGAAGCGCTCAGAAGTGACCGTGAAATTGTCGGATACGGCCGGCGTGAATTCCGCGGCGGCGCCAACAAGCGCTCCAGCCAGCGCAGCAGTAACGCAAATAACGGCGCCACCAAGCGCGACAACTTCTTCATCAAGTGCGTCATCAACGCAATCAACTCCACAATCAAGCGCTTCAACTTCTTCATCAACCGCCACAACTATCTCATGGCAAGAATGGAAACAAGTTCCGCCACTGGAATTCAACGCCGCGCAAAAAGCAAATGCCGCGCAAACAGAAATCACGCTGTCGTGGCCGCGCACCATCGGCCTGTGGCTTGCCGCGTTCTTCACGCTGGCCATATTTAGTTTCTTGTACGCCGACAATCCCTTCTACAAAATCGCGGAATCACTTGTGGTTGGAGTCAGCGCGGCGTATTGGGGCGTGATTGGTTTCTGGGACACGCTGGTTCCAAAAATGTTCGGCGCGCTCACGCCGGGGCTTGTGAAAAGTTTGGTGCAACCGTCGCTGGTCGCCCCTGAAAAGCTGCAGCAAATCAGCATGCTCTTCGCGCTCATTCTTGGCGTGATGATGTTGTGGCGATTGCTGCCGCGCGGCGGTTGGATTAGCGCGTGGCCACTTGCGTTTATTGTTGGCGTTACGGCGGGATTGAAAATTGTCAGCCATGTTGAAAGCGATTTAATGGCGCAGACTGCGGCCACTATGAAGCCACTGATTGTTTCCGTCACGGACGCGTCGGGCGCAACAAATATGTGGGACAGTTGGTGGGCCAGTGTCGCCAACGTACTGCTGGTGGTTGGCGTGATTTGTTGCCTTGCCTATTTCTTCTTCAGTGTGGAGCACAAGGGCGTGGTCGGCGGCGCGGCGCGCGTGGGCATTTGGTATCTCATGATCACCTTCGGCGCGTCATTTGGCTTCACGGTCATGGGCCGCATTGCGCTGTTGGCGGCGCGCGTGGAATTCTTATTCGATGATTGGCTGTGGCTGATTGATCCAAACCACTTCCGTGGTTTGTAAGTTCGGTTGGCTTGACAAGAGTTTCTTGACAAGCCGCTGACAACAAATAAATCTCAAAAATCTTCTGGAAAAAAGGCGGCAAAATTCGAATGGTCCTTTGTTATGTCGTACAAGGGAACCACGCGGAAATAAATCCGTGATTGAGTTCTGGAAATAGTTTCTGGATCAATTTCAAAATCGGTTTGTCAAACAATTCATAAGGAGTAGGGAAATGTCAGTAAGCAAAAAATGGTTCGCCTCCATGGCGACGGTGTTGTTCTGCGCTCACAGCGCGTTCGCGGATGTGGTTGCGGCGTGGAATTTCAATTCATTGACTGGCGCGGTGCCAACATCTTTAGCCGCAGATGCTGGTCAAGGCGGGCTATCACTTGTCGACTTCACGGGCGGCCTCAGTGGCTTGGTTGGAACGGATCTCAACGCCTACAACGGTGACATTGCTGGCCAATCACTCACTGTGACCGGCACAACGCAAAATACAAAATCGCTTGTCATTGATGTCAACACCTCGGGCATGAAGCAATTGCAATTCAGCATGGCGGCGCGGCGCAGTTCAAGCGGCTTCGCGGGCATGCTGGTGCAAGTGTGGGACGGTCAAATTTGGAAAGATGTCGGAAACATTTCCGCCAACACCACCCAGTGGCAACTGTATTCAATGGATTTGTCCTCTTTCACATTCGTGGAGAACGGAGCGCTTCGACTTCGAATTCAGTTCTCTGGTGCGACAAGCTCAAGTGGAAATGCTCGCATAGATAATCTTCGCGTCGACGGTAGTTTGGTGCCCACTCCAGGAGCTATTGCCGCGGCCGGTGTGGCTGCGGCCGCGGGTGCGCGTCGTGGCGCTCGGACACCTGAAGCCGATGCTGCGAAACCTGTCATTGCACATCCAGTTGTGAAGCCAGTCTTGGAAACTGCGCCCGCAAAAATCCGCGCTCAAAAGATCACGCAAAAACCAAAGTGATTTCTGCGAACGCGTGTTTATCTTTGATGAAATCACTCGCGATGAATTGGGAATATTTAATGTCCGAAAACAGTTGCATCGGGAGCGTGGTGAAATAAAAAGAAGTAATCAAACACAAGCATAATTTCAACACAGATGCGCCGAGGACTTTATAGCCTGCAAATATGGCTGCAAAGTCGCATTCTAAACAGATACTCAAGGCCTCGGCGCATCCGACAGCACTCAAGCGCGCGCTGGATGAATCAACGCTTGGCGCCGCGCACTGGAAGGTGTGGGGTCTGAGCGCAACAGGCATCATGCTTGATGGATTTGATTTGTTCGTGATCGGTATTGCGTTGCCGCTGATCAAGTTGCAGTGGGACTTGAGCGCGCTTCAAGTTGGAGCCATCGCGTGCGCCGCGGTGTTCGGTTCCATGTTTGGCGCGGTGTTTGGCGGCGTGCTTACCGATCGATTTGGCCGCAAGGCCATTTACTTGTTGGACTTGCTGGTCTTTATTGTTGGCAGTTTGTTATGCGCGTTCGCAACTGGCCCGTGGTCATTGATTCTATTTCGTTTTTTTCTTGGCATTGGAGTGGGCGCGGACTATCCCATTTGCGCGAGTTATGTTTCGGAGTTCATGCCTTCGCGCCTTCGCGGAAGAATGCTCATTGGCGCATTTTCATTTCAAGCCGTCGGCATTATTTTGGCGGCGTTGGTTGGAATTATTTTACTTGGCGTAACTCCCGCAATTTCTGATTGGCGTATTTTGATTGGTTTCGGCGCGCTTCCCGCCATCATCGTTCTTATTTTGCGAACCAAAGTTCCAGAAAGTCCGCGCTGGCTCATGGAGCAGGGGCGACTTGATGAAGCGCAGCATGTTGTTGAGCAATTTGTTCCATCCAAAAAAATAAAGGAGTTGGATCACGTCATCGCGGGCTTCGCCTTGCGCATGTCCGTTCAAGCTCCCAAGACATTGGGGTATGCGGATCTCTTTTCCAAGAAATTTCTTCCGCGCACTATTTTGGCTTCGGTGCCATGGTTTCTAATGGACATTGCCACATACGCCGTTGGCGTGTTCACGCCAGTCTTGCTTTCCTCTTTGGCCTTTGACGATGTGAACGATCCCATTCGAAAAGATTTTCTCTCAACCGCCGGTGCCGCCGGTCTTGGTGTTTTTCTTGTGCTGGGTTTCATCGCCAACATGTTGCTTGTGGATCGCGTTGGAAGAATGCGCTTGCAAATTGTTGGCTTTGTCGGCATGGTTGTTGGCTTGGGAATTCTTGCGTGGAGCGCCATGACGGGAACCAATTCTCCCAATATCGTTGGCGCATTCATTGGCTTCATGATTTTTAATTTGCTCATGAACATGGGACCCAATGCAACAACATTTGTGTTGCCCGCCGAATTGTTCCCAACAAAAATCCGCGCGTCGGCGCACGGATTCTGCTCGGCCGTGGGCAAGTGCGGCGCTTTGATTGGCTTGTTCTTGTTGCCAATTGTTCAAGAGCAATGCGGAACCAGCGTCACCATGTTGCTGATGGCGTTTGTGTGCATGCTTGGCTTGGCGGTCACGAGCATCTTCGCGCAAGAAACACGCGGTCGATCACTTGAAGACATCGAGCCGGGCGAAGCGGGCATCACCGGCTGAGATATTTTATTCCGCGTCCGTGTCTTCAAAGCTGAGAGCATCAAGTGCAGCGTCTTTGAGACCATGTTCTTTTGCATGCGCGGCCTGGGTCGCCTGGGTAAATTTGGCGTGCGCCAATTTCACGGCAAGTTCAATTGCGGCCTTCATGCTGTTGGGGCTCGCTGCGTTTTTCTTGGCAATGTCAAACGCGGTTCCGTGATCCGGACTGGTGCGCACAATGGACAAACCAATTGTGGTATTGACTGCGCGATCAAAGCCCAGAAGTTTCACAGGAATCAAACCTTGGTCGTGGTACATGGCGACCACTAAATCCCATTTTCCAGCGGCGGCATCAATAAAAATAGTGTCGCCTGGAAATGGACCGCGCACATCAATGCCGTTGCGGCGCGCAATTTCAATGGCGGGCGCAATCACGCGCTCTTCCTCATCGCCAAACAAGCCATTTTCGCCAGCGTGTGGATTCAAACCACACACCGCGATCTTTGGTTTCTCAATTCCCAATTGACGGCAATAGTTGTAGCCAAGATCAATCGGATCAAACACGCGGCCAATGGTGAGCATGTTGCGAATGTCCATCAGCGGAACATGCGCCGTGGCCAGCGCCACGCGAAGACGCGGACTTTCAAACAACATGGTGTGGCGCGTGGCCTTGCAACGCGCCGCGAATAATTCCGTGTGGCCCGGCCATTTGAAACCCGCCACCGACCAACTCTCTTTTGAAATTGGTCCAGTCACAACCGCGTCAACTCTTCGCGCGTCTCCAACAGGTCGAAGCGCGTCGGCGATTGCGTCCTCCACAAACGCTTTGGACAACAATCCGCCAGCGCGGCTTGGCGCGTGCGAATGCGGCAAAGAATCTTCGTGGCCGTAATCAAGCACAACCGGTTCGGCGGCAACGCCACGGGTTGCTGGAATATTTTCCTTGGCAATTCGAAACCAAAACGGCCGCATTCCCGCGCGATCCGCGGCATCCACCAGCGGTTGATTTTGTCCATACACCACAAATTTTGCCAGCCGCAAAATCGCTGGATCACACAACGCCTTGGCCACAACTTCTGGACCAATGCCCATGGGGTCGCCCATGGTGATGGCAATCACTGGCTCAAAGCGAGCGTTGGGTTGCTGGGATTTTTCGTGCGTGGTCATGACGTTTGAATGATAGATGACCTATTCAAAATTCATCCGCCGCTTTTCCAACCAGCACCAAGCGGCGGCTTCACGCGCGTGGTCATGGTCGGCTGATCAAATTTTCGTCCTTTGTATTGGCTGCACACAATGAAAATTTCCACGCTTTCGGCGCGGCTTGAAGTGGGCTTATATCCCTGCGCCTCACAAAATATATTTTTGGCGCGCGCAAGCAATTCCAGATATTCACCGCCTTCAAATACTTTCATCACCAAATCTCCGCCAACTTTTAACACTTCTTTGGATAAATCAAGCAGGGCGTTGCACAGGCGCACGCTGATTGCCGCGTCGGCCATGGGCACGCCAGTGGTGTCTGGCGCCATATCGGAAAGGATCACGTCAAAATAACCGCCAAAATCCGCCAATGAAATTTGACGCAAGTCACCGCACATAAGCCGCACATTTTTCGGCAAACCGCGTGGGTCGATCTTCTTTAAATCAACGCTCACAATTTCGCCGCGTTCGCCCACTATTTTAGAAGCCACTTGCGTCCAGGATCCAGGCGCCGCGCCAGCGTCAAGCACGCGCATGCCGCGCTTTAAAATTCGAAAGCGCTCGTCAATCGCCAATAACTTGTACGCACTACGCGCGCGATAGCCATCTTCTTTGGCTTTTCGAAACCAATGGTCTTGGACTTCTTTCATTGTATTTCAACTCGCATTCATGCTTGAGCGTCACGGCCAATGAAATGTGCCGGTGCTGTGCGGGTCTTCAACAATTGTGATTCGAATATCGCCATCCACATTGCGCATCACAATTGGATTCTTTCCGCCATTCAATGTCGCGTGCAACGAATTCATGTCGTTGCGTTTGTCCACCGTAATCCATCGACCGTAACGACAGTAGGAAACAATATTTCCGCCAACGGTTTCGCAATCAAATTCGCCCGCGCTTTCGCCGCGCGTAATCCAACTGATGTCGGCGTCTTTGGTCACCATGGCGCAAGGTTGCGTCATAGGCCATGGTGTGCGCACGCGAATTTCGCCGCGAATTGTGCTTAAATCAACGGCGCCTCGGTTGTCATCCACAATAATTTTTCCGCGCTTGGTGTCCACCGTCACTGCGCCAAGTCGAGCGGTATCCACTTCAATGTCCGAGCCCACAAACCATGCGTCGCTGTCCGTGCTACCAACGTCAATCACCAACGTGTGGCCTCCGTGGTCATTTGGGTCGATGCGCGCCACCCATTTGATTTGCTCCAATTTCATTTTTGTATCCATGCCCGCTCGAATTTCAATTCGTGGCTCAATACGAACCGTGGTGTCACCGGTCGCCTCTTTGGGTTTGCCCCGAACAACAACATCGCCTGACACATTTTTAATCTTCACATCAAGCACATCCGCTTGGTCTGCAAATGTCAGATCGATGGGCTTGTCGACCGCTCCCGCAATACCATCAGTTGCGCCATTGAGCACGCGGTTGGCAAGGCGTTCCGTGCTGCTTGAGCCGTTGCATGAACCAAGGGCGGCCAAGCTGATCAACATAAAGATTGCTTTTACTTGTAATCGCACAAACAGAGTCTACCGATAGCATGCGAATGAATGCTTGTCTCAATTCTATTTTTTATAGCGCTTGTCAATCCTCAGGCTCCCGATGTTCCCGCCAAGGAATCTGACCGCATAGAAGTTGTTGTGCCTGTTGAATTTCAGGAACTTCTTTCCACAGGTCCGTCATCTGGTCGGTTGAAACTGTTTCTCAACAGCACTTCTTCAAAAAACCGTAGCGATCCCGCTGATGGTCCATTTTTCGAGGATCCACAGCCAATTTACAGCGTTGTTGTTCAATCGCTCAAAGCGGGTCAGCCCATTGTGATTGATTCTAAAGCGGTTGGTTGGCCGTCACCACTGGATCAACTGTCCGGTGAATTTGAAGTGCAGGCCGTATTTGAAAATCATCACACCGAGCGGGGACATCACAGTCCTGGAAATTTATTTTCCAAACCTGTGACCATTCAATTTGATCGCAACGAACGCGACACGAAAGTGATTGAGCTCACCCAACGCGTTCCAGAAATTGAACTGCCCGTTATTCAAAATGTAATTTGGATAAATGAAATCAGTCCAATGTTGACGAAAGCCCTTGGTCGTCCAACCAAGCAGCGCGCCGCGATGCTGTTGCCAAATGGATACAACGATGTCAGATTTCCTAGGCGAGTATGGCCGACGATCTATGTCGTTCCAGGATTTGGCGGACGTTTCACCGATATCGAAGGCTATGTCCGCATGTTGCGCACGCCAATCACTGGCGCTGTGCCGCAAGCCGTGTGGGTCATTCTTGATCCTGAATCTCCGCTGGGTCATCACGCTTTCGCGGACTCGCAACTCAATGGTCCGCGCGCCAGCGCGTTGGTGAAAGAATTTATTCCGCAGCTTGAGGAGCGATTTCGGCTTATTCGTGATCCTGCGGCGCGCCTGTTAACAGGGCATTCCAGCGGCGGATGGAGCACTTTGTGGCTGCAACTGACCCATCCAAATGACTTTGGTGGTTGTTGGTCAAGCTCGCCAGATCCAGTTGACTTTACCGCGTTTCAAAAAAGCAATCTCTATCAAGACGAAAGTATGTTCACGGATGCGCAAGGCAAAGCGCAAGGTTCGTATCGCATGCCTCTTGGCGATGTTGATGAAAAGATTCTGATGACGGTTCAACAAGAAGTTGGCATGGAACGCGCGCTTGATCCTGATGGCGGCTCTGGCGAGCAATGGGATTCTTGGGCGGCATGTTTCGGTCCACCAGGAATTCGTCAAGATGTTCCGCTGCGCGCTTTTGATCCACTCACTGGAAAAATAAACCACAATGTGATTGAAAAATATTGGAGTCAATACGATATTGTTCGGCTTGTGGCGAAAAACTGGAAAGTATTGGCGCCCGTGTTCGCGGCCAAAGTTCATTTGCTTGTGGGTGCGCGCGACTCATTTTATTTGGAGCGCGCCGTTGCCAATCTGCAAAAGAAAATAGCGGAGTTGCAGGAAGCCGATCTGCGCGCGGGCATTGCGCCACCCAAGGGCGATGGCTTCATAGAGATTCTTCCAGGCGCAACCCATGACACCGCCGCCGTGATTGCGCGCGGACGTTTCGCGCTGTCCATGTGTGAATACTTAAAAAACCACGGTTTTAGTGAGTGATTTTCGTTTCGTAGGATAGTTGACATGGACATGACTTCGCAACCAAATCCAATTGTTGGCGTGATCATGGGAAGTCAAAGCGATTGGGAAACCATGCAACACGCGTCCGCCATATTGAGCAAACTTGGTGTGCCGCATGAATGCCAAGTGGTAAGCGCGCACCGCACGCCCGATTTACTTTTTGAATACGCGTCAACGGCCGCCGCGCGTGGGTTGCGCGTCATCATTGCTGGCGCTGGTGGCGCCGCGCACTTGCCAGGCATGTGCGCCAGCAAAACAATCTTGCCGGTGCTTGGCGTTCCCGTGAACACAACTGCATTGAACGGTGTCGATTCTCTTTTGTCCATCATTCAAATGCCCGCGGGAATTCCTGTGGGCACGCTTGCCATTGGCCGCGCTGGCGCGGAGAACGCTGGCTTGTTGGCTGCATCCATTATCGCGCACGATCATCCACATATTCGCGCCGCTCTTGCCGCGGATCGCGCCGCCCGCGCAGATATTGTGTTGAGTCAACCCGATCCATCCAAGCACGCTTTGAAGGATTCCACTCGGTGAATATTGGAATTGTTGGCGGCGGTCAGCTTGGTCAAATGTTGGCTCAAGCTGGGCAAAAATTGGGACATTCTTTCAAGTTTCTTGTGCCGCCAGGGGAGTGTTGCGTTGAATCCCTTGGCGAAGTGATTCGCAGCGACTTCCTTGATCAAGATGCTTTGGCGGAATTCGCGCGCGGCGTGGATCTCTTTACATTTGAATGGGAAAATGTTCCGCTTGCCACGCTTGAGGCGCTTTCACATTTTGCACCCATGCGGCCATCACCCAGTTGCGCTGCGATTGCGAAAGATCGCATTCAAGAAAAAAAGTTTTTTCAAGCGGCCGGATTGAATGTGCAGAAATTCGCCGCGGTGTCTTGTTTGGCGGATATAAAGTCGGCGGTCAAACATGTCGGCGTGCCGGCCATGTTGAAAACGCGCGGGCAAGGTTATGACGGAAAAGGGCAACAGCGCATCAACGATCAATCCATGTTGGCGCACGCATTTGCGCAACTTGGAAATGTTCCTTGCATTCTTGAGGCGTTTATCCCATTTGATTTTGAAATTAGTTTGATCGCCGTGCGGGCGAAAGAAATCGCCGCGCCAATGGCCATAACACTTTTCTATCCGCCATGTCGTAACCAGCACATCAATGGCATTCTGCGCCAAACCACGGTTCCAGCCGAAGGTGTTTCGCCAAGTGTTTTGCAACAGACTCAGGTGGCGTTGGAAAAAATGCTGGAAACCATGGATTACGAAGGGGTTTTGTGCGTCGAGTTCTTTGTTCTCAACACGCCAGATGGACAGCAACTCATCGCCAACGAAATGGCCCCGCGCGTTCACAACAGTGGACATTGGTCCATTGAAGGCGCTGACACCAGTCAATTCACCAATCACATCAACGCCATCACGCGCCAACCACTTGGTTCAACAGCCTTGCGCGCCAAGTCTGTCATGATCAATCTTGTGGGCACAATTGCGACGGCGATTTCGGGCCACAAAAATATTGTTGAAGATGTGACTGATCACCCATTCAAAACTTTGCGCAGTGGCGACGCGCCAAGCGATCGCGAGATGAAACAAACTCAACATGTCGCCGTGCACATATATGGCAAGTCGCCGCGAGCCGGTCGCAAACTGGGACACATCACAGCCGTTGGCGACAACGCTCAAAGCCTTGCAGACAAAGTCTTCAACGGCGGCTAATCATCCCTTCAGTTCAACCTGCTTCGGCACGCGGGTGAGCCTTGTCATAGACCTCTCGGGTTCGAGAAGATGTGAGATGCGTATAAATTTGAGTGCTGCTTAAACTTTGATGTCCAAGCAACTCTTGCACCTCGCGCAAATTCACGCCGTCGCTCATCAAGAGATGCGTGGCAAATGAATGTCGAATGGTGTGCGGACTGATATCCGGATCAAGACCAGCTTGAACCAGATATTTTGCAACCTTGCGACGCACCGAGCGCGTGCTCAATCGCGTTCCATTTTTATTCACGAACAGCGGAGAAGTTGGAGTGCGACCAACGGTACGCTCCGAATCAAGTTTTGCAAGGTAATTCTGCACGGATTCAACAGCTTTTGGATTCAGCGGCACAATGCGTTCACGCTTTCCTTTTCCGCGCAAACTTACGCTTTCCGATCCCGCATCAAACACCACGTCGCCGCGGTTCAGACCAACCACTTCGCTGACGCGCATGCCTGTTGCATAGAGGGATTCAAGAATTGCGCGGTCGCGCGAACCAAGAAGGTCCTCAGCATCGGGCGCGGCAAGCAACCGCTCAATTTGATCAACAGTGATCGCCTTGGGCAAACGCTTGGGTTGCTTTGGTGAACGAATCATGGTCATGGGATTGCTGGTGGTTAAACCAGTTTTCTCCATCCACTTATGAAATGATCGCAGCGTCGCAATTTTGCGCGCCATGGTGGCCAGCGAATATTTCTTTTCACTCAAGTCCGCCAGGAATGCACGCAAGGTTTCCACATCGCACGCCAACATGCGGCTTGTGGCGTTGCGACCTTTCGCATCTGCCTTGCGGGATTCAAGCGCGGTCTTCTCCGCGCCCATGTCCACAGAAAATTTAGCATGGGCGGCCAAGAAATCGGTGTACTGACTTAAATCCATTGCGTAACAACGCCCGGTGTATGGGCTGAAGTGCCTTTCATCCGCTAGGTAGGCAACGAAACGATCAACGATTGGAATATTTACGTGCATG
>Ga0209596_1004243_pt1 | contig 11014 bp, 8 predicted proteins | sample M_130807_MF_Meta_FD_187314 | JGI IMG/M metagenome (GOLD analysis project Ga0209596, IMG submission 187314) | Freshwater microbial communities from Lake Montjoie, Canada to study carbon cycling - M_130807_MF_MetaG (SPAdes) (version 2) | ecosystem: Environmental > Aquatic > Freshwater > Lake...
ACTTTCTTTGCAAATCCTTTTGCGCCTATAATTATCATCCTTTATTTCGTCATTTTATTTACAATAGCGCTAATTTCTTCGACTTGATTCACTGTGATATTGTGGGCAAATGGAAGACACAAAATTCTAGATGCAATATCTTCGCTAATCGGACAAGATTGATAGTTTCCGACGAAAGGCAAAGTATTTAAAGAAGGAAAAAAATAGCGTCTAGGAAAAATATTATTTTCTTCTAAACCTTTTTTAACTTGTAACAATATTTTTTCAGACGCAAATACTACTGGATAGTAAGCGTAATTATATTCTGTATTTGGCAAAGAAATTGGTCTTTGCAAATTGTCCATATCCAAATGCGCATCATACATAGCTGTCAAGTTCTTTCGTGCAGCACAAATTTCTTCGAAGTCTTCCATCACACACAATCCCATAGCGGCATGAAATTCAGACGCCTTACCATTTACACCTACTGAAAAATAATCATCTCCAACATGACCGAACTGTCTACTCAAAAACAATTTTTCAAAAAGCTCTTCAGATTGACAAAACAATCCACCACCTTCTGCCGTATGAAATATTTTAGTTGCATGAAAACTGCAAGTTGCAATGTCTCCATAAGACAATAAAGATTTCCCTTGGTATTTCGTGCCGAATGCATGCGCTGCATCATATATAACAGCAAGATTATGCTTGGTTGCAATATGTTGTATTTCCTCAATTGCACAAGGATTTCCAAATACGTGAGTAGCCATGATGGCCTGTGTATCCTTTGTAATGCAAGCTTCTATTTTGCTTGGATCTATATTAAAATCAGAAGATTGTATATCTGCGAAAACAGGCTTTGCTCCTTCCCAAAGAATTGCATTTGTGGTAGCAACATAAGAGAAAGGCGTAGTGATTACTTCCTTTGTAATTCCTAAGGATTTCATAGCCATTTGCAAAACAATGGTACCGTTATTGCAATATAAGAATCGATCTACACCGGTATACGATTTTATTTTCTGCTCTAACTCTTGTACTATTTTTCCATTATTGGTAAGCCATTTACTTTGCCAGATTTGGTCGACATATGCTTTATACTTTTCAATATTGGGCAAATAAGCTTCTGTAACATTTAATCGATCCTTCATGTGATTTATTATTTTTTGGCAAAAAAGGATTTTACAAATACAATATCTTTTTTACTAAAGCTATACAAATCCTTTGGTGAAATTTGATAACGTCGACAAAAGTAATATTCGCTAATGAAAGCACCTAAAAAATAAGTACAAGAAGACGCAATGGCTCCCCCTTTACTTCCCCACATTGGAATGAAGGTAAAGTATAACACCATGGAAATAAGAGATACAAAAACGGATATATAAAAACTAATTTTAAAATTCCCCCTAGATGCATAAAAGCTTGCCAAAATAGTTGGAATACAAAATGGTATAGCACCTATGATTTGTATGGCTAATAATTTGGAAGTTGGTTCAAATTCATTTCCATATAAAACCGGAATAAGTGGAATGGCTAAAAGCATTCCAATGGCTGCAAAAACCAAAGTAATCAAAGTAGCAATTTTCTTCAAGGTAATCGTATATTGCAGAGCCTCTTTTTCAGACGCTGAAGCTGCATAAGTGTACAAGATAGAAGCCATGGTTTGTGGTAGTATCCATAACATTTGTGTTAGTTGACTAGCCAAAGAATACACGCCAAGCGCAGCTTTTCCTTGATAAGCATCAACTACCCAAAAATCCAATTTATAACAAATGAATGTTGCAATATTCCCAAAATACGCTAACATGGAATACAGAATAAATTCCTTTGCCTCCAACAGAGACATCAATTGAAATGAAAATTTAAACTTCGATACACGAACAAAAAGATAAAATCCAATGCCTGTTGATCCAATTATTGCAGCTAACAAAAACAAGATCACAGCAAGAAAATCTTGTTCTTGTTTAATGTCGAAAATTTTAAAATAAATCAAGCAATAAAAAATGAAAGGGATGGCGATATTGAAAATGTTTAACAAGCCTACCCAAATAAATTTTTTATACGCATTGAGTAAAGTAATTAATATAGAATATACTAATTGAAATAAAAAGAAGGCAACAAATACTACTTTGTACAACAATTTATCTTCTGGAATAATAAAATTTGTATGTTGAAAATAGGAAATTAAACCAATACTTAATATCAATAAAAAAAGATTGCAAAACAAAACACTTAGTGATGTAAAGAAGATTTTTTCAGCCGAAATTTTTTTAAAATTTAAATAATAAGGAATCGTGGATGCAATACTAAAACCAAACAAAATAACTGCAAATGAGGATGCATTGGAATAAATGGCAAAAGAACCTCGCCCTTCTGACCCTAATATTCTGGTCATGAAAATAGAGGCAAGAAAAGATACTACTACAGTCAGCAACTGCAATAAATATACTTTTACAATATCCTTTTTCAATCGAAGTTTATTTATACATGCGTTCAATAATATCGACCACTTTCAATCCCTCCAAAGCATTGGTGGTGATGGTTGCATGGTTCTTCAATACTTCCACTACATTATCAATAATGTAATGATGATTAGCCGCACTTCCTTTGTAGGCACCGTAATCATTGCCAGGATTGGTAGGTTCTAGCACCGGCATTTCATAATCCTTAATATGACAAACTTCTACTTTGTCCATGTATTGACCGCCGATTTTCACACTCCCATTTTCTGCTATGATGGTCATACTGCTTTCTAAATTTTTATCCCATATAGAAGTAGAAAAATTCATACATCCTATGCCGCCATTTACAAAATCAAAATGAATTACACCACTATCCTCTTTAAATTCAGTGAGTTGATGATGATTAAAATTAGCGAATGTTGAATGTACATTTTGTATATCTCCAAACAACCAATAAAGCAAATCTATAAAATGAGAAAACTGTGTGAACAAAGTTCCACCGTCCAAGTTTTTTTTACCATGCCAGCCATCCTTTTTATAATATCGATCATCTCTATTCCAATAGCAATTGAGTTGAACCATAAAAAGCTCACCCATTTTTTTGCTATCTACCAGTTCTTTTATCCATACGCTTGGCGGGCTATACCTATTTTGCATTACGGCAAATACTTGTTTATGTACTTGCAATGCTTTAAAAATTACTTTCTCCGCATCCTGTTTATTGAGTGCCATTGGTTTTTCAATGACAATATGTTTTTTTGCCTCTAAACAAAGCATCGCATGATCTGCATGATAGCCATTTGGTGATGCAATATTGATCACATCAATTTCCTTTGCAATATCTGACGCCAACAAGTCTTCAACCGAAGCAAATAAAGGGACAGAGTATGCCTCAATGCCTAATGACTCTCTAGGTTGAATATCGACTAATGCGAGTAGTTCAGATTCCTGATTTCGTGTAATCATTTCTGCATGTCGCTTACCAATATGACCACAACCTATCACTGCAAATTTTATTCTTGACATGCTTTTATTTTACTCTGTTTACTATTTTATTTATTAATGTGTATTCTTGTTTGCTTTCGGGACACAAACCGAAACCAAATTTATCAAAATGTAATCTATGTCCAAATTCACTCATCCAACCAATTTGCTTTGCAGGATTGCCAACTACTAGTGCATATGCTGGGACATTTTTTGTAACCACTGCGCCTGCACCTATAAAAGCATACTCACCAATATCATTTCCACAAACTATGGTTGCATTTGCACCAATTGATGCACCATTACCCACATGCGTTTTATCATATTGTCCTCTACGATTCACGCCACTTCTAGGATTACTTACATTGGTAAATACACAAGATGGGCCTAAAAATACATCATCTCCGCAAGTGACCCCCGTATAAATAGAAACATTATTTTGGATCTTTACATTTTTGCCTAATACTACCTCAGGTGAAATCACCACATTCTGCCCTATATTACAAGCATCTCCAATACTACATCCTGACATGATGTGACTGAAATGCCAAACCTTTACTCCTTCTCCTATACTACATCCTTCATCCACAAATGCAGATGGATGTACAAAAAAATGATTGCTCATAGTGAGGGGCGAAAGTAATAAAATAAACGGAATTAAGGGAGTAGCGTAAGTAAATAGTCACCGTATCCGCTTTTTTTCAATTTCACTGCTAATACTTTCAACTGTTCTTCATCAATATACCCCATTCGATAAGCAACTTCTTCTATGCAACCAATTTTAGTGCCTTGTCTTTTTTCTATAACTCTTACATATTCACTCGCATCATGCAAACTATCAAAAGTACCAGTATCTAACCAAGCGGTAGTTCTTTCTAAAACAGATACATTTAACTTCCCTTGTTCCAAATAAATTCGATTCACATCGGTAATTTCATATTCGCCACGTGCAGATGGCTCTAGTGTTTCCGCAATATGGACAACACTATTATCATAAAAATACAAACCAGGCACTGCATAATTCGATTTTGGATGCAATGGTTTCTCTTCTATAGATATCGCTTTGCTATTTTCATCAAAAGCCACTACGCCATATCTTTCTGGATCTGAAACAGGATAAGCAAAAACATACCCACCTTCAATATCGTTCAACAATTGCAATTGTCTACCAAGACCAGCTCCATAAAATATATTATCGCCCAAAACCAATGCTACCTTTTCTTGACCAATAAATTCCTTTCCTATCACAAATGCTTGTGCTAAACCATTAGGCACTTCTTGTTTGGCATAGGATATTTTACATCCAATTTCGGAGCCATCACCAAGCAAGCGAACAAATTGTTCATTATCTTCTGGTGTAGTAATAATTAGCACTTCATGGATACCAGCCATCATCAACACCGACAATGGATAGTAAATCATTGGCTTATCATAAATGGGCATGAGTTGTTTAGAAATGGCTTTGGTAATTGGAAATAATCTTGTTCCAGAGCCTCCAGCAAGTATAATACCTTTCATTTTTTTAATTGTAAATTGTTATTGGATAATTGTATATGGATAATTCAGCATGTAGAATTTAATATTAACTCCCGTATTGTTTCTTGTAATAATTTGCATAATCGCCACTGGTAACTTGTTCTAACCAATCTTGATTTTCTAAATACCAATCTATCGTTTTACTAAGTCCTTCTTCGAAAGTAACAGATGGCATCCAATCCAATTCATTTTTCAATTTGCTGGCATCAATGGCGTATCGCAAATCGTGACCAGCACGATCTTTCACATAGGTAATCAATTGTTCTGAAGTACCTGGTTCATTACCTAATTTTTGATCCATTAAAGTGCATAGCAATCTGATTAAATCAATATTTGTCCATTCATTATGACCACCAATGTTATAGGTTTCACCTAATTTTCCATTATGAATGATGGTATCAATCGCCAAGGCATGATCTATTACATATAGCCAATCTCTTACATTTTCACCTTTACCATAAATTGGCAAAGCCTTCTTTTGCAAAATATTATGGATGGACAAAGGAATTAATTTTTCTGGAAAATGATTAGGTCCATAATTATTAGAACAATTACTAATCATCACTGGCATGTGGTAGGTATGATAGAATGCCATCACCAAATGATCGCTTGCTGCTTTACTTGCAGAGTAAGGGCTTCGTGGATCGTAGGCTGTATCTTCATAAAAGAACCCTGTTTCACCAAGACTACCATATACTTCATCGGTAGACACATGATAGAAAAGCTTATTGCTATAATCATTTTGCCAATATTTTTTAGCCCCTATTAATAAATTGGCAGTGCCCATAACATTCGTATTTACAAAAGCCAATGGATCAGTAATAGAGCGATCTACATGCGACTCGGCTGCTAAATGAATGATGGTATTAATATCGTGCTTATTCATTATTTTTTCAACCAATTCTCTGTCGCAAATATCCCCTTTCACAAAAGTGTAATTAGGTAAATGGTCAACATCTTTTAGGTTCTCTAAATTACCAGCATACGTTAAGGCATCTAGGTTTATGATATTGTATTGCGGATATTGGGTAAGGAATCGACGTACCACATGCGATCCAATAAATCCTGCTCCACCGGTTATTAAAATATTCTTTGTCATAGTAAAATTGAAGCGACAAAACTAATCAAATAATATAAAAATACGAGAGCTTATTCAAGAACTTATTATGATGAAATTGTGTTTGTTGAAATAAATAAAAGGAGAGAAGGAAATGAGATTCTACATTTTAATTCTATTTGCTGGATTCTCAAATCTACCTATTATTTTTGTGTTATTATAACTGAAAGTTTCGGTTACGAGAGTTTCCCTGCAATGCATCTTCTATAGCCATTTATTGTGTTACTGCACCTATATTAGCATTCAATTGCCTTTAGAATTAGAATCAATATAGATTTTTAATTTTTTTTAATAAATTATTACCCTACATTTGTCTCAGAATTGTGGTGAAGGGAACTGAAAAGTTCCCTTCTTCTTTTTTCTACATAACCATGACAGCACAAGAACAAATAGCAATTTTCATTGACGAGGCATTAGAAGGTACTGACTGCTTTTTGGTAGACTTTAAAATAAAACCTACCAATAATTATAAGATTTATATTGATAGCGATACCCAATTCACTTTAGAAAAATGTATGCGTATCAATCGAAATCTTCGTAAGAAAGTAGAAGAAGCCGAACTATATCCCGATGGTGATGTATCGCTAGAGGTGTCAAGCCCTGGAGTGGATTCGCCCTTGAAATTATTTCGACAATACAAAAAAAACATAGGACGCACATTAGAGATAATACTAACAGATGAAGCGGCTATGGGCATCACAGGGAAATTAATTACAGTAGAAGAAGACACCATTCAAATTGAAAAAAAACAAATTAAAAGCAGAAGCAAGAAAATAATACCAGAAGTTGAAATATTGGATATTCCATTATCCAGCATAAAAAGTGCAACTGTCTGCATAGAATTTTAAAAGAATAAAAACAATACATATGATACAAACACTAAAAACACATTCTAATGGCTAGTATTAATTTAATCGACTCTTTCTCGGAATTTAAAGACGCCGAGAATATTGACCGCCCGACCCTAATCAAGGTAATTGAAGATGTATTTAAAACGCTCATCCGCAAAAAATACTATAGCGATGAAAATTTTGACGTAATCGTAAATGACCAAACGGGTGACTTAGAAATATTCCAACGACGTGAAGTTGTGGCAGATGCGGACATCATGAATGACGATACGCAAATTGAATTAACAGAGGCTAAAAAATTAGATGAGAGTTATGAAGAAGGCGACGAAGTTTATGAAGAAGTAAAAATGGATAGCTTCGGTAGAAGAGCAATATTGGCTGCCAAACAAACATTGGCATCTCGTATTAGCGATTTGAAAAAGAATATCTTGATGGAGAAATATAAAGAACGTGAAGGTGAAATTATTAATGGCGAAGTATATCAAGTTTGGAAAAAAGAAATCATGCTTTTAGATGATGAAGGCAATGAATTGATATTACCAAAATCAGAGCAAATTTCTACCGATTATTTCAAAAAAGGAGAAAGCGTTCGTGCAGTGGTGAAGAAAGTTGAATTACGTAATAACGGCGCTACCATTATCTTATCACGTACACATCCTAGTTTCTTAGCGAAACTTTTGGAAATAGAAGTACCTGAAATATTTGATGGTCTAATTAGTATTAAAAAAATAGTTCGTGAACCAGGTGAGCGCGCCAAAGTAGCTGTAGAAAGTTATGATGACCGTATAGATCCAGTGGGCGCCTGTGTAGGAATGAAAGGTAGTCGTATTCATGGTATCGTACGTGAATTGAAAAATGAAAATATCGATATTATCAATTATACCCAAAACATACAATTATTGATTCAACGTTCATTGACGCCTGCTAAAATTACTAGTATGAATATCAATGAAGAAACAAAGTATGTAGAAGTATTCATGAAGGCAGATCAAGTGTCATTGGCAATTGGCAAAAGAGGTGTCAATATTAAATTAGCACAAGAATTAACTGAATACAATATCGATGTATTCCGCGATGATTTAGAAGAAGGCGAATTCGATATCGATTTGGATGAATTTACAGACGAAATTGATGCATGGGTAATAGATGAGTTGAAAAAAGTTGGTTGTGATACTGCTAGAAGCATATTAGCACTAACCGATGATGAATTAATCCGTCGAACAGATTTAGAAGTAGAAACCATTCAAGACATTAAAGAAATTCTTCAACGTGAATTTGACGAAGAAGAAAAAGCAAAATAGTGAACAACTCCTTTTTTATCTTTACTTTTAGCAAAACATAAAAAGGCAACACTGAAACTCTAAATAACAAGGCATGAAAAACGAATAAATTAAATTAAAGAATTAAAAAATTGATTCCTTGACTACAAGCAAACAGAATCAATAAGTATTAAAAAAATGTCAGAAACAAACACAACCATTCGCCTCATGAAGGCATCCAAAGAGTTTAACGTCGGTAAAAATACCCTCGTTGAATTCTTAACTAAAGCTGGATTTACACTAGACAATAAACCAGATCCTGTTTTATCGCCGGAAATGTATTCCTCCCTCATTGCCGAATATGATGCAGAAAGGGCTGCAAAGAAAAAAAGCGACAATGTTGTACTGACAAAAGGATTGTCGGAAGAAAAGAAACTTCAACAAAAGAAATTGGAAGCAGCTGAAGTAAAACCAGTTGAAAAACCAATTGAAATAACTAAAATTGCTGCTCCAGATATGGAGGGACCTAAGATATTAGGTAAAATAGATTTGGAGCCTGAGCCAAAAGAAAAGAAAGCAAAAGTTGAAGAAAAACCGAAGACTAAAAAGGCAAAAGAAAAAGAAGTAGAAATTGTTGAAGATGTTGAACCTGAGAAAGCGCCTAAAAAAGTAGCGGTCAAGGAAAAAGTTAAAATTAGTGCGCCTGAATTAGAAGGTCCGAAAATATTAGGTCGGATTGATTTAGATAAAAAACCAACTAAATCAGCACCTCCTAAAAAAGAAGAACCAAAAGAAGAAATTGTTGCACCAATAGTTGAACCCACAATTGTTGAAACACCAATTGAGAAGGTTGAAGTGATTGCTCCAGCTCCTCCAGAAATTGAAGAAGTTGTACTACATACTTTAAAGAGAGATAAATTAGAAGGTCCAAAAATAATTGGTCGAATTGAATTGCCTGTTGCGCAAGAAAAAAATGCTAAACCTGCTGAAAAAAGAAAACGCAAACGTATTCCAATTGAGAATAAAGGTGGAACTTCTACTTCAACAAATACAAATAGACCAAGCGGAAACACAAGCAGTACACCAAGAACTGGGGATACTCGTCCACCATTTAAAAGAGATGGCAATAGACCATCCACTGGGGATAGAAATAGACGTCAAGATGACAAGCCAGTAGATCAAAATGAGATTCAAGATAAAATAAAACAAACCCTTGCCAAACTTAGTTCTGGTACCAAAGGGAAAAGTAATAAAGCCAAATATCGTCGTTCAAAACGCGAAGACATGGCAGAAAAAAGAGCGCATAAAGAAGGTATGGATGATAATTCCAAACTTCAATTGACCGAATTTATTTCTGTTAGTGAGTTGGCAAATTTAATGGACGTTAATTTTTCGGAGGTTATTGGAAAATGTATGAGCCTGGGTATTATGGTTTCTATCAACCAACGTTTAGATGCAGAGGTGATAGAACTCGTAGCCAGTGAATTTGGTTTTGAAGTTGAGTTTATCAATTTAGAACAAGAAGCCGAACAAGAAATTATTGTTGATGATGCGCCTGAAGATTTAGAATCTCGTCCACCAATTGTTACTATCATGGGACATGTTGATCATGGTAAAACATCCTTGTTGGATTATATCAGAAGTGCTAGCGTTGTAGCTGGTGAAGCAGGAGGAATTACGCAGCATATTGGTGCATATGAAGTTACACTTGAAAATGGCAAACAAATTACATTCTTAGATACACCAGGTCATGAAGCCTTTACCGCGATGCGTGCTAGAGGTGCTAAAGTAACGGATATTGCAGTGATTGTGATTGCAGCAGATGATGCAGTAATGCCTCAAACCAAAGAGGCAATCAGTCATGCACAAGCAGCAGGTGTACCAATGATATTCGCATTTAATAAAATAGATCGAGATGGCGCCAATGCAGATAGACTTCGTGAACAACTTTCTGCTATGAATATTTTAGTTGAAGAATGGGGTGGTAAATTTCAATCTCAAGAAATTTCCGCTAAGACAGGCTTCAACGTTGACATTTTATTAGAAAAGATTTTATTAGAAGCAGAAGTTTTGGATTTAAAAGCTAATCCAAATCGTTATGCAAATGGAACTGTTGTGGAAGCATCCTTGGATAAAGGACGTGGATTCGTTTCTACCATTCTTGTACAAAGTGGCACATTAAAAATTGGTGACATGATCGTTGCCGGTTCCATATTTGGTCGTATAAAAGCAATGAGTGATGAAAGAGGTAAGAAGAAAAAAATTGCAGGACCGTCTACGCCAGTGCAGATATTAGGATTGAATGGCGCACCACAATCTGGTGAGAAATTCAAAGTGTACGAAGACGAAGATGAAGCAAAAGAAGTGGCCAATCATCGTGCACAAATCATGCGTGAACAAGGTATGCGTACGAAGAAACATATTACGTTGGATGAGATCGGTCGTCGTTTGGCATTGGGTAATTTCAAACAATTGAATGTAATTATTAAAGGTGATGTGGATGGATCTGTTGAGGCATTAAGTGATTCATTACAAAAACTATCTACGGATGAAATAGCCGTATCTGTAGTACATAAAGCAGTAGGTCAAATTACTGAATCCGATGTACTATTAGCGACAGCATCGGATGCGATCATACTTGGATTCCAAGTACGACCTTCCATGCAAGCCTCTCGTTTGGCAGAAAATGAAAACATTGAAATCCGCTACTACTCTATCATCTATGATGCAATTGATGAAATCCGAAATGCAATGGAAGGTTTATTAGAACCAAAAATTGAGAAGAAAGCAGTTTGTAATATTGAAATTAAAGAAGTATTCAAAATCACT